>ERZ791911.1364-NODE-1364-length-11633-cov-2.153481_pt1 | contig 11633 bp, 10 predicted proteins | sample MGYA00510142_ERZ791911 | MGnify/ENA primary metagenome ERZ791911 (study PRJEB30046, sample SAMN00792056) | human gut metagenome | study: EMG produced TPA metagenomics assembly of the A metagenome-wide association study of gut microbiota in type 2... | reverse complement strand
ATAACTGCACTGGTTATAGAGCCGATATATGGCACAACCGCAAGGCACGCAACCAGTGCGGAAATAACAAAAGCATAAGGTATACCTAAAATTATCATACCGGCAAAACACATCAGCCCCAGTAAAAAAGCCTCCAGAAGCTGCCCGCCGATAAACCCGGAACAAATTCTTTTGGCAAGCGATGCCGCCGCAATAATGTACCTGGCGCGTTCAGCACTGCAAAAAGCATAAAGCGCGCGGCGTGATGATACTGCAAGCTGTTTCTTTTCCAGTAGAATATATACCGCAAACACAAAGCCCATTACAAGGTTTGCCACCACACCGGCAACGGAAGCCGTAATGCTTAAAGTCTGCGAAAGCAGAGCCGCTTTATTGGCCTGCCAGTAATCTTCCACGGCAGACTGCCATTCATAAATTTTGTCCTGCACATATGCCACGTCTTCGGGCGAAAAATTCCATGCCAAAAGCTGCTCCTGCAAAAAGGCATTAAAATATACAATATCCTGCGGCAGCTTATGGCTTAAAATAACAATGCTTGCATGCAGTTCCGGCAAAACGGCAAAAAGCAGTGCCGTTATTACGCCAAAAATAAGCATAAAGCCTGCAATAAGGCAAACCGGCCCTCTAAACCTGGCAGCACGGTCTTTTAACACACGCATCCATATCTGCTCAAATTTTTCTATAAACACATTTACGGTAAAAGCAATAACGCAGCCCGTAATAAGCGGCATTAAAATGCCCAGCGCACTGCCCAGCAGAGATAAGGTTATTTCATAATTCCACAAGGCCCATATAAAAATTATAACGGCAACAAGCTGCTGCCAGATGTTTTTTTGCATAATTTACTCCGTTTTATTTAATAAGCTAATTGTAACACAAAAAACGGCGTCTGCAAAATAAATAACAGTACGTGCATTAAGCCCGATTGTACAAACAGCATATTTGTGGTATAATGCAAATGTTATAGTGCGCCTGTAGCTCAGTGGATAGAGCAGCGGCCTCCGGAGCCGCGTGCGGTGGTTCGATTCCACTCAGGCGTACCAGAATTATAATATGGTAAAAATTCAGCCTGCTTTTGCAAATGCAAAGGCAGGCTGTTTTGTTTTTTATTTAAAACTTCGGCTATTTTAAAAATAGTAATATTATTGCTATTTCTGCAAATTTAATTTATTCAACAGCAGGCATCTTTTTATTTTATTTTTTCCTATTCTTATAATCCTCGTCAATTTTCTTTTTCCAGTCTGCTTTAAGTTGTTTGCCGGTACGCAGGCAGGATACTGCTTCGCTGACTACCGCAAAATTTAGGTTAATACCTTTGGCATCGTTGTTAAAATTTGCAACACGCTCTTTGGCAATCCCCAAATCGTGGCCAACATCAACAGCATCGATATTAGCACCAAAGAACAAAAACTCCCAGCCGCGCTCCTTTTGCTCCTCGATCAAACGTTTAACCTGCACACAGCTGTATTTAGTGCTGGCGTTTTCCATGCCGTCCGTTGTAATAACAAACAGCGTATGCTGCGGCACATCTTCCGCCCGCGCGTATTTGTGGATATTTTTAATATGCTCCACGGTTTCGCCGACAGCATCCAATAAAGCCGTACAGCCGCCAACACAGTAATCATTTTCCGTCAGCAGCGGCACTTTATCAATCTCCACACGGTCATGGATGGTTTGGCTTTCATGATTGAACAACACAGTTGTCACCAGTACTTCGCCCTCTGCCTTTTTCTGCTTTTGCAGCATGCCGTTAAATCCGCCGATAGTATCTACTTCCAAACCTGCCATAGAACCGCTGCGGTCAATAATAAAAACGAGCTCCGTTAAATTTTGTTTCATAATAATAACCTCCAAAATAAAAATATGGCTGTAAACATTTCTGCTTACAACCATATTGTAAATTTTTTGTTGGCTCTTTTGGTCGCCCGCAAAGCGACATTTTATGCACCCAACAAAGGCTGGTCAAAGGCAAACAGAGCAGTATTTATTTCGTATATATCATACTTTTTGTTAATTATGAAAAATTCAATAATCCTGTCAAACACCTGCGATGGAGACAACGCAAACCCTGCTTTTGTCAGCAGTTCTTTCGCTTCGTCAAGCGGCAGCTTAAGCGCTATGGCAAAAGCAATGGCAGTTTGCTTGCTGGGACGGTAATTTTTATCCTTGCGGATTTTATAAAACAACCTGCGGTCAACGTTTGCAAAGTGGTAACATTCGGCATCCGTCATGCCTTTTTCGTCAATTTTGCGCAGAAGCATTTCTGTAAAACTTTCATCTATATAACTTACAAATTTTTCTAAATCACGTTCTGCATTTCCATACTCACAGCTTTTTTCAGCAACTGCTTTATTAAATAACTTTTTGCTTATTTTTAAAGGCGGCACATTATACAGGCGCGGTACTTCTTCAACAATTTCGCTTTCATCAAGATATGTTTCGATAGCGTCATACAATGAACCGGCAATACGATATGCCTTACGGTCAAAAATAACAATATATACAGCCAGGTCATGCGTGCGTAAAAATTCTTCCGCTGTTTTTACTGCGACTTCCAATGCCTTATCCTTGGGATAGCCGTAGACACCTGATGAAATCAGCGGAAAAGCAATACTCTCACAATTATATTCTACTGCCAATTTCAAACTTTCACGGTAGCAGGAAACAAGTGCTTCTTTTTCACCAACAATGCCGCCCATCCAACGCGGGCCAACGGTGTGAATGATATATCGTGCTGGCAGGTTATAGCCTTTGGTTATTTTTGCCTGCCCCGTTTTGCAGCCGTTCAGCTTCAGGCACTCCTCCAAAAGCTGCGGCCCCGCCGCTTTGTGAATAGCGCCGTCCACCCCGCCGCCACCAAGCAAACTATTGTTGGCAGCGTTAACAACGGCATCAACTTTCATTTTAGTAATATCGGCAGCAACAATTTGTAACGGCATAGTTAAACCTCTTTTGTAATCTTTTTATTATTATACCAAAATTCACCTGCATATGTAGATAAAAAAGCCCTTACCGTAAAGTAAAGGGCTTTTTGTTTATTCCGCCGCTAAGGGCAGGTTGTTTTCCGTTGCCCATTGCGTCCAGGATTTTTGCAGTTTGGGGTTGGCTTTTACATATTGGTAAAAGTCTTTTAAAAATTCAATGCGTTCGGTAACTGCTTTTTGGCGCCACACGGGTTTATTGGGGTTATACGCCGTCAGATTAATGCCGCCGATGGCGAACTGGCGCATAACGATATCGTCAAAACTTACCTTATCTGCATTTTTCAGCATATCATACATCACCATAAAGGTTGTGGTACGCCCTTTGCCAGCAAAGCAATGAAAGTGCAGCCACGCGCCTTCGGGCAGCGTTTTGTAAAAACGCACAAAGCGGTCAACCTCCAAATGGTGTGGCGTTAAATGGTCAGTTAAGGTCAAGCGCAAATATTTTGTGCCGTGCTTTTCCGTCATAGCCTTTTCCGTAACGGCGCTTTCCACCGGCCATGTGTAGCATTTATCCGGCACAAGTTCTTTATTCGCGCCCAAAATGCCGATATTCACAAACGGCACAGCGGCAATTTCATCCAGCATCTGCTGCTCGCTCGCCACAATTTCGCCGTGCGCGCGCCCTTTGTTGCCCCAGTCGTTAGGCTTGTACCAGCTTACAGCGCTGCCGTTAATATAGCCGTGGCTTTCGCCGCGCAGGTCAACATCGTAAATCAGCTCCGGCGCTGCCGGGATATGCTTTAAAATCTCTGCGTATTCCAATTCGGAAAACGCCTTGCTGCCGGAGATGCGCAAATTATCCATACCGGTGCGTGAAGGCTCTTTGCCGCCCAGCAGGTCTTTTTCAAACACATAATCCGACGTGCGGAAATTGTCCGGCAGCATATCGATATTTTTGCGGTCCAGCTTCAGCACGCCGTGTTCATTATCCGTTACGGACGCGGCAAAACCGGTCGCCGCAAAGCACAGCGCCATCAGCACCGCCAAAATTTTGTAAATTGCTTTCATTATACCGCCACCTTATCAGCCGCGCACAACAACTTCCAGCTTGCCGGTATCGGGGCAAAAAAGCAGCCCATGCACAATAATATCATCCGGCAAAAGCGGATTGCTTTTTATGGCTTCAACCGTGTTTTCCACGTTCTCACGCGGGTGCTGAAAAGCGTCCACCCATTTGGCAAATTCGCCCTCTACTTTTTTAATGGCTTCCGGTTTTATGCCGCGCGCCAGCATGCGCTCTTTCAGCGAAGCCGATGTTGAATGCTGCATGCCGCAGTCCTTATGGCCAACTACCATAATTTCGTTTACGCCAAGCTCATACACCGCTACCATCAAGCTGCGTATTACTTCGTCAAACGGGCCTGTAATCATATTGCCTGCTGCTTTAATAACCTTTGCTTCGCCGCGCGATATGCCCATGGCAGGTTCCAGAAAATCTACCAGACGCGTATCCATGCAGGTATAAATTGCAAGCTGCCTTGCAGGATATTTGCTTACTTTGTCATTGCGGTGCAGATAGCTTTCCGGTAATGATGCCGTAAATTTAGCGTTTTCTTCCAAAATTTGTTCCAGCAATGCCATAATATTGCCTTCTTCCATTAATATTCGTCAAAAATTTCTTGTATTTTTTTTGTGTCTTTTGTACATGTAAGCGCAAGCTGCAATAAAATGCGCGCTTTTTGTGGATTTAAGTTACCGCCGCTGATAAAACCTGCTTCATCCCATTTGGGGTTAGCGGCAAGAACCCGCCCTTCACTTACGCGGGTACTGCGTACAACAGTAACTCCGCGCTGCACGGCTTTTAAAAGTGCAGCCTCCGCACCGCAGTGAATGCTGCCCATACCGCTGCCGGCATAAATAATGCCCTGCGCACCGGCATTTACAGCTGCTTCAATAAGTACGCCGTCATCATCACAATGTGTGTAAATGATATCGGTGCGCGGCAAAGACGTATAGTTTTTACCGGCAAAAACGGAATTTACCGTATGGCATTTACTGATTGCGGCTTCAAAATACACTCTGCCCCCGGCAATTGTGCCAAGCTGTCCGTAAGGCACTGCCTGAAATGCCTCCACCTTAAACGCGCTCGTTTTGGTGGCATACCTTGCCGCCATAATAATATCGTTCATTACAACAAGCACGCCTTTGCCGCACGCTTCCCGGCAGGCCGCAGTTTTTACGGCATTAAGCAAATCCAAAGGCCCGTCCGCGCTGATAGCCGTTGCCGGGCGCATAGCCCCGGTAAGCACAACCGGCTTGGTTCCCTTTACCGTTAAGTTTAAAAAGTAAGCCGTTTCTTCCAGCGTATCAGTGCCATGGGTAATAACAATTCCGTCCACATCATCATCTGCCATCAGCTCATTGCAGCGCTGCGCCAGCTTAAACCATAAACCGCTGGTTATGTTGCAGCTGTCGATATTGGCAATTTGCTCTGCGCTTTCAAGTTCCGGCACGGCGCTTATAAGGCTTTCAATGCCTATTGCCCCTGCCGTATAACCTGTAAGCTGCCCCGCCTGCGCCGCGCTTCCGGCAATGGTTCCGCCGGTTGCCAGTATTTTTATATGCGGCCAAGAATTGTTAAGCTGCATTTTCTTCCTGCCTTTCTTCCATAAAGGTTTTTATGCGCAGATTTACGTTCTGCTGTAAATTGCGGTAAAAAAACTGGTAGTCATAAATATGGTAAACGCCTTCGCTAAACAGCGGCAGCCCCGGTACAAATTCTTTTTTGTCAATGTCCGTTACTTTTAAAGTTCCGCGCACACTGTCAATATAGCACCCCGTAAGATTCGGCACTTCGCGCACAACAGCTCCGCTGTAATCAGTAAAGCAGGCACCGGCATTAAGTGTTTTGGGTGCTTTTTGGGTGCCGCAGTTCCACGTAAGCGGGTTAATGGCAAAAGTTTTAACGCCTTCCGGCACTATGGCCGAACTTGTTACTTCCGGCGCTTCGCTGTTAAAAATTATAACTTTGCCAAGGTCATCCGCACATTTTGCAGGCTGTATATACGGATATTTTTCGGCTTCCTGCGGCGTAAACCTCCAGCCGATAGCATAGCAGGCAACCATGTTGTTTTTTACAAAACTCTCATTGCCAAATTCTTTTAAAAGGCGCAGGCACATTTCCGCCCCCTGCGAAAACCCTGCAATCACAAACGGCCTGCCGTTGTTTTCGTGCTGCATATAATATACAAAGGCCGCGCGTACATCTTTATAAGCAAGGTTAAAATAAGGCTCTGCCTCGTTTGCTGGCAAATCATAATCAGCCAGCACTGCCTGGCGGTAATACGGCGCATACATACGGCAATGCTGCTCATAAATGCCGCGCTCCATATTAAGTGCGCCGTAAAAATTCTTTTTTGCCTCGTTATCGGCAAGGCTCATATTTTTATTGCCGCCCGTGCCAAGGTCAACGGTAGGGCACACAATAAATAAATCGGCCGGCTTGCTTTCGCCAACGCGCCAGTACGCCCAGCTGCCAGTATCCGCATAATCAGGTTCCTGCGCCGATGCCAGGCTGCAAAACACAGCCAGTACCAGCAGCAGCATTATTTTCATCAGCTTGTTCATTTGGCATCACTGTTTAAATAATCGTAAGCAAACTGCGCATAAATACCGGCGCCGTATTTTAACTGGTCCTCATCTACCGCAAATTTGGGGTGGTGATGCACGCAGTTCAGCCCTTTGGCAAGGTTTCGCACGCCGATAAAGCCATACACGCCTTTTGTTTTTTCCATAAATACCGAAAAATCTTCCGCACCAGTCATTTTATCCAAATGGCTCAGGCAGCCTTCGCCCATAATTTTTACGGCTGCCTTGCGGGCAATTTCGTTTAAATCATGGTGTTCGTTAATAAGCGGCGCAGGGCCGAAGAAATAGGTGCTGCTAACGTCGCAGCCATAGGTAAGCGCTGCTTTTTTGGCAATATCGTCAATAAGCTGCGGCATGCCCCTGCGGAATTCTTTATTAAAAGTTCTTACCGTGCCCACAAGTTCTGTCTTACCGGCAATAACGGCATCTGCGCTGCCGCCGTTCATCATGCCGGTTGTTACAACAAGAGTGTTTTCCGGGTTGTTAACACGGCTTACAAGGCTTTGCAGTGCCATAACAACGCCTGCCGCCGCAAGTACGGCGTCACTGCCCTGCTGCGGCTTATCCGCCGGTGCGCTTTTGCCGGTTACGGTAATTGTAAAGCGGTCGCTGCACGCCATGCGTTCTCCGTCTTCAAAATTGACCGTGCCGCTGTCCATTAAAGCCCATACATGCTGCCCAAAAACGGCGTCCACATCGTCAAGGCAGCCTTTTTCAACATAATGGCGCGATTCCGTCCCAATTTCTTCCGCCATCTGGAATAAAAGTTTTACCGTTCCGTGCAGCTGATTTTTATTCGCCGCCAGCATTTTACCGGCAGCCAGCAGCATTGCCGTATGGCAGTCGTGCCCGCAGGCATGCATAACGCCCTCGTTCTGCGAGCAGAAGCCGCAGTCGTTTTCTTCCTGTATCGGCAGTGCGTCGATATCGGCGCGCAGCATTACCGTGCGTCCGGGCTGCTTTCCGCGGATAATGCCGACGCAGCCGGTAATATCGTCAAACACCTGCACTTCAATGCCGAAGGATTTCAGTTCGTTTACAATATGTTCCGTTGTTTTATATTCTTTGGTGCCAAGTTCCGGATGGGCATGCAGCCAGCGGCGCTGCTCTAAAATATAGCTTTCTTCTTTTAAAGCAAGTTCTTTAAAGTTCATCATGCCTCACCTCCGTTTTTCTGCACTTGGCCGAATTCAACTTCTGCCGTACAGCCAAATGCTGCGGCTGTGCTTTGGGCAATTGCCGTAAGGCCGGGCTGAACGGCTTTAAGGTTTTCTTCGTCCCCGCCATATAAATAAGCCGTCATTTTTACCAAATCGGTAATAATGTTAAACTGCGTGCCGCCGTTAACGCCGCTTACCGTAAAAACCAGCGGCTTAAGCGGATTATTTAAGCGGCTTACAAGAGCCTGCGCGTTTAAAATAAAAGACGATGCCGCCACAATAGCGTCTTTGCCTAAATGCGGCGTAGAGCCATGCGCGGAACTGCCATGAACGGAAATATTAATTTTAGAATAGTACATAGCCATACTCCTTATAAAAGCGGCTGCCCTTCAAGCAGCCGCTGTATTTACGTTTAAATTATCAGTTAAGGAAAATACCGCCGCCCGGGCCAAGAGGAATATCGAGGAAAATCCATACCAGAAGCTGGATAATCCAGATAACCGTAAAAGTAACGGAAAACGGCACCATGTTGGCGATAACAGAGCCCAGCCCCATTTCCGGCGCATACCTGCGTACAAAGCCCAAAATAACAGGGCAGTACGGGAACAGCGGCGACAGCGGGTTGGTAATGGAATCGCCTATGCGGTAAGAAACCTGCGTAACGGCAGGGTCAAAGCCCATCAGCATCAGCATCGGCACAAAAATCGGCGCCAGAATTGCCCATTTTGCGGAAGCAGAACCGATAAGAATATTAACAAGGCACGATACAAAAATAAGGCCAATCAGAAGCGGCGCACCGGTAAATTCCATTGCTTTTAAAGCTTCCGCGCCTTTAATTGCCATTACAATACCAAGGTTGCTCCATGCAAAATAGCTGGTAAACTGAGCGATAAAGAAACACATAAAAATGTACCCGGCCATATCTTTAAAGCCAAGGGTTATATCAGCAAACAAATCGCGGTCATTTTTGTATTTGCCGCAGCCAAAGCCATAGCAGGCACCAACAACAAACAGTGCAACGGTAACCGTTAAAATAATGCCGTTCATAAACGGAGAACCGTTAGTCATAACAGAATGTGTTTTGGGGTCTGCCAGAAGCGGGTCATCACCTATGCAGGCGGCAACAAGCGCAATTACAAAAATTACAAGTCCGATAACAGCCCATTTTAAGCCGCGCTTCTGTGCCTCGGTAATCTGCCCTTCCGATTCGTCAAAATTATATTTTAATAAATCTTCTTTGGTTGTCGGGAAACGTTTTACCAGGAATTTTTCCGTCAGCAGCGTACCAAAAACAGCAAGCAAAATACAGGATACAATTAAAAAGTACCAGTTAATGGCCATAGTTGCCTGATAGTTAGGGTCAATCATGCGTGCTGCGCTTTCGGTAAAGCCGTAAGCCAGAGCGTCCGTCATGCCAAGCATAATATTGGCACTAAAACCGCCTGCGCAACCTGCGTAAGCAACAATCATGCCCAAAACAGGGCTGCGCCCCATGCCCATATAAATAACTGCTGCCAGCGGCGGCATAACAATATAGCCGGCGTCGCCCGCAAGGTTAGCGTTAATTGCAACAAAAAGAATGGCAAAGGTTACCATCCACGATTTGGCGTCGCCCATAACCTGTTTCATCATGGTTACAAGGAACCCGCTCTTTTCTGCAACAGCCGCGCCGATAATGCATACCATTACCATGCCCAGCGGCGCAAAGTTTGAATAGTTGGCAACGGCCTTGCTGTACATATCGCGGAAACCATCTTTAGTTAAAAGATTTACTACTTGAATGGTTTTGCCGGTACCGGGATGCACAGCACCATAACCAATGCTTCCCAAAACAGCAGAAAGAATTACAACCACAACAGCCAGAATAATGAACAGGCTGACAGGGTCCGGCATGGCATTGCCGATTTTTTCAATAAAGTCCATTGCTTTATCGAAGAAACCCTTTTGTTTTACTTCTGCTTTTGCCATAAAATCACTTCCTCACCTTTCAAAATATTAAAAAAGAAGGGACTCCACCAATTTGTGAAGTCCCCGTTGACTAAATTTATTATAACATTTCAGCCTGCTAAAATAAATAGATTTTAATTTTATTTTTAAGGTTCGGAGGTGTTATTTTATATCAACTGCCAAAATATCACTCAAGCCGTCCAGCGGAATGGCAAAAGTTACAACGCCAGCTGCATAAGGAGCAACTTCATAAGGCGGGTAGGCAATTACAAGATTTTTGCCGTCCTGAATATAAAAACGGTCGCCGTCTTTTACTTCTACCGGCCCGAAGAACATTCTGGAGTCTTCGGCTACTTTGGCTGCAACAACTTTATTGATGCGTTCCAGATAGTTGCTGCCGTTTTTAAATAAATCGGCCAGTTCAAGCTCCCTGCCGGTGTTTAAATCAAACGTTGCCGCATTAAAAAGCGTCATGCCGTGAGCGCCGCCGGTGTAAATGTAACCGCGCTGCTCAACGCTTAAATAATTATCGCCTTTAAAATGCACGGTATACTGCCCCTGCAAGTCGTAGCTGGGCACGCTGGTACCGCCGTACTGTTTTACATCTTCAAGGTCGCAGCGCAGTTTAAAATTAACAAAACCGGCCACGTCTTCAACAAATTCACGTGCCTCCTCGCTGCCGTCTTTGGCTTTAAAGGTTTTATCGTAAGCGGTGCGCATAACGTCATCGTTTCTCATGCTTAAAGGCAGGGCTGTATACAGCTGCTTTAAAACATAAAAATTTAAAGTGTTGTTAATTTTATTATCGGCAAATTTTCCGCCTGCTGCGCCTTTAATTTGCGGAACATCAATCTTTACGCTGCCTTCGTGTACGTCAAATGTTTTTACAGCCGGTGCCGCAAATGCCGCCGAGCATACCGACAGGCACAATGCCGCTGCTGCCAGAGTTTTTGCGATTTTCATAAAAACCCTCCTTTTGGTTTGTTGTTAGGTTAATTATAGCATAAATACCTTTCAACAAAAGCAGGGCCCAAAAATTTCACAAATCGTCCGCAGCCTGCCTGCGGCATGCCGCCGCTGCCGGAATAAAACTGAATACCGCCGCTGCTGCCACTACAACGGCAATCATAATGCCCTCCTGCAAAGTAAAGCCTGCGGTAAGGTTAACGGCAGTTTTTTCGCGCAGCAGATATGCCAGCGCCGCAAAAGCACCGTGCCCAAGCGCCGCTCCTGCCGCCGTACCTATGCAGGAAAGCAGCATGCCCTGCAAAAAGTTAATTTTAATAATTGCTTTCTGCCCTGCGCCAATGGCACGCATAACAGCGTTGTCGTGCCTGCGCATGGCTGCTGCCCAGTACGTTGTAAAGGCAATAATAATCAGCGACAGCAAAATTACGGCATAGCTTATAATTTGCAATACTTTTTCCGCATCGCCCATTACCGAAAACAGTTCTATTATTGTCTGCGAAGGAAATACCACCTGCATTTCCTTATTGTTGCGGTATTGGGAAAGCACTGCCAGTGCCTGCGCATAACCGGCAGGCTTAATCAGCACCCCGGTTACGCCCTGCACTGCCGCGCCGTGCCCTGCGTGGGCAGCCCAAATGCTTTTAATATCGGTTAAAATGCTTTGGTCATACGGCCCGTTAACCGGCTTTAAAATGCCAACTACTTTATATTCCTGCGCGTGCCCTTTGCTGCCCGGAATTTCTACCATGCCGTGCGAAGTTTTAAAAGTATCACCAACTTTTAAGCCCGTCATGGCGGCCATTCTTGCGCCGAGCACAGCTTCAAAAGGTGCTTCAAACGCACGCCCTTCGTTTATTTGCAGCCACTTGCCGCGCTGCGGATTAATTACATAATTAAAAATTTCCTTTTCCGTCCCCGCCATGCGGAAGCCGCGGTAATTATCGCCGTACCCGAAAGGCACTGCCATTGCCACATTTTTATT
>ERZ791911.1341-NODE-1341-length-11860-cov-5.066751_pt1 | contig 11860 bp, 7 predicted proteins | sample MGYA00510142_ERZ791911 | MGnify/ENA primary metagenome ERZ791911 (study PRJEB30046, sample SAMN00792056) | human gut metagenome | study: EMG produced TPA metagenomics assembly of the A metagenome-wide association study of gut microbiota in type 2... | reverse complement strand
CCTTCCCCCTGAGCGCCAGCGAACACAACCCTTTTACACAACCCGCCGCCGTCAGGCGGCCCCAACCTGCGCCGTCAGGCGCGCGCCTTTTTCTTACATAATTTTATCAAACCATAAGCAGCTATTATATCAAAACGAGAAAACAAAAGAATAAAATGAGTAAAAATTACATCAATATTGAATAACATTAGAACTATCTGTCAGGGCTTCGCTTTTGTTGTCACTGGCTTATTCCGGTGTTACAATTTTAATTGCGGTATAAGATTTTTTAGCATGCCGTTTGTTATTCATGGAGGTTTTTTTGTATCCTGTCAATCTGAAAATGAAGGGTCTTTCCTGCCTGGTCATCGGCGGGGGGCATATTGCTCTCCGGAAGGTGAGGAAGCTCGTTTTGGAAGACGCAGAGGTGACTGTGCTGGCTCCGGAAATTTCGGAGGAGCTCATGCAGTACTTCAGGGAAAAGCGTATTTCCTGGAAGCGGGCAGCCTACAGGGCGGGGGACACGGAGGGGTATCGCTTCGTGGTCACCGCCTGCGGCATCCGGGAGGTGGCTCAAGCGGTGCATGAGGAGTCCCTTCATCATTCCTTTTTGTATAATGCGGCGGATTTCCCGTCTCTGGGAAACTGCTCACTGCCTGCTGCCTTTGAGACAGGGGGGATTCACTTTGCCATTTCCACCGACGGCCGGTCGCCGGCCATGGCGAAATATGTGAAGAACTGGCTGAAAGGAAAGATTCCCTCTTCCTTTGGCGTGTGGCTTGACAGGGTGGCTCTTCTTCGGGAGGAGCTCAGAAATGAAATCGGCGAGAGCCGACGGAGGGAAGCTTTTTGGCATGTTGTATTTGACGATGAGATTATGAATCTTGTCCTTGCAGGGAAATTAGACGAAGCAGAGGAGCGTGTGCGTAATGCAGTTGGTTGTTTTAGGTCTGAATCATAAGACCGTTTCCGTAGACATACGGGAGCAGTTTGCCATTTCCGAGGAAAGCGCCAGAAGCGGCCTTTCCCATCTGGATGAGCAGGAGGGCATTGAGGAAGCGGTGGTGCTTTCCACCTGTAACCGGACGGAAATCTATGCGGTGCTGAAGGACAGTTCCGCGAAGAAGACGCTGGAGCAGTTTTTCCTGGCCCTTTCGGGAAACAGCGAAGCGAAGAAAGAGTATTTCTTCTACTTTGAAGGGGAAGCCTGCATCCGCCATCTTTTCGAGGTGGCATCAGGGCTGGATTCCATGGTGATTGGCGAAAGCCAGATTCTGAACCAGATTAAGACGGCCTACACCATGGCCCTTGCTGAAAAGGCAACGAAGACCATTCTGAATACCCTTTTCCATCGGGCCATTACTACGGGCAAACGGGTGCGCACGGAGACCCGTATTTCCTACAGCGCCGTGTCCGTGAGCTACGCTGCTGTGAAGCTGGCTGAAAAAATCCTGGGCGGCCTGGATGATCGGACCGCCATGGTTTTCGGTGCCGGTGAGGCTGCGGAGCTTCTGGTGAAGAATTTCATGGGCAAGGGCCTTAAGAAAGTAATCGTCACCAACCGCCACATGGATAAGGCGGAGGATCTGGCGGCGAAAATCAACGGCGAAGCGGTGCCTTTCCACTGCGCCCTGTCCCATGCGGACGATGTGGATATCATTGTCACCGCCACCGGCGCGTCCCAGTACATTGTGAAAGCCTGGGATGTGAGAAATCTCATGATGCGCCGCGGCACCCGTCCCCTGGTGGCCATTGATATCGCCGTGCCCTGCGACATTGAGCCGGAGGTAGGCAACATCCGGAATGTCACACTCTACAACATCGACGACCTGCAGGAAATCGTGGCTAATAACATCCGTTTCCGGGAGGAAGAAGCTCGGCGGGCGGAGGTGATTGTGCAGGAGGAAATCCAGTCCATTGAAGACCGTTTCAAATATTTAAGCACCCGTCCAGTCATGGTGTCCCTCTCCGACAAGGCCGAGGAAATCCGGCAGCGGGAACTGCGCCACGGTTTGGCTAAAATTGAGGGCCTCACCGATGAGGACAGGAAGGTGCTGTCCCACATGACACACATGATTGTGCGGAAAATCCTTCGGGAACCCATGATTCATCTGAATGAATACGCCGGCACGGAATGGGAGTCGGAGGACAAGTCCGCCGTAGCCCGCCTGTTCAAGCTGGACGTAAGAAAGGGGCAGGAACTTGAAAAATAAAATCACCATTGCCACCAGGGAAAGCCTTCTGGCCCTCTGGCAGGCCCATTATGTAGAAAACCGCCTGAAGGAGCAGTATCCGGGACTTACGGTGGAGCTCCTTCCGGTTACCACTAAGGGAGACCAGATTCTTGACCGTCCATTGGTGGAAATCGGGGGTAAAGGGCTTTTCATCAAGGAGCTGGAAGTGATTCTTCTGGAGAAAAAGGCGGATATTGCAGTCCATTCCCTGAAGGATATGACCGCCGAATGCCCGAAGGGGCTCACCATTGCGGCTGTTACAAAAAGGGAAGACCCGCGGGACGCCTTCGTTTCCAACAAATACAAATCTCTGGATGAGCTCCCCGCCGGCGCGAAGGTGGGCACTTCCAGCCTTCGCCGGCAGGCCCAGCTTCTCCATGCAAGACCGGACCTTGTGATCAAGTCCCTTCGGGGCAATGTGCAGACAAGGCTCCGCCATCTGGATGAAGGGGACTTTGACGCCGTCATTCTGGCGGCGGCGGGCCTGAAGCGTCTGGGCCTTTCTGAGCGCATTACTTCCTATATTTCCACGGAAGACAGCATTCCCGCCGCCGGCCAGGGGGTCATGGCGGTGGAAGCCCGGAGCGATGATGAGGAGACCCTGAATCTCCTGTCCTTCCTCCACGATGAAGAAGTGGCTTCCTGTATCCGTGCGGAGCGCTCCTTCCTGGCAAGGGTTGGGGGCGACTGCAAGGTGCCCGCCGGCATTTACGCGGTGCCCGAAAAGGGCGGCATTTCCGTGGAAGCCTTCATCGCTTCCCCCGACGGAAAAGAGCTGTACCGCGGAAAGACAGAAGGTCCCATTTCCAAAGCGGAAGACCTTGGCAGCGCCATGGCCGGCAGGCTTCTTGACGAAGGCGGCCGGAAGGTGCTGGAAAAACTGCAGAAGATATAAATGAATTGAGGAGATTTTACATGAAAAAAGGGAAAGTCTATTTAATCGGCGCAGGCCCCGGAGATCCGGAACTTCTGACACTGAAGGGAAAGCGGTGCCTCATGGAAGCGGACGTCATTGTGGGAGACTACCTGGCGGACAGGCGGCTCCTCCGCTACGCCCGTCCGGACGCGGAATATGTGTACGTAGGCAAGAAGGCCGGCTGCCATACCATGAAGCAGCATGAAATCAGCCTCCTTCTGGCGGAAAAGGGAAAGGAAGGGAAGATTGTGGCCCGTCTCAAAGGCGGGGATCCCTTCGTTTTCGGCAGAGGGGGAGAGGAAATCGAGGTGCTCCGTGAGGCCGGCGTCCCCTTCGAAGAGGTGCCCGGCATTACCAGCGCCATTGCGGCGCCTGCCTATGCGGGCATTCCCGTCACCCACCGCGGCGTGGCTGCGTCCTTTGCGGTGATTACGGGCCATGAGGACCCAACCAAGGACAAATCTTCCATTCACTGGGATAAACTGGCCGGCGGCGTGGATACCCTCATTTTCCTCATGGGCGTAGGCCATACGGCTCTCATTGCCTCCCAGCTCATGAAATACGGAAGAAGCGCCGATACGCCGGCCGCCTTCGTCCGCTGGGGCACCCGTCCCTATCAGGAAACCTATACCACCACCCTGGGAAGGGCAGCGGAGGATGTGGAAAAAATGCACATCCAGCCGCCGGCGGTATTCGTGGTGGGGGATGTGGTAAAGCTCAGAGATGAAATGCGCTGGTTTGACAACCGTCCCCTCTTTGGGAAACGAATCATCGTCACCCGTTCCCGTACCCAGGCTTCCCGCCTGGTGAATGTGCTGGATGAAAAGGGCGCGGAAACCCTGGAAATCCCCACTATTGCTATCAAAGACCCATCCGATGATTTTAAAGGCATGGATGAAGCGCTTGATCGCCTTGAAATGTACGACTGGCTTATTTTCACCAGCCAGAATGGCGTGGATTCCTTCTTCAGCCGCCTCTACAAGTCCGGACGGGATACCCGCGCCCTGGGCCATGTGAAAATCGGCGCCATCGGACCGGCTACGGCCCGCCAGCTCACCCGCCATGGCCTTCACGCCGACTGCGTGCCTGAAAAGTACAAGGCCGAAAACCTGCTGGCCGAAATGAAGCCCCTCATCAAGGGTTATGAAAAGGTGCTCATTCCAAGGGCCAAAGTGGCAAGAAGCGTCCTCCCCGAAGGGCTCCGCGCGCTGGGCTGCCGGGTGGATGTGGTGGAAGCCTACCGCACCGAAGCGGACACCGCCCATAAGGAAGAACTGTTGGACGTGCTGGAACACCACGGCGCCGACATTATCACCTTCACCAGCTCCTCCACTGTATACAATCTCATGAACCAGATCGACGGCAGGACAGAACTTTTGAAAGGCGTCACCCTGGCATGCATCGGACCGATTACCGCCGCCACATGCTGTAAATATAACCTGGAACCATCTATCATTTCTGAAGTCTATACGATTGATGGCCTTGTTAATGCAATTGAAAAAGGAGTCGAAAAGAAATGAAATTAAACACACTTCGTCCAAGAAGACTGAGAAGAACGGAAGCCATCCGTTCCATGGTGAGAGAAAATTCCCTGGAACTGAATGATTTCGTCTATCCTATTTTCGTGGTGCCCGGTACCAACGTGAAGGAAGAAATCCCCAGCATGCCCGGACAGTACCACCTGTCCGTGGACAATGCGGTAAAAGTGGCGGAAGAAATCTATAAAATGGGCATTCCCGCCGTCGAAGTCTTCGGCCTTCCGGAATACAAGGACGACATCGGCTCCTCTGCCTGGGACATGAACAGCCCTGTGCAGCGCGCTATCCGCGCCATTAAGGAAGCGGTGCCGGACCTCGTTATCGTTGGCGACGTATGCCTCTGCCAGTACACCAAGAGCGGCCACTGCGGCCAGCTCAAGGGCCATGAAGTGGATAACGACCCCACACTGGAACTTCTGGCCAAAGTCGCCCTGTCCCAGGCTGAATGCGGCGCTGACATCGTGGCTCCTTCCGATATGATGGACGGCCGCGTGGCAAAAATCCGTGAAACCCTGGATGCCAACGACCTGCAGAACGTTTCCATCATGTCCTACGCCGTAAAATACGCCTCCGGCTACTACGGACCCTTCCGCGACGCCGCTGACTCTGCGCCCCAGTTCGGCGACCGCAGAGGCTACCAGATGGACCCCGCCAACAGCCGCGAAGCCATGAAGGAAGTAGATCTGGACATGGCTGAAGGCGCCGACATTATCATGGTGAAACCGGCCCTGGCCTACCTTGATATCGTCCGCCAGGTGAGGGACCATATCAACCGCCCTGTAGCTACCTACAACGTTTCCGGCGAATACGCCATGGTGAAGGCAGCCGCAGCCAAAGGCTGGATCGACGAAAAGAGAATCGTCATGGAATCCCTCCTCTGCATGAAGAGAGCCGGCGCAGATATTATTATTTCCTACCATGCTCCCGATGTGGCTAAATGGCTGAAGGAGGAAGCAGGCAAATGATCGACCTTTCCAAGTCCAAAGCCGCCTTCGAAGAAGCAAGGAAATACATGCCCGGCGGCGTCAACAGCCCTGTCCGCTCCTATCCCCACATGGGCTGTCCGCCTCCCTTCATCAGGGAAGCCCACGGCTCCCACATCACCGACATTGACGGCAACACCTACATCGACTACGTAGGTTCCTGGGGCCCCATGGTTCTCGGCCACGCCCATCCCGCCGTCATCAAAGCCATCAAGGCAGCCGCTGAAAGAAGCACCAGCTACGGCGCACCCACCCTTCTGGAAACGGAAATTGCCGAACTCATCCACCAGGTGTACCCTTCCATTGGAAAAATGCGCATGGTCAACTCCGGCACCGAAGCCACCATGAGCGCCCTCCGCGCCGCCAGAGGATACACCGGAAGAGACAAGATTCTGAAATTTGAAGGCTGCTACCACGGCCACGGCGACAGCCTCCTCGTTAAAGCAGGCTCCGGCGCCGCCACCTTCGGCAGCCCCGACAGCGCCGGCGTCACCAAAGGCACCGCCAAGGACACCCTGGTGGTTCCCTACAACGACATTCCCGCCTTCACCAAGATGATGGATGAGAAGGGCGATGAAATCGCCGCCGTCATCGTAGAACCGGTGGCAGGCAACATGTGCTGCGTACCTCCGGTGGAAGGCTTCCTCGAAGCCCTTCGCAAAGAAACCGAAAAACACGGCACCGTCCTCATATTCGACGAAGTCATGTGCGGCTTCCGCACCACCTTCCACGGAGCCCAGGCCCGCTACCACATCCACCCCGACATGACATGCCTCGGTAAAATCATCGGCGGCGGCCTCCCCGCAGCAGCCTACGGCGGCAGAAAAGAAATCATGAACTGCATCGCCCCCGACGGCTCCGTCTACCAGGCAGGCACCCTCTCCGGCAACCCCCTGGCCGTTACCGCCGGCATCGAGACATTGAAACAGATGATGGCCATTCCGGACTTCGATAAGATTCTTGAAAAGAAAACAGCTGACCTCCTTTCCGGCTGGAAACAGGCCGCAGACAAAGCAGGAGTTCCCCTCATCTGCCACCACTCCGGCTCCATGTTCGGCATCTTCTTCTCCGAAAAAGACGTCCTCAACTACCACGACGCCTGCGAAGCCAATGCTGCCCGGTTCAAAGCCTGGTTCCTCTCCATGCTTGACCAGCACATCTACCTTGCCCCGTCCCCCTTCGAAACCCTCTTCATGTCCTACGCCCACAGCGACGAAGACATCGAAAAGACCATTAAAGCAGCGGACAAAGCCATGGAAGAAGCGGCAAAAGTGAAATAAAAAAAGGCACTCCCGAAAAGGGGGTGCCTTTTTTGGTGGACACTCCCTTTGGCCGTGAGGGTTGACGGCCCTTCGGGCCGAAGGTTCTAAAGGGGCTTAAGTTTGACACGGCCTTCGGCCGTGAGGGGTGTGGTGGGCGCCTTTAAAAAGAAGGGGCGCCAGTTTGTATAAAACCTTTACAACCGCCCTGGCGGGCGAAGGGAAAACAAGCCAACCGCCCTGCGGGCGAGGGAAATGCACCCCTTCTGCTGCCTGCGGCGGCGTCTCCCCCGAAGGGGGAGATTCTAGCGGCGCTATGCTTTGAGGTGCTTATGGGATGATTGCTTCGCGGAGCTTTATTGTGCCCCCGTCAGGGGGAAAGGTGGTGCCGCAGGCACCAAAGGGGGAGAGCCACCGGAGGTGGCTGATTCACCGGAATGTTGCCCGTAACATATGAGAATAAAGTTAAGCATGCAGTCCACTTGCGTCCCCTTTAGGGGAAGAGGGCCACGAAGTGGCGAAGGGGTGTACGACGCTGCAAGCCGGATTGACACTCTCTGCTGCCCTGACTGCCAATCGGCAGCCTTCCCGCCGATTTTTATTTAACATCATTTGTCTCATAAGCGGCACGTACCGAGATTCTTCGCCTGCGGCTCAGAATGACGCTGTCCGGCGGGAAGGGAAGCACGTAACGCAGTCTGATTTCTAATGTCTAACCCCCGCCATTCGGCTCCATACCTTTAAAACATCTCATCCCCATAGTATTCCCACACAGGGAAGCGGATTTCTTTTATCCGCTTCCTTTTTTATGCTCCTATATGAAATAAGAACTTTATAAAAACTTTATAATACTTAGAAGATCTCATCGGCAAAATAATACGTTTTGCTATTTAACGTTGATATTACATACATATTTATACACGAAATGAATGGCACCTGTAAGAGGAAAAAAGGCAGAAGTAATGAAGAATTATGAGATATTTCTATAGGAAAAACTTAAAAATATGAGGAAATCGTATATATAATGCGCTGAAATGTTGGAAATCATCGGGATTTATGTATTTTCCGCCTCTGATTTGTATTTCCATATGCAGTTTGACCTTCCCGCCGCATCACACCCTATTCTAAGGAAAATAGATTTAATCTTGGCTTTATCTTCTATGTATTTCTTAGAATTTTCGGTTTACATTGGTTTACGGTCAATGGAGGAAATCATGAAAAAGAGGACGTATCTAGCTATCATCGCATCGCTCTCTCTGATGTACGGGCAGGCCATGGTTTTTGCCGCAGATAACACGACTAATAACACGACTGGCAGCGTTGGTATCGTTATCGAGGGCGATAATAACACCGTTTCCAGTTCAAATTCCATCACCCTTGGCAATTATATCAGCTCTCTTGGCGGGGCGAATGTTGCTATTGGGTACAATAGCAAGGCAGGAAGCCAGAAAAAACCGAAGGGGCCGAATGAAGCCAACGGAGCAACGGCAGTTGGCACTGGATCCCAGGCAGTTAACTACAGAGCAACGGCCCTTGGTGATTACACCGTTGCTTCCGGGACAGATTCTCTTGGCCTCGGAACCACGGCCAAGGCGACTGGCGATCGTTCCGTAGCAGCTGGGCTTTCATCACAGGCATCCGGAGTGAATGCTATAGCCATTGGGGATAAAGCAGTTTCAAGAAGCAGTGATTCTGTAGCCATTGGTGAAAATGCAAAAGCGTCGAACAGCCAGGCGATTGCCATTGGCAGTGCTTCTTTCGCATCCGGGAAAGATTCTCTTGGATTGGGAACCACGGCCAAGGCGACTGGCAATCGTGCCATATCGGCAGGGCGTTTATCACAAGCATCGGGATTGAATGCTATTGCTATTGGGGATAAAGCGAAATCTACTAGTAATGACACTGTGGCTATTGGTGAAAAAGCTATTGCGTCGGGCAGCCAGGCCATTGCCATTGGCAGCGCTTCTTCCGCTTCCGGAAACTACAGCGTGGCCATAGGGTTGAATGCAAAAGCAGGCGCTGATTGGTCTGTTGCCCTGGGAAACGGTTCGGAAACATCACCAGCCGTTTCAACCAGAACTATGACAGTTGGAGAAAAAACGTATGAAACCGCCGGTGGATTTGCAAGGGGTACGGTAAGTATAGGAAATGACAACATCAAGCGCACAATTACAAATGTTGCGGCAGGCCGTGTGCTTAATACTTCCACCGATGCAGTGAATGGCAGCCAGCTGTATGCAACAAATCAAAGCGTTGATGAGAATGCTAAAAACATTGCCGCGAATGCTAAAAATATTGCCCAAGGAATGAATTTTGCGGCAGATACGGGAAGCCCCTATAATGCACAGCTTGGCGATACCATTTCCATCAAAAGTGCCGGGAAAAATCTGTCCACTTCTATGGATAAAGGAACGATTACCGTACATATGTCAGATACGCCCGTGTTTACGACAGTGACTGCAGATACGGTTGCCGGAAATACCATAAAAGCCGGTAATACCGTTACCATCAGCAGAGAGGGAGCGGATTTCGGCGGGACAAAAATTACCCATTTAAAGGATGGCGAAATTTCTCCCACTTCCACAGACGCAGTGAATGGAAGCCAGCTGTATGGCACAGAAGTCCGAATCAATCAGCTTGGAGGCCGCATTAACAAAGTAGGCGCCGGCGCCGCCGCCCTGGCTGCCCTGCACCCGCTTGACTTCGACCCCGAAGACAAATGGAACTTCGCAGCAGGCTATGGCAATTACCGCAATGCCAACAGCACAGCCGTCGGTGCATTCTACCGCCCGAACGATGACACCATGTTCAGCGTTGCAACGAACTTTGGTAACGGCGAGAACATGATTAATGCCGGCGTCAGCTTCAAATTCGGCAGGTCAGGCAAGTCCCCGGTCCTCATGGGCTCCAAGCAGGAAATCAAAGAATTGCAAGAAGTAGTCGCCCGCCAGGACGACCAGCTCAAAAAGCAGGACAAAGAAATCAGGGAACTCAAAGCCATGGTCCGGCAGCTCCTTGCCGCACAGGGAAATAAGACTGCTGATTAATCTTCGAGGGGGCACTATTGGTGCTCAGCAATGTGCCGCATGACTCTACAGGAAAACATAGAGAGGCTTATCCTCCCCCCCTGAATAGGGTGGAAGTCCCGCGAAGCGGGATAGGGGGTAGCCGCCGCAGGCGGCTGATTCATCGGAATGTTATTCATAACGTATGATTCAAAGGTAAGCGTAGAGCAGCTTTCCCGCCGACTTGTATTCACTACCGATTGTCTCATAAGCGGTACTTACCGAGATTCTTCGCTTCGCTCAGAATGACGAGTGGGCGGGAAGGCAATTCCGTAACGCCCTTGCGTCCCCTTTAGGTGGCAAGGGAACTGGATTCGCAGGGAGTCGGCAGACGACTGAGAATCAAGTGACACGCTTCCCACCGGGGCGAAGAGGGCCACGTAGTGGCGCAGGGGTGTACGACGCTGCAAGTCGAAAAGACACTCTCTGCTGCCCTGACTGCCAATCGGCAGCCTTCCCGCCGACTTGTATTTAACAGCATTGCCTCATAAGCGGCTTGTACTGCGCGCATTCTGCATAGAATGCGCGAGTCGACCAAAGTTGGCCCTTAGCCTGCCCATAAGAGGGCTTTCCTTTTAGATGGTCGACCGGCGATTCTTCGCTGACGCTCAGAATGACGCGTTGGGCGGGAAGACAATCCCGTAACGCAGGCTCCTTCCTATGGACGAAGCTGCCCGACAGCCCTGAGGATAGGCCTGAGGATAGGCCTGAAATAAATTTTTCAAAAACTTTATTCTTCCAGGGGGTCAAGAAATCGAACCTCAAACGATATTAATAGTAGAGGGATGAAAAGACCTCATGAGATGATGCATCCGATTTCCAGACTGCCATCCTCCATATCCGCGGTAAGGGGAGGGCAGGGGAATGAAGAAACATCAGGGAATTCCACTTTTCAATCCTTCCTTCTTCTAAAATCGGCCGATGATAGACAGAAGAAAATGCAAGAACCAAAACAGAAGACAGAAAAGCAATAAGGAAGAGCGCTCGCAGGACTTTCCTCTCTATGATGTGCGTATCCTGCATAGGATACGCAAGTCGGGAAAAGTTGGCCCTTATTCTGCACATAAAAGGGCCTTCCTTTGGATTTCCCGACCGTCCTAGATCCGAGCAGCACCCATGTATGTGGGAGGGCCAAGGCACGGACGCCTGATTCATTGGTTGAACTTACCTGGAGACTCCCCCTGATAGGCTTTTCTGTTTTTTGCGTGACGAATTGGAGTTAAGCTGAATAACCGTATCATGTTAAAGGGGCTAAGAAAGAAATAGTGTCATTTCTTTCTCAGCTCCTTTAACATGATAAAGAAAGTTTTCATAAAAATTTTCACTTCTTCTTTTCATATTTTTGAATCTTGCGTTATTTATATAGTAGAGGGGCATGAAAAGCCCGCGGTTCTACCGGATGTCACTCCATATGTTTCCAAGATGGCCATAAGAAATGATTCTATGGAGTGATGGAAAGCAGAAAATGGTACCGCTTTTCTCCCTCACCATTTTACGGAAATGGTAAAAATCAGTATCAACTGAAAAATAGCAGAGAAATCCAGGACTTAACGTCTATCACGGCAGAAATGACGGGAGACTCATGCATGGCGCGCGCCGTCGCACCTCGTGCAGCAGCGGCCGTAGACCATGCAGACACCGAACTCATTGGGCATAGGGGATGGAAAGGCACCGGGTTTCTTTGTGGTGAAAAAAGGCGGTGAAGAAATATGGATGATTTCTTTATCGCCTTTTTGAGTGCTGAGAAAAAACAGCATAAAAACACGGATACAAATCCGTGCCAGACAGTATTGCGGGCCTCTCGAAATCAGGCGTCAACGCTAAGCATACAGGAAAGACCTGCAGCCACCTTGAACTTGTCGTCCGGGAATGCGGGCTCATGCTGC
>ERZ791911.1334-NODE-1334-length-11897-cov-6.077267_pt1 | contig 11897 bp, 13 predicted proteins | sample MGYA00510142_ERZ791911 | MGnify/ENA primary metagenome ERZ791911 (study PRJEB30046, sample SAMN00792056) | human gut metagenome | study: EMG produced TPA metagenomics assembly of the A metagenome-wide association study of gut microbiota in type 2... | reverse complement strand
CCCGTAACGCTGACTTTATAAGCATTGCCCGTAGGGCAATCCACAACCCTCAGCCTGAAGGGCTGTCAAACTTAAGAACTCTCCGGCCTGGAATGCCGGTCAATCTTAAGAACCTTCACCTTTGAACTTTTTGAACCCTCAGCGCCCCAGCCGTATCCCCTTGACAGAACAGGCTTAGACCATCATAATAAACTAGTACCCCTACGTCCAGGTACTTTTATGCTGTGTTCAAAAAGGAGACTGCCCATGAGATATAGGATGAAGGCGGCGCTGCTGGCCATTTGTGTTTCTGCCTGCAGTGCCTTTGGTTTTTCTGTTTATGCCCAGGGAACCGATACGGCTCCTGCTGCCTCTGCCCAGACCGAAAGGGGAGAGGGGGATTCTGTGAAGAAGGATGCTGCTTCTCCTAAGGATAAGGCGCAGGAAAAGCCGGTGAAGCTTGCGGAGATTTCGGAAAAGCCCCTTTCTGCAGCTGATTTCTCCGTAGGCGGGGTGTCTCTGGGAGATTCTATTTCCAATCTTCCATCTGCCCTGGGACCTGCAGAAAAGGTAATTCACGAGAATACCACCGATTCCTATATCTTCAAAGATATGACGGTGAAGAGGACGACGCCGTTTCTTCTTCCCTATTCCCATCGCTCCGACCTGCCGGAGGATTTTAAATTTCCTGGAAAAGGGGTTTCGGATATTCTGGTCACCGGCATGTCTTTTAAGACGCCCCGGGATATAGGTGTGGGGAGCAGCCGGGAGGATGTGCTCAGGAGCTATGGCAGACCTCTCGAGGTGCTTTGGGACGGAGATGGGAAAATGTTTCATTTCCGCTATGGAATTTCTCATGAGGAAATGGATTTTTCCATGAAAGGGGATAAGGTGTCTTCTATCCGTATCCGCCAGCTTACATCTCCTGTGAAAAAGAACGATTTCTCCTATAACGACGGTGAGGGAAAGCAGTACCTGGGAGACCGGGATTTCAAGGTGGCGGGCTATGAGCTGGCCAGCACCTTCAAGGCCCACTCCTTTGAAGAATGGGAGAAGAAGATGGCCAATCCCAAGGAAGAAATTCTCTATTTCTCCGGTTATGCCGTCCGTCTCACGGTGAAGAGTTCCCTGATTTCCGCCCTTTTCCTCACGGATAACCGCATGGTCACGTCCCGGGGCCTGTCGCTGGGGGATGATGTGTCCACGGTGGATCTGCTCTACGGGAAACCGCACCGGGTGGAAATGAATGTGTCCGGCAGTGAACCCAAGACGTCTTACATCTATTTTTCCAAAGGGAAAAGTGATGTACTCATTATTAATTTTTCCAAAAACAAGGTGGAAGGCATTGTCAGTGCCATGAATCCCACGAAGTCATGAACCGCTTGAGGTGTTAACGTGTACGAATATTTCTGTGCTTTGGTTGTGGGCATTGTAGAAGGGCTTACGGAATACATTCCGGTTTCCTCCACAGGCCATATGATTATTGTAGGCCATATGCTGGGCTTTGAAGGGACCCTGGCAGACCTTTTCGACGTATTTATCCAGCTTGGTGCCATCCTTTCGGTGCTGGTGGTGTACCATGAAAAATTTACCTATATCCTGAATACCCATCACTGGTTCCACAGGAAAGGGCCCTCTGTATTCAATATCTGCATTGCCATGTTTCCTGCCTGCCTGATGGGCCTCTTGTTCCATGGCTTCATCAAACATCGCCTCTTCAGCCCCACCACCGTCATCATCGGTCTGGTGCTTGGCGGCATCTTCATGATTGTGGCGGAAAAGATGAGAAAGGGAAAGGAATTCGCCATTACCGATGTGGATAAAATTTCCACGAAACAGGCTTTTATCATCGGCCTCTTCCAGTGTCTCTCCCTCTGGCCAGGCTTCTCTCGGAGCGGCAGCACCATTGCCGGCAGCCTTCTCCTTGGCATTTCCAGAAAAGCAGGCGCTGACTTCACCTTCATCATGGCTGTGCCCCTCATGTTCCTGGCCTGCTTCTACGACCTCCTGAAGGTTATCGGCAGCCTCTCCATGGGTGACTTTGGCGTCCTGGCAGTAGGTTTCGTCACCGCCTTCGTAGTGGCCTACGCCTCCATCCTCTGGTTCCTGAAATTCCTGAATACCTCCACATTGACCGGCTTTGCCATTTACCGCTTCTTCGTGGCCGCCTTCGCACTGGTGTATTTCTGGTAACAGTATGAAATAGAAACAGCATTCCTTCGGGAGTGCTTTTTTTATTTGGCACGGTCGCAAAGCGGCTGGGGATGGGATTGAAATCGGGACCCCCCCGACTCCCGATTATCAATCCTGAGTGAAAGCGAAGGATCTTCGTACATGGAGTAAGTTAGGCAGATGGTAGTAAATTTCAGTCGGCGGCGCAGCAGTATTCCAGAAGAGGTCTGCGCCTTCTGCGCAGAGGAGTGTATGGTATCCATCGGGCCTTCCATCCCTCGGCGCTTGGGGTTGTGTAGAAGGGAGGCACCACTTCGCTCATGATATTTTTTTTGAACATTGTAAATGGGATTGCACGTATTCAAAATTGTGAGGCTTTTGTATCTATAAAAGTCCTATTTATCTTCTTAATAAAGAGCCCATTCATGCTGATCCTGCTATAGAAATTTCTTATGGCAGTATAGTATTTAACAAGTATACACTCTTTTGGAATTATTACTTTACATCATAAAAATGGATATTTTTGCCTAAAATACAGATGTCATATGTATAAGCTGATATTATAACGGATTTGGCCATATCAATTTATATTATGAAATATACTTAGGTCTATGCAATAACTGAAATTGATTCTAGCCTGAGACTTTTTATAATAGAAATAGGATAAATCATAATCATTCATTTTAATTTTAGAGAGAGGGTATTATATATGAAAAAACACTTAGCTGTAGCTCTTATGACATGCGCCCTGCTGGGTGCAACAGCTGCTCCGGTAGAAGCAGGATGGTGGGGAAAGTTTGTTAAAGGAATGGGACAGGTTCTGCAGACCAATAATCATTCATCCAGCGCATCATCTTCTTCAAGAAATCAGATGATGTCCCATAACTGGCAGCCTCTATATAAGACTCAGTACTATACGGTGTACATGGATATGAATAACTGCGAAAAAGTCGGGGAAGCTCAGAATAGAGTGGTTAAAACATGGTTATGTAGACAGTACACTGCAGAGGGGTCTCAGTGGCTTGGAGAAACTAGTAATGGCAGAGTAGAACCTGATGTTATAACTCGTTGTGTTTATTATGTTTATTATGGAGTTTATAGCTCGGCGAGAGGTGTTACTAGTGAGGCGCCACATTACTATGATGCAAACAATCATCTTATTTATACAGGCCCGCTTAATGATATGAATGGCGATGATAAAACTGGAAGATATGTGCCAGGCGATACAAACGAGCATATTCGCGATTTAATATTTGCTAAAGTGGGCTGGAATTATTGAGCTGGGTTTACCGGGATTGTGCTCAATTATTTCTGAAAAGAAAGAAGATATTCGTTTAATTATCTATAATATTCCTTTACTTTGTTTCGGGCTATTTTTGCAATATTATTTTATAATGCAGAAAAGTGCTTGATGAATCGGGAATCAATCTTTATCAATGTTTTCCTGAAAGTTTTAAAGGAGACTGCTATGCTTCAGACATTTAAAATAGGCTTATGTGCTTTGGCATTTTCTATGTTGGCGGGAAGCTGCTTCGCTTTTGACATGAACCGCGATGTTGACAGGGTGCTGGAAAATAATAGTACCATGTACTCTATACAGATGGGTATGCCTACAGCCGATATGGTTTCTATACTTCGTGAAAATAAAGATGGATGGACTTCTTTCAAAAGTGATGGCAAGAAATATCAGTCGGCTATTGCTGATGATGGAAAGGTTAATACGGAATTAAAGATCGTTGTTAAAGATGGAAAAGTGATTGCTATTCATGCCAATTATATAGGGCAGGATAAAAAGCAGATGCGCCAGATTTTTTCGACACTGGAAAATAAACTGATTGGGCTTTATGGTAATAATCCTGTAGAAATTGTACCCGACGATAAGTTGTCACATAATCTTACATGGAAATTGAATGACCTTCATAGAGCTTATAACCTGCATTCGACTGATGTTCATTTTGACTACAATGGTAAGAAAGTTAGCATGTATTCTGTATCTATCTCTTTAACAAGAGATGATCCCATGGATATAGTGTATGAATACGAAGGATTAGGAGCAAACCTAGGCTAAGACATTAATGCACTGATAACCAGACTGTTTTGGATCTGTTTTTTTCATAATATAATATATATTGCAGTATTTTGAGAGAGGAGCCTTTTATGTTAACCAAGTGGAAGATTGGAATTGGTGCGCTCTTATTAACCTTGGCTGCCTGTTCAAGCAGCTTGGCTTTTGATGTCAATTATGATATCAGCCGGGCAATGAAGGATGAAAACAGCATGTATTCTATTCAGTTAGGTATGAGCGAAGAAGATGCAGCAGCAGTGTATCAGAAGAACGAAGATGGCTGGGCTTTATTTCAAAATGACGGTGATACCCATAAAGCCATTTCCTGGGGAGATAGCGTGAATACGGAATTAATGTATACGCTATCTGATGGAAAGGTGAAACAGATATGGCTGGTTTACCAGGGGCAGGATAAAAAACAAATGAAGGCTCTCCATGAGTTCTTAAAAAAGAGTTATACCGATAGATTTGGCAAACCCTATGAATCTGAGCATTATAGAGATATTGATGTTTATGCCACATCTTGGATTTCCTCTGATGAAACAATGATGCATGTCTTGACCTTTACAAGATTAAACAACGGTACATATTCCATTGGCTTCACTTTAATCAATAACACCGTTGTTCATAGAAGCAATAACGGCGGAAATACAAGCTCCCAGTCCGCACCGTCTGCTGATGATTCTATTCCTACATTTACTGTCTAAAAAGAAGAACTTTCAAGGAGATGTTTTCAAAAATGAAAATAAAAAAAAATATTCTGTGCTGCTTTTTTAGCTACGGCTTTTGCCTGCGGAGGTCATGCTTTTGCTTTTAACATTAATCAGGATGTTTCTGCAGCCATTGCGAAACCAGAACAGCTTGCTTCACTGCAGATTGGCATGGATGCTGCATCCGTTGAAAGTACCATGAAAAAGGCTGGGGAATGGAGATTAATTGCTCGCGATAACCAGATGCTGACTTATCAACGGGGCGCAGAAATGCTGAGTGGTAAGGATGGGGAAGATCTGATAGTTTCCTTTAAAGACAATAAGGTATGGATGGTTGGTGTCAACTATACTTTTGGAAATGTAAGAGATGGCAGGAATGCATTTCAGCGTATGAAAGCGCAGTTTACCAGAAAGTTTGGAAATCCAATTGTCAATGATCAAGGGCGCAGGGGAATCTCATGCGTTTGGAATTGTAAGCCTCCGGAAATTAGCCACTTGCTTATTTATATGGAAATGCCCTTACCCATGGGAAACAGTGTGATTGTTAGTCCGACACTTACTTTTACCATGTCTGACTCTAATGTCAAGGAATGAACTCTGCGAGTAAGTGCTGGAAACAGGAGTGATTTTGTATGAATTTAAAATGGAAAGCAGGGCTTTTAGCTCTTTATCTTTCTTTGTCTGTTTATGCCGGTGCGTATGCCTTTGATATGGACTATGATGTCCAAAGAGCGACAGAACAGGAAAATCAAATGTACTCTATTGCATTGGGCATGAGTAGTGAAGAAGTTTCAGCCGCGCTTGAAGAAAATAGGAATGAATGGCGGAGCATTGATAATAATGCGGTGGGCAGTTTTGCTTTTATGCCTGGAAAAGATATCACAACAACACTGATGTGCAAAGTGAAAAGTGGACAGGTGGATATAATCACTGTAAACTATCTTGGAGAAAGCAAGGAAAAGGTTCTGGAAATTTATAAATCAATAAAGAGCAGGTACTCTGAAAAGTATGGTGAGCCGGATAAGATGAAAAAAGGAACACAAGGCGTCCCAGCTTTAGCATGGATATCTAAAAATCAGCCTCTGGCGCATGTGCTGCTTCTAGGAAAAAGTAAAGGTGGGAGCATGTATGAAGTGACTTTTGATATTTACCGAATTAACAATACCAATTCAACTCACTATTCACAGCAGTCCTCATCTGTATCTAATTCAAACGATTCAGTTCCGACATTCACGGTTTGACTAAGAAGAGCAGTCCTTGGCTAAGGGGCCTGAAACGATAGAATGAGAGCTGTTATTAAAACCCCTGTGAGAGCTATCTCATGGGGATTTTCATTTGATGAATTACCTTAATGTAAAATAATAGGGGAATTTTCAAACATGGGGGGACAACGTACTTATTTTACGGCGATGGCAGGCGTTTTCAAATGAAAGGGGCCTAGTTGAGTATTACGTGCCATAAGAGCTATCTAATACGTACGAGACTGACAGTCATACGATACGCTGATGGGAGCCATCCTTTTTCAGGCAATACGCATTGGAAAGCCTCCCTATTATACTCCAAGTACAATGGATTTCTGGGGGAATTTATCACTTGTCACATTGCAGGATGGAGTTTTATGGCAACAGAGACTGGACGGCTCTTGCCTGAGTTATTCACTGGCTCTCAAATCGTGTATTGCATGGCTTCCACTCGCGTACTTGATTTGCTTTTATATTTCTTCATTCGATGATTTTTATCTTTTATCATCAAATCAAATGAAATTGATTCTAACTGTAAAATCCTTATAATAAAAATAGTACTGAATTATGCTTATGTTTTTATAGGAAAGGGGAAATTGAAATGAAAGGTAAAATAGCATTGATTTTAGATGCGGCCATGTGCGCTGGCGGCATGGCTTGGGCCAGGGTTCCCGTGGATGATATTGCACTGGGCGGTTTAACGCCCAATGTTACGGAAGAAGATGTCATTAGTATTTATGGGGAACCGGACGAGAAAACTGATGTGAAATATGACCGTTATGCTTGGAATGCCTATGTTCAGCAGTTTAAATATGGCAGTACGGTAAATCTTAATTTTGTCAGCAGATCTGCTGATGGTCCTTTCTATGCAACCTTGGTGAATACCACTGCTAATAATGGCTTCAATACGCCCCGGGGAATTCATGTAGGTTCCACTCGTAGAGAAGTTCTTGATACCTACGGTTATCCTGATATTGGCAAGCCTTACGAAAAGCAGCTTTGGTACAAAGGTAGAGAGAGAGCCTATGATCTGGTCTTTCACATGGAAGGAGATATTGTAAAATCTATTTCCATCGGATACAATGCCTGATTTTTTTAGAATAAAAGCAGCTAAGGATTTAATTTGAGCTTTCCCAGTTAGGCTAGGCCATGTACTGGACCTGATTGACTACCTGTCAGTAGCAGAACGTTCCGATTTCAGAAGGCCGGAAATTTGACAGGGCAGGAGGAAACCATGATTAAGAGACTCATTTTTGGCATTCTTATCCTTTTATCCATTCCCCTCTCTGCCATGGCGGAGGACCGGTGACAGTGGATTGACTCTGATGACTGGAGCTCCGTCTATGTGGACAGGGACACCATGAAATACAGCGCTCAGCGGAGTGAATTGAAGTATTGGATTAAAACATCCTACCTCTCCGGCTGGACCTATACTACACTCATGCAGGTGGACCTTTTTGACAGGACCCAGCTGCCCCTTTTCCAGCAGACCACCGGTCCCGACGGCGTCACAAGGGAAAGGGATATCCGCACAGGCACTTATCCTATCCGTCCCGGCAACCGGCAGGAAAAAGAAGCCAATTTCGTCTGCGTATCCTTCCGTCTTCCCTATGTCTGGGGAAAGAAAGACCACTCCTGGAAATGGGTTTATGCGGACCGTTATTATGATTTTTATGTGTGCACCGACACCTGCGAGAACAGGGGCAGTGAATATGTCCTTTTCACGAAGGCAGTGAAACCGGGCTACGAAAGGGCGGTGTTCACCTCTTCCTATATGGTGAACTTTGACGAACCCTATGTGAAGTGGTATTCAGCCAATGGCCGTAAAAGGGTTATTGCACCGGGAAGCAGGGAAGAAATTCTCTACCGCGCCGCCGCAGATGTGGTGAAGGGAATTTATGGAAAGGGAAAATTATAGAAAGTGAATAAAAGGGGCTGTGAAAAAATGTTCAATCATTTCTTCACAGCCCCTTTTCCGCTTCGTTTATAGATGCAGAAAATTGCCAAAAATAACAGTAAGCTGTTCTCCGCATTGTCATCTCGAGCGGAGCTGCATGTCGATATGAGAGCAAAGGTATTTGGCTCTATTGAGACTCTGAGTCGAGAGATCTCCGCCCCAATGCGGCTTGTGCCATTGGGAGAGGGAGATTTCTCCACTCTGTGGAGACTCTGCATAGAGTCTCCAAGTCAGCCGAAGTTGGCCTCTAGCCTGCCCAATAAGAGGCTTTCCTATTGGCGGATGATCGGCTTCGGTCGAAATGACAGTGGATGGAAGGTAAGCATGTAACGCAGGATTCATTTTCATCGAAGTCAAAGGTGATATTGCTGCAGCTCTCAGAGGAGAAGCCGCACCCCTTTTTCCTTTACATTCCCTTCTATCATGATGTATACTGATTTTGTTGATAGTTTCCATTGTTTATGGAAAGGATGAGTCCAATGAAGATTGCCATTGCCAGTGATCATGGCGGATTTGAACTGAAAGCGTCTTTGAAGAAACATCTGGACGAAGAGAAGATTGAGTATATTGACTGCGGCACTGATTCCACGGAGTCCTGCGATTATCCGGATTTTGCAGAGAAGGCCTGCCGACTGGTGCAGAAGGGGGAAGTGACCTATGCCTGCCTCATCTGCGGTACCGGTATCGGCATGTGCATTGCGGCAAACAAGATGAAGGGGATCCGCGCGGCTCTCTGCGGCGACACTTTCTCTGCCCATTTCACCAGGGCCCATAATGATGCGAATGTCATCACCATGGGTGCCCGGGTCATTGGGCCGGGGCTGGCGGAGTTTATTCTTGATGAATTCCTGAAGACCCCCTTTGAGGGCGGCCGTCATGCCAGAAGAATCGGCAAGATTGCCAAAATAGAAGAAGATGAGTCCCATGTATGAAGAATTGAAGAAAGAAGCGGCTGAGGCCTTTGAGGAGCTTCTGGAAGTTTCCCATTTCAAAAAGGGAAGTCTTATTGTCATCGGAGGGTCCTCCAGTGAAATCCGTGGAGGCCGCATTGGGAAAGACAGTTCCTATGAAGTGGGCACGGCGGTGGTGGAAACGCTGATGGAGATTGCTGAGAAGAATGGGCTTTCTCTGGCTTTCCAGTGCTGCGAGCATTTGAACCGTGCCCTCATCATGGAAAGGGAGACGGCGGAAAGGTACGGCTATGAAATTGTGACTGTGGTGCCCTGGCTCCATGGCGGCGGCGCCTTTGCCACCAACGCCTACTACCATTTTAAGGATCCGGTGGCGGTAGAAGAAATCAGGGCCGACGGGGGACTGGACATCGGTCTTACCATGATCGGCATGCACCTGAAACGGGTGGCCGTGCCGGTGCATCTTGCCCATAACCGGGTAGGGGAGGCCATTGTCACCGGCGCCCGCACCAGACCGCCCCTCATCGGCGGCGAAAGGGCCCGTTATGAAAAAGATGACAACAAGGGCGCTTTCTGATATAATTTCATAAGACAGCAGAAGACTCAATGAAGAGGTTTGAAACGGGGAGCATATCCCTGTTTTAAGCCTCTTTTTATTTCATGGTGTGCCATGGGTATGGTACAATAAAACCGTTGATACCTGAAAAATTTCAGCTATCTATAGATTTGGGAGTTCGCCGTTTGAAAACGGCAGGTTGCAAGGAAGGGAGTTTATTCTATGAATCATTTAAAAGACGACAAACCGGTGTATGAAGCCATCCAGGAAGAATTGAACAGACAGAGAAACAAGCTGGAAATGATTGCTTCTGAAAATATCGTAAGCTACGCAGTCATGGAAGCCCAGGGCAGCGTGCTCACCAATAAATACGCCGAAGGCTATCCGGGTAAGAGATACTACGGCGGATGCGAATTCGTAGACAAGGTAGAACAGCTGGCCATTGACAGGGCGAAGGAACTTTTCGGCGCTGAACATGTCAACGTACAGCCCCATTCCGGATCCCAGGCGAACTTTGCTGTATACTATGGCCTCCTCAAACCGGGAGACACCATGATGGGCATGAACCTCACCGACGGCGGCCACCTGTCCCACGGCAGCCCGGTTAATATTTCCGGCAACTACTTCAACGTAGTTCCCTACGGCGTCCGTAAAGACGACGAACTCCTGGACTATGAAGCCATGGAAAAAATCGCTAAGGAAGTACAGCCGAAACTCATCATCGGCGGCACCAGCGCCTACTCCAGAATTATCGACTTTGAAAGAATGGCAGCCATTGCCCACGAAGTGGGAGCCCTCTTCATGGTGGATATGGCACACTTTGCCGGCCTTGTAGCGGGCGGCGAATATCCAAGCCCTGTGCCTTATGCAGACATCGTCACCACCACCACCCACAAGACCCTCCGCGGACCGAGAGGCGGCATCATCATGTGCCGTGAAAAATATGCCAAAGCCATCGACAAGGCCGTATTCCCCGGCATGCAGGGCGGCCCGCTGATGCACGTCATTGCAGCTAAAGCTGTAGCCTTCGGCGAAGACCTCTCCGACGACTTCAAACAGTACGCAAAGCAGATTAAGAAAAATGAAAAAGTTCTCTCCGATGAACTGCAGAAACAGGGCATCCGCGTTGTTTCCGGCGGCACCGATACCCACGTCCTTCTGGCCGATATGAAAGCCATCGGCATCACCGGTAAAGTGGCCCAGAACGTATTGGATGAAATCGGCATTACCGCCAACAGGAACACCATCCCCTTCGAAACCCTTTCTCCCTTCGTTACCAGCGGCATCCGGCTCGGCTCCCCGGCCCTCACCACCAGAGGCCTCAAGGAAGAGGACTTCAAGGAAGTGGCAGACATCATTGCCACCGTGGTAAAGAACCCCGAAGACGCAGCCATCAAAGCATCCTGCGCAGACAGGGTAGCAGCGCTCTGCAAAAAATATCCGCTCTACGAAGATTTATAATCCTTCGGTATCAAAAAAGCTCTCCTTTCAGGGGAGCTTTTTTGTATTGCGTCTGGGGAAGCACTTTATGAATGAATCAGTACTTCCCTAGAATTCTTAGCATCCCATTTCACAGGGCAAAAAAAATATGTTTAACCGCCTTTACTTCGATAAATGTCTATGCTATAATATAGATATCGAAGAGGTTCGATAGTGGGCCTCCCTATGTGTAGACGAAGCAAAGGAGAAACTCTTATGAAATTATCCAAAAAACTCTTAAAGGCACTGAATGAACAGATTAATATGGAACTCGCTTCCGGTTATTTATATCGCGCCATGTCCCACGACATGAAGAACCTGGCTCTGAACGGCTATGCTAAATGGCTGGACAAGCAGTATGAAGAAGAAAGAGAACACGCTTTCAAAATCATTTCCTACGTGGAAGACAGAGACGGCGTAGTTGACTTTGACTCCATCGAAGGTGTCAAGAAACATTACGACAACCCCCTGGACGCAGCGAAAGATTCTCTTTCCCACGAAGAAGCAGTTTCTGAATCCATTAGAAACCTCTTCAAACTGGCAAGGGAAGAAGGGGACATTGAAACAGAAGTATTCCTCCAGTGGTTCATTACTGAACAGATTGAAGAAGAAGTCAATGCCCGCGACAACGTGACAGGCTTTGAAAAGGCAAAGGACTGCGAAGGACTGCTCTTCATGTTCGACGCACATCTGGGCGGCCGGTAATTACCGATTAATAAAAGGGGCTGTGAAAAAATGTTTAAACATTTCTTCACAGCCCCTTTTCCACTTTGGTTATAGACTCAGAAAATTGCCAAAAATAACAGTAAGCTGTTCTCCGCATTGTC
>ERZ791911.1333-NODE-1333-length-11899-cov-8.363897_pt1 | contig 11899 bp, 10 predicted proteins | sample MGYA00510142_ERZ791911 | MGnify/ENA primary metagenome ERZ791911 (study PRJEB30046, sample SAMN00792056) | human gut metagenome | study: EMG produced TPA metagenomics assembly of the A metagenome-wide association study of gut microbiota in type 2... | reverse complement strand
TTTCCATCCCTTCTCACAATATCTGAACATCGACATCATCGGTAAACTATAAAAAACTATCCGAGAAACCAAACTCTTGGAGGGGATGATCCCTCCAAGAGTCGGTATCCGGCATATTAAAAACTATTTGGTAATCTCGAACGATTCGATATACAAGGCTCCGACCTTATTATTGTCGAGCACAAAGGAATCAGCACCCAAACCGGCCAGATCGTACTCATGTACATACTCTCTGTAACCGCTCTTATCCGTGTATGTTTCCACAGGAGTTTGAGCAGCCCCGGCAACGGTCATCGTATATCCCGGGTTGTAGTAGCTGCCACTCTTATTCGGATACGACCGGAAAACGATCTTGATCTTCGACATCCCGTCGATCGGCGTCACGTTTTGCAGCTTCGCCTGTTTAGCCGCATCGGAGTCATTACCCTGCATCTGAATGATCGAGCCGTTGGAAGCGGGCGATTCACAGATTTTCACACCCGTGAACTCGATACCGCCGACGGTCCAACTAACCCAAGTACTGGGCGTAGCGACAACCTGCGAACCGTAACCATTGGTCGGGAGATCCGCATTATCCGCCTTAATATCCGTGATCGAGAACGCAACGACCTCACCGGTTCCTCCGCCGCCGGCACCGAGCAATGTAACAGGCACATCCTTGCTGTTACCGTTAGCCAACGTGATGGTCAGCGTCTGATTAACGGGCTGCGTACCGGTATTCGGATCGGCTTTGACCGTCACGGTCAGGCCATCGACCGTAGCGCTCAGGGGGGGGGTCAGTCCGCTTACGCTAAGTTGGTTGTCACCCTGGTTGATAACAGAAACCGTGAGCGTCTTCTCGCCTCCCGCTGCCTCGAAGGAGAGGCTGGCCGGAGTTACCCCCGTAATCATCGGGGTCGAGCTGTCGCTGAAAGCGGCCACGTCGTCCAGATTGCGCGGAACGAGCTGGGAATTATTCTTATATACGGCAGCCAGACCGGAGATATTACCCGTAGCGGCCTTGTAAGGAACATCGAGGAACACGCTCGGGTTCTTTTCATCGCTCTGCTTGCAGAATACGGTGAAATTGGCTCCATCGGCAGTGAAAGTATGCGAAGAGAGTGCGCTGGCGCTCGCCCAAACACCTGCCTGGGCAACCGACGCATTGGCGATCGTCACGGCCATACCCTGATATTTCGCCAGATCCGCAGCAACGATCGTCGCCGTGGGAATCGAAGTCACCGTACCGGTCTTCTCGACCTTGCACCAAGTCGCTTCCTTAGCGCCCGTCACTTCGTACATACCACTGTAATTTACCACCTTGGCAAGTCCTTTATAAAGGGTTACGCGCACCTTGTCACCCTTGTTCAGACCGAGCGTCGAAGGTTCTACCTGACTGCCGTAGAGCGTGATGCCGTTACCGGCCTCCGTCGCATTCTCGGTAGCGAGGATCAGGTTGTTGAAGGTATAATTGGCACCGGCCACGTCGTTCATCACCACAGCGTCCAGATAGCGATCTGCATTGGCATCCACCGGAGCTTCCGTAGTAGTCATCTGTGCGATCAGCTCGGGAATGGTAATGGCCGTAGCCTCACCCGGATCGGGCGGAACCACACCGCCTTCGAGATCGACCTCCTGACCGCCGTTGCCATTGGTAAACGAAAGATCGTCGATCGAGAATGCGGAATTAGCAGCCTCACCGCCCGTCGTGGTAGTAAAGCGGATCGAAAGCTCCTTCAGCGCCGTTTTCAGCGTAAAATCTGACTTGAACAGAATCCAATAAGGATCGGTTTCGTCGCTGCCGCCGATCTTCTCATATTTCAACTCTTTCCAGGTCGTACCGTTTCCGACCCAAACGTGGAAATACTCGGGTTTGAAAGTATTATCGTAAGTACCATCATTATTTTTCGAATAATTCGCACCGAAAGTAATCCGATAATTGGTTTCGCCCGAAGGCAGCGTAATGTTATCTATGTCGAAATTAGCGGGAGCCGTACCGAAGAAGATCTTGTTCTGGCCCGAAGCTCCGTCATAGCCGCCGCTGTTTTTCTGCGACGAGCGTACCGACATATTCTTGTAAGCATAAGTTACGGACTCGATACCCGTGCCCGTAGCATTCTGCCAAGCATCCGACTGGTCGAGGAACGGCCAGCGATTGTTCGCGTCCTTCGCGGCAAGCGTTTTATCGAAATTGTTGCCGTAAATAACGGTCGCAGGCTTCACTTCGCCCTGAAGTACATTGACATCCTTCTGAATCAATGCGCCGTAGGAGTTGTAAACCTCGAAAGTCACTTTGGCAGACTGACCGATGTTCGAAGCGGGCACCGTAACGGTCACGGCAGCATCGCCCTCGCCTTCGGTAGCCGAAAGGCGCACCCAAGTCTGTTCGTCCTCGACGATAGCACGCCAGGGACGGTTCGTTTCAACGATAAAAGTACCGTTGTACTCATCTGCGGGCTGTCCCTCCGCATCGAACGTCAGGTTCTCCGGCGTGACGTTCAGATAGGGAGCGCCCATGTCGTCATTGTCGTCGGTACATCCCGCGAACACCGCCACGGCGAACACGGTCAATGCACTGAAGAGCAATTTCCAAATGCTACTCTTTTTCATAAACAATTAAATTTTAGAGTGATATAAAAATAGGTTAAAAATAACTTCATCGTCTTGCATATTTACTCAGGCCACTTATTCTTAAACTTTTTGTAAAAATACTATTTTTTCCTGTTTCGACAATAATTCGAACACTATTTTCGTATTACAATCCCGTTAAATCAAATATAACGACACACCGGATTTTTATTTCGTATCAAAAACCCCACCAAACCGTATTCTTTCCCGGCAAAATAAACACAAAAGGCGTGCAGTTTTGACCGCACGCCTTTTTTCCGAGAAATACGTCCGGTCAGCGAATCCGGTCGAGCGACCGCACCAGCTTTTCGTCCCGGAAGATCGCCCGCAAAGCCAGCAAGTCGAAAACCAGGCAGACCAACGGGAAAACGAGCGAAATTTTAAGGGTATGGGAGTAAAATTCACTGTCCGCGAAGTAACGGTTGCAAAGGTAGAAATAGATTCCCATCATCGCCCCGGCACCGATGAGGAGCACCAACTCGACGGCACATAACCGGATCTGCACCAGACGGCGCTTGAAAAGGAAAATCGTCACCAGCGGCACCAGACAGGCGGCAGCCAGAACAACCCCCAGATACACCGTCGGCAGCAACGTGATGCCGGCGGCATCCTTCAGGCCGAAAGCGGTCAGCGTACAAGTGTCCGCCCCAACGGTGAAATCGACCAGCGGCAGCCACAAGGCCAATCCCGTCAGTACGACGACCAGCAACAGATACAGAGTCTGAATACGTTGAATCATATAACTTCTATTTTGTTTATGCGAACCTCTTCGAATCCTGCCGAAAATCGCAGGCTCTGCAAGGTTTATTGATTATCCAATGTTTTTTCGATCAGGTATTTATTACGGTCTGCGGCATTCCGGTCGATCAACTCGCCCAGGAATCCCGCCAGGAATAACTGCACGCCGAGCACGACAGCCAGCAGTGAAAGATAGAAAAGCGGCTGGTCCGTTACGGCCCGCACAGGCAGATCGTGGCACTGTTTATACAACTTGGCACCGATCACCCACGCCGTCGTACAGCCGCCGAAAAGGAACATCAACGTTCCCAGGCTGCCGAAAAAGTACATCGGCGAACGGCCGAAACGCGAGAGAAACGAAACCGTAATGAGGTCCAGATACCCTTTCACCATCCGCTCCATACCGAATTTCGAATGACCGTACTTGCGGGCGCGATGCTCGACGACCTTCTCGCCGATCCGCTTGAATCCGGCCTGTTTGGCCAGAATCGGGATATAACGGTGCATCTCGCCATAGACTTCGATCGCCTTGACCACCCGGCGGCGGTAGGCCTTCAGTCCGCAATTGAAATCATGCAGCCGGATTCCCGAAACGGTGCGGGCCGTCCAGTTGAAAAACTTGCTCGGCCACCGCTTTCCGGCCGGGTCGTGGCGCTTCTTTTTCCAGCCCGACACCAGGTCGTACCCTTCGTCGAGGACCATACGCCGCAGAGCCGGAATCTCATCCGGCGAGTCCTGCAAGTCGGCGTCCATCGTGAAAACCACCTCGCCGCGCGCTTCAGCGAAACCGCAATACAAGGCGGCGGATTTGCCGTAGTTGCGAGCGAACTTGATCCCCCGCACCGCCGCAAACCGCTCGTGCAGATTTTCGATCACGCGCCACGAACCATCGCCGGAACCGTCGTCCACCAGGATTACCTCGTAAGACAAACCCTCGCCGCGAGCCACGCGATCGATCCATTCGACCAGCTCCGGCAAGGACTCCTCCTCGTTATAGAGAGGAACGACGACCGATATGTCGAGCGTAGCATCCATCGTTCTCTTACTCTTCGGATTGAGGACCGAAAGGCCGGGGTGCACGCGCCAGGATGCCGGCCAAAATAAGCCCCAGGACGAGGCCGACGATCAGGTTGCCCCAGATCGAAGCTCCTACGGTAGCCTGAATGGAAGGCTCCGACGCCTCCTGTATGGTTTTCAGCATTTCGGCGAATACGCCCTCCATCGACGCAGGGAACTTTCCCTCCTCAGCGAACCGGATCAATGCGGAAGTGTATCGGTCGATATACTCCGAATATCCGATGAAAACACTGCGGTAAAGGTATTCTACCACCCCCTTGATCATGGCCGACGCCAGGATCAGAGCCAGAATAAAACCCAAGCCGTGGCCGAAAGGAAATCCCTGCTCCTGACCGTACTGCTCGCGGCGACGCTTGGCGAAACGATAAAGCAACACGATATATACGACTGCGGCCAAGACCCATACCAGCCCCATCGTTGAAAACCACCCCGACAACATCAGGGACTGCTCGATAACGAAAGCTACGGACATGACCAGTCCGATGATCGCTCCGTACTTGCAGACCTCGTTCCAGAATTTGAACTTTGTCATTCTTCTTCTATTTTTAGCATACGTTTATTCCCGCAACACGCCTTTGCCTTCCCGCAAAATCTCCGGCTCGCCGCCCGTCAGATCTACGACGGTCGTCGGCACCGCATCGCCGACACCTCCGTCGATCACCAGTTCTACGTCCCGGCCGTACCGCTCGTGGATCAACTCCGGATCGGTCATATATTCGGTTTCCTCGTCATCCAGCACGGAAGAGGTCAGCAGCGGAGCTCCCAACCGCTCGACGATGGCCCGAGGAATCGAATTGTCCGGAATGCGGATCCCGATGGTGCGACGCCGTTCGAGCGCCTTGTGCGGCATACGCGACGATGCATCCAGCAGGAAGGTGAAGGGCCCCGGCAGATTTTGTTTCAGCAACCGGAACTGAGCGTTATCCACCCGGCAATAATCGGCAATCTGCCCGAGCGAATCGAACACGACGGAAAACGTCGTGAGATCCTTCCCCTTGATCCGGCGCAGCCGCTCGACGGCCTTCGCCGAACGGATCGAGCAGCCGAAGGCATAGACGCTGTCGGTCGGATAGATCACCACGCCGTCCCTTTCGAGCAGGTTCACCACCCGGTCGATCTCCTTCTCGGAAGGATTCTCGGTATAGATTTTAACCAACATAGGGAGGGCAAATATAGACAAATTATTTAATATTCCGACGATTCAACTCCGCACTATAAGCCCGGGCATTAGCCAGATGTTCGCCGTACGTGCGGGCGAAACTGTGATAACCGTCGAAAGTCGGGCGGGCACAGAAGAAGAGATAGTCGTGGTTCTCGAAGTTCAGCACCCCATCGATCGCAGCGACCGAAGGCATCGCGATCGGCGACGGCGGCAGCCCCTTGTTCAGGTAGGTGTTATACGGCGAAGGGGTTCTCAAGTGCTTGTGCAGAATCCGGCGAAGCGAAAAATCCTGCAGCGCATATTTGACCGTCGGATCTGCCTGCAGGGGCATCCCTTTCCGCAGGCGGTTGATATAGACTCCCGCCACACGGGGCATTTCGTCGGCCTTGTTGGTCTCTTCGGTGACGATCGAAGCCAGCGTCATCACCTCGTCCCGGCTCAAACCGCTGCGTCGGCGGGCGGCATCCCGCTCCGGAGTCCAGAAACGGTCGTACTCCTTGCGCATGCGGCGCACGAAATCCTCGGGCGAAACCGTCCAATAAAATTCATAAGTATTGGGGATAAAGATCGAAAAGAGCTGCAGGCTGTCGGTCCCGACCTCCCGGGCGAGCTGCGGGTCGGTCAGCGCCCGCATCAGCTCCGCAGAATCGGCATCGAGCTGGCGGGCCAGCCGCGAAGCGAGAAAAGCGCGGGTACGGGCATAGTTGAGCGTAACGCGCACGGGCGTCTGCATCCCCAGTTTGAGCATCCGGGCGATTTCGACGACGTTCATTCCCGGTTCCAGTACGTAGTGCCCCGGTTTGAAGGAGCGCTCCAGCTCCAGACGGCCGGCATACCGGTCAAAAGCCCAGTGATGGTCCGTACGGGGACGCAGAGAGTCGAGCAGCCCCGGGTAGTCCGTGCGGGCGCTTATATAAAGGTCGCTCCGCTCCCGGACGGCATCTCCGAAAAACTGAAAGATGAAAACCAAAGCCACCGTTGCCCCGACTGCAACCGCAGCAATAAACACGACAAGCAATCTTTTTTTCGCCGTCATTCTCTTCATTCATTAACTCTCCCCGCACCGCCCTCCGAGACACATCCAGGCAGCCTTTTCGGCATCCGGCTCTCGAAAAACAGCGACAAAATCGCAGATAGTTCCTTTTTTCTTTGCAAAGATAGCAAAAATTCGTACTTTTGTGCTGGGGTAAGTCTTATACGACCAGCTCCCACAGACTCCCCCAGGTGAGGAATCAAGCAAGGGTATGTGGTCGTAGCGGTGCGATATAAGTAGCTTACCCTTTTTTTGTGTACCCGCCCATTTCCGGCCGACTTCAAAAACCGTCGATACCAATTCAGGGAACAATCATAAGCAATACCGGGAAATACATATTTCCCGGTATTGCTGTATTCCTTTCGTTTCAGCATCGAATCGAGCAACGAAACCTCTGCGGGACAAATATTATAATACGAATAATATTCAGCGCTGCAAATATCCGACTTACTAAAAATCAATTGATTTTCGGCAAAAAACGATCAGTTGTTAGCCAGCGCGATCGCAGCGATCGCCTCCACCACGACCGGACAGCGCAAGGCGATGCAGGCGTCGTGCCGCCCTTTGACGACGAACTCTTCCATCCGTCCCGTCGCAAAATTGAACGTATATTGTTTCTTCGCGATGCTGGAAGTAGGTTTGACAGCGACGCGGAACACCACGGGATTGCCGTTCGAGATACCGCCGTTGATTCCGCCCGCCCCGTTGGTAGCGGTTTTTCCCTCTCCGTTCACAAAACAGTCGTTATGCTCCGAACCTTTCATACGGGCTGCGGCGAATCCGTCGCCGAACTCGATGCCCCGCACCGCCGGAATCGAAAATGCCAGGTGAGCCAATTGCGATTCGAGCGAATCGAAGAACGGCTCGCCCAATCCGACGGGCACCTTGTCGCAGGTACACTCAATGACCCCGCCTACGGAATCCAACTCCCGGAGCGTGCGGTCAATCAGCTCGTCCCAGAGCGTCGGGGCACCCTCGGCGCCCAATTCCTTCCCCGGCTCGCAATTCAGCCGCTCGCGGGGAATACCGCCCAGCTCGGTGATCCGGGCCCGGATTTCGATCGGGCCGATCATCTTCTTGGCCACGACTCCGGCCGCCACCAGCGTCAGCGTCAGCCGCCCCGAAAAATGGCCGCCGCCCCGCAGATCGTTGAAGGCACGGTATTTCCGTTCCGCCACGAAATCGGCATGGCCCGGACGGGGCGTCGCGCGAAAGTCCGAATAGTCGCCCGAACGGGTATTGCTGTTGCGAAATACGATCGTGAGCGGAGCACCCGTAGTGTGCCCGTCGCAGACGCCGCTTACGATCTCCGGCAAATCGCTCTCCTTGCGGGGCGTGCTTCCCTTCGCACCGCTGCGGCGACGGTCGAGATCCGCGAGGAAATCCTCGCGCGAAAGCGGCATGCCCGCAGGCACGCCGTCGAGCACCACGCCGATCAGCGGACCGTGCGACTCCCCGAAAATCGAGAGTCTGAATTTTGTTCCGTATGAATTCATAGCCAATTAAATTTCTTCGAGTTTACTTCAGTCGTCCGGCCCGTTCATCGTTTCCGCGCTTCGCCGCACGGAAAGCGTTCTTTCCGCCGGAACGGAAATACCATCTGCCCGCCCCGCTACTCCTGCCGGGCGAGCAGATCGAGGAACGAAGGAAACGACTTGTCGATGCACTTCACGTCGTCCAGCCGCACCGGCTCCGGCGTGAACAACCCGGCGACGATCAGGCTCATGGCAATCCGGTGGTCGTTGTGCGAACGGACATCTCCTCCATGCAACGGCCCGCCCGTAACGAACATCTCGTCGCCCCGGATGTCGATCCGCGCCCCCAGCGTCCGGAACTCGGCATAGATCGTTTCGGCCCGATTGCTCTCCTTCTGCGTCAGACGTCCGACACCCGCGATACGGCTCGTACCGTCGCAATGGGCAGCCAGCACCGCAAGGATCGGGAACAGATCGGGGCAATGCGTGGCATCGACCTCGAAAGCCTTCAGCCGCCGGCCGGTCGCAGTAACGGAGATGTTCTGCAAATCTCCCGGCATATCGCCCCTTGCGGATGCGTCCGCAGGCGCGACGCTCACATCGGCACCGCACGAACGCAAGATGTCGAGTATCTTTTCATCGGCCTGCAGCGAATCGAGCCGCATATTGCGCAGCGTAATTCCCTCGGTCCGCCCCAGCGACGAAGCGACGGCTCCGGCCACCGCGAAATAGGCGGCAGAACTCCAATCCGCCTCCAGGAAGACGTCCGAAGGACGGTACTCCTGCCTGCCCGGTACCGAAAATACGATTTTCGAAGGCGTCCCGCCACACACCCCGTCGTAAAACGCCTCCCTGTTGAGTCGGACACCGAACCGAGTCAGCGTCCGCAAAGTAAGCTCCAGGTAGGGAATGCTCGACGGCTCGGTTACCGTCAGCACGGTCGCATCCTGCAACAACGGCAAAGTCATCAGGAAACCCGATACGGTCTGCGAACTCTCCCGCCCCGAAAAGGAGATCTCACGACGGGTAATACCGCCCTCGATCCGAAACGGAAGATACCCCTCCTCACGGGCAGAACAATGCACGCCGGCTTCGCGCAGTGCGGCGACCGCCTCGTGCAGATTGCGCTTCAGAATACTGCCATGCCCGGAAATTTCCACCGGGGCACCGCCGTTCAAAGCGGAAATATGGGATGCCAGCGGAGTCAACAGCCGCGTGAGCAGCCCCGATTCGCCGGTTTCGATCTTCGTGCAACGTCCCAAGCGCTCCGCTCCGACACCCTCGATATGCAGCGTCGTACCGTCCGACGCAATCCGGCAGCCCATACCCCGGATGACCTCGACGGCTCCGACTATATCGTTGCAAGGGGCGTAATTGGCGAGCCGGCTCTCTCCCGCAGCCAGCGCAGCAGCCAACACGGCCCGCTGAGCCACGCTCTTGGAACAAGGAACGGCAACCGTCGTCCGACGGAACTCGCGAAATCCCTCGAAAGGATAATTTTCGGCCGAAAGCAGCCGCTCCATCTCCTCGCGGGTATATTGCCCCGACGCCGTGGCGTTGGATGCTCCAGCTGAAACATAAGTATATGGCGCACCGAGCTTCAGGCAGAGCAGACGGGTGAATTTCCCGGCTTCGCCCATCGAAAAAGCGACCAACTGCGGACGCTCCGCAGCGGCGGCACCCTCGAAAAGCGCTCCGTCGGCTTGCAGGTCATACAAACGCATCGTACGGGCAGCATCCGAAATATTCCAGGCCGTCGTGACGATTTTCACCAGATCGGCCCCCTTCGTGCGACACAGCCGGGCGATCCCCTTCAGCTCGTCGAGGGAGGGAGTTCCCTCGAAATCGTGGAACGAAACGATCAGCCAGCACCCGTACTCGCGGGCAAGCGTACGAACGTATTCCAGATGCTCGTCGGGCGCTTCGATCTCTATATCGACATAACGCGCCCCTCTGCGGATCGCCGCCTCGAGCTGCTCGCGGGCGAATGTCTCGGAAGAGTTCGCAATCCGGCAGGTGGCAATCAGGTTCGGCCGAATCTCCACGAGCCGCTCGACCTCTTCGACCGAAAGACGGCAAAGGTCCGCCCGGAGTTCGGCCATCTCACACGATTCGAGGATCGCCCGGCAATCCCCGAAACTCTTTTCCTGTACGCTAACGCAGATCACGGGCGACCTCCTCCAACTGTTTTAATGGAATCGCACGATCCACCACCTCCCCCACCGCACGAGGCAGGATGAAATGAATGGCATCGCCCTCCACCTTCTTATCTTTTTCCAACGCTTCCAGCAAAACACCGATAGCTACGGGCGACTGGGTGGGAAGCCCGACCTTCTTCAAATCCTCCGCCAGACCGACCGCCAGTCCCGCCGGGGCGAGTCCCAGCCGTTCGGACACCCCGGCAGCCAGCACCAGACCGATCGCCACGGCTTCGCCGTGCATGATCGGACAATTTTTCTCGATGGCGTGAGCGAAGGTATGCCCCAGATTCAGCAAGCGCCGCTCCCCCTTCTCGAAAGCATCCCGCTCCACTACGGCACACTTGTATAACGCCGTTTTGCGAATGATTTCGGTAAGCTCCTCCTGCCCGTACACACATTCGCCCCCGCAACAGGTTCCCGCTTTCCGCAAGTGGGCCTCCATCCGGGCGAAATAATCCACGGCCTTGCGATAGTATTCCGCATCGAACAGGATGAAAGTCTTCAGGACTTCGGCGATTCCGGCCCGGAACTCCCGGGGCGAAAGCGTCCGCAGCGCATCGGTGCAGATATAGATCCATTCAGGCTGGGTGATCGTACCGACCATATTCTTATAGGCATGGAAATTCACGCCGTTCTTACCCCCGATCGAAGCGTCCACCTGCGCCAGCAGCGTCGTAGGTACGAAACCGAACCGAATACCCCGTTTGTAAACCGACGCCGCGAAACCGCAGAGGTCGGTCGTGATGCCGCCGCCCACGCCCACGAGAAACGAGCTCCGGTCGGCTCCCCGCTCCAGCAACTGTTCGATAATATATTCTACCGTAGCGAGGGTTTTAACCTTCTCGGAGGTCTGGATCGGAATGAGTTCATACCGTTCGAAAAGGCCGAAAAAGGGCTTCAGGTTGCTGTCGATAACGACGAAAACCCGTCGGCCCTGCGGAATCAGGGCATCCAAACCGCTGAAATCGGATGATATATAAAGATTACTCACGTTTATTCGAATTGTTTGTCCCGACAAATTTAGGAATTTTATGCCCGAAATAAAAAAGCGAAAAAAATTTTGTCATTTTCCGAAAAATGCGATACATTTGTCCCGTTAAATACCCTGGACGGATATTCGACGACAAAAACGATATGCAACACGTTCAGTTTACATACTCCTATTATTATTACCTTTATTCGGGCCGAGTAAAGGCGGGAGTTTGCGTGTTGTAAAGTTCGATCGACAGAATTACGAATTTAGATCATAGCTCCTGCCTTGAGGCGGGAGCTTTTTTGTTTTCAGTATGAAAAAACAGCAACCTGCGGAGCTTGGCGGCTCCGAAGAAACGAAACCGGCAAAACCGACCGTCACCCCGGCCCGCCGGGTGGAAAACGTCGAGGAGTACTACTTCTCCGTGAAACTGAAAGAGGTGGCCCGGATGAACGAATCCGGCACACGTGTCATCAACTTGGGGATCGGCAGCCCGGACCTGCCCCCGTCGGCCGAAACCGTGCAGGTGCTCTGCCAGGCGGCAGCGCGGCCCGACACGCACGGGTACCAACCTTACGTAGGGACAGTCGCGAAATAGGCTTAAAATTATAACAAATTGATTGTCAATGTGAT
>ERZ791911.1326-NODE-1326-length-11969-cov-25.601058_pt1 | contig 11969 bp, 8 predicted proteins | sample MGYA00510142_ERZ791911 | MGnify/ENA primary metagenome ERZ791911 (study PRJEB30046, sample SAMN00792056) | human gut metagenome | study: EMG produced TPA metagenomics assembly of the A metagenome-wide association study of gut microbiota in type 2... | reverse complement strand
GCCGATACAGCGCAAGGAGCCAAAAACGGTATCGAACTTGCCTTTGATACGCTGCTGAAAGGACGTGACGGTATCACCCATCGCCAGAAAGTGATGAACAAATACCTGAACATAGTGGACATTGCTCCCGTAGACGGTTGCGACATCATTTCCACCATCGACGTGGGTATGCAGGATATTTGCGAGAAAGCACTGATAGACAAGCTGAAAGAGATAAACGCCAGTGTGGGTGTTGCCGTATTGATGGAAGTACAGACCGGAGAAGTAAAAGCCATTGTCAACATGATGAAAGCGGGCGACGGCAACTATTACGAAATGCGTAATAACGCCATCAGCGATATGCTGGAGCCGGGTTCCACATTCAAGACAGCCTCTATCATGGTAGCCCTTGAAGACGGAAAGATTACTCCCCATACGGAAGTCGACACAGGCAACGGCATCATGATGATGCACGGCCGCCCGATGAAAGACCATAACTGGCATCGGGGCGGATATGGCAAGATTGATGTGACACGTATTCTGGAAGTATCATCCAATATCGGCGTTTCATATCTTATCGACAAGCACTACAGCGACAACCCGCAGAAGTTCGTAGACGGATTGAAGCGTATCGGTATAGACCGCCCGCTCCACCTGCAAATAGCCGGAGAGGGCAAACCTAACATCCGCGGTCCGAAAGAACGGTATTTTGCCAAGACCACGTTACCCTGGATGAGTATAGGATATGAAACGCAGGTACCGCCACTGAACATACTGACTTTCTATAATGCCATTGCCAACAACGGTACAATGGTGCGCCCTAAATTCGTAAAAGCGGCAGTGAAAGACGGTGAGGTTGTCCGTGACTTTCCTACGGAAGTTATCAATCCGAAGATTTGCTCGGACAATACGCTGACACAGATACGGGAGATTCTGCGCAAAGTAGTTGCCGAAGGTTTGGCCAAACCCGCCGGAAGCAAACAGTTTGCCGTAGCCGGCAAGACGGGTACGGCGCAGATTTCGCAAGGTGCCGCCGGCTATAAGGCGGGACGGGTGAATTATCTCGTCAGTTTCTGCGGATACTTCCCGGCAGAGGCTCCCAAATACAGTTGCATCGTTTCCATACAGAAGCCGGGACTTCCGGCATCGGGCGGCTTGATGGCAGGTAGCGTATTCAGCAAGATTGCAGAAAGGGTATATGCCAAGAATCTGCGGTTCGATATACGCAGTGCGATAGACAGCACCACCAATGTAATTCCTGCGGTAAAAGCCGGAGAGATGAACGAGGCATTATGCGTGCTCAACACATTGGATGTTCCGGTGCAGAAACAGTTTGAGGTAGAAAACGAGAGAGAGTTGTGGGGACACAGCCAGGCTGCCCCGTCCGCCGTTATCCTGCAAAATCAGAAAGTTTCTGACGGCATAGTTCCCAGCGTAGTGGGCATGGGGGCCAAGGATGCTGTTTATCTACTGGAAAGCAAAGGACTTAGAGTACGCCTCAACGGCATCGGCAAGGTAAGAAACCAGTCCATCGCAGGCGGAAGCCGATTGATAAAAGGACAGACAATAGCCTTGACATTACGTTAATATAAGAATATACATTATTATATAATAAGGAATGAAATTAAGCGAACTATTAAAAGCGATACAACCGGTACAAATTATCGGCAGTACGGAGAAAGATATAACAGGAGTGAATATCGACTCCCGTTTAGTTGCGGCCGGACATTTGTTTATGGCAATGCGCGGTACGCAGACCGACGGTCACGCATATATCCCTACCGCCATTGAAAAAGGCGCTATAGCCGTACTGTGCGAAGACATGCCGGAAGAAACAAATCCTGATGTTACATATATCCAAGTAAAAGACAGCGAGAATGCGGTGGGTAAGGTTGCCACCACTTTCTACGGTGATCCCACTTCCAAAATGGAGCTGGTGGGCGTAACCGGCACTAATGGCAAAACAACCATTGCCACCTTATTATATAATACATTCCGTTATTTCGGATATAAAGTCGGACTGATTTCCACGGTATGCAACTACATTGACGACCGCCCCGTGCCGACCGAGCATACCACCCCCGACCCGATTACCCTTAACCGCCTGCTGGGTGAGATGGCAGACTCCGGATGCAAATACGCATTCATGGAAGTCAGCTCCCACTCTATCGCACAGCAGCGTATCAGCGGTTTGAAGTTTGCCGGCGGCATCTTCACCAATCTTACGCGCGACCACCTGGATTATCACAAGACTGTCGAAAACTACCTCAAAGCAAAAAAGAAGTTCTTCGACGACATGCCTAAGAACGCGTTCAGCCTGACCAATCTGGACGACAAGAACGGGCTGGTCATGACCCAGAACACACGTTCGCGCGTATATACGTATTCATTGAGAAGCCTCAGCGATTTCAAGGGAAAAGTATTGGAGTCTCATTTTGAAGGCATGCTGCTCGACTTCAACAACCATGAGCTGGCCGTACGCTTTATCGGCAAGTTCAATGCTTCCAACCTTCTTGCCGTATTCGGCGCAGCCGTACTGTTGGGAAAGAAAGAAGAAGATGTGCTCGTTGCCCTCAGCACTTTACACCCTGTAGCAGGCAGATTCGACTCTATCCGCTCTCCGAAGGGCATTACCGCCATTGTGGATTATGCCCATACTCCGGATGCGTTGGTGAATGTGCTGAATGCCATCCACGGCGTACTGGAAGGCAAAGGCAAAGTGATTACCGTAGTCGGCGCAGGCGGCAACCGTGATAAAGGGAAACGTCCTATCATGGCTAAAGAGTCCGCCCGTTTGAGCGACCGTGTTATCATCACTTCCGACAACCCCCGCTTTGAAGAGCCGCAAGACATCATCAACGATATGCTGGCAGGATTGGATAAGGACGATTTGCAGAAGACAATCAGTATCGCCGATAGAAAAGAAGCCATAAAGACCGCCTGCATGCTGGCGCAACCGGGAGATGTCATTCTCGTAGCCGGCAAAGGACATGAAAATTATCAGGAGATAAAAGGAGTGAAGCATCATTTCGATGACAAAGAAGAACTAAAGGCGATAATGTTTTAAAGTGATAAAGTAAGAAATTATGTTATACTACTTATTCCAATGGTTAGATAAATACGACTTCCCCGGTGCGGGTATGTTCGGCTATACATCTTTCAGGGCATTGATGGCTATCATCCTGGCATTGCTCATTTCGAGCATCTGGGGTGACAAGTTCATCGACCTGCTGAAACGCAAACAGATTACCGAGACGCAACGGGATGCCAATATCGACCCGTTCGGTGTAAACAAGGTGGGCGTACCGAGCATGGGTGGAGTTATCATTATCTTTGCCATTCTGATTCCCTGCCTGTTGCTGGGCAAGCTGAATAATATCTATATGATTCTGATGCTTATCACCACTGTGTGGTTAGGTTCATTAGGATTTGCCGACGATTACATCAAGATATTCAAAAAAGACAAGGAAGGCCTGCACGGTAAGTTCAAGATTATCGGCCAGGTAGGCTTGGGACTCATTGTAGGGCTTACCCTGTATCTCAGTCCGCAGGTCGTTATCCGTGAAAACATCGAGGTAGAGAAACCGGGACAAGGCATCGAGGTAGTACATGCCGCCAAAGAAATCAAGGCTACACAGACTACCATCCCTTTCTTCAAGAGCAACAACCTTGACTATGCCGACCTCGTGTCCTTCATGGGAGAACACGCACAAACGGCGGGCTGGATACTGTTCGTACTCGTCACCATATTCGTAGTAACCGCCGTTTCCAACGGCGCCAACCTGAATGACGGCATGGACGGCATGGCAGCGGGCAACTCCGCCATTATCGGTCTGACACTGGGCATACTGGCATACGTATCCAGCCATATCGAATATGCCGGTTATCTGAACATCATGTACATACCGGGTTCGGAAGAGCTGGTAATCTTTATCTGCGCTTTCATCGGTGCACTTATCGGCTTCCTCTGGTACAACGCCTACCCGGCACAGGTATTCATGGGCGATACAGGCAGTCTGACCATCGGCGGCATCATTGCCGTATACGCCATTATCATCCATAAAGAGCTGCTGATACCTATCCTATGCGGTATATTCCTTGTAGAGAACCTGTCGGTAATTCTGCAACGGGTATACTACAAAGCCGGCAAACGGAAAGGGGTTAAACAGCGTCTCTTCAAACGGACGCCGATACACGACCACTTCCGCACCGGCATGAACCTGATAGAGCCCGGTTGCAAAGTGGTATTTACCCAACCGGCACAATTGTTCCATGAATCGAAGATTTCCGTCCGCTTCTGGATTGTAACCATTGTACTGGCAGCAATAACAATTATAACGTTAAAGATAAGATAACAACCCAATGAAGAATTATGAATGAAAAATGAAGAGTTACCGATACAGCGCATCACAATATGCAGCCGGATTCTTCATTCATCATTCTCCATTCTTAATTATAATAGTATATGAGTAGAATTGTAGTTTTAGGAGCAGGCGAAAGCGGCGCGGGAGCTGCCGTACTTGCCAAGGTGAAAGGTTTCGACACGTTCGTATCCGACATGTCTGCCATTAAAGACAAATACAAGGAACTGCTGAACAAGCATGGCATTGCCTGGGAGGAAGGACAGCACACGGAAGAGCTGATACTGAATGCCGATGAAGTGGTAAAAAGTCCCGGCATCCCCAACGACGCTCCGCTGATTCTGAAATTGAAAGAAAAAGGCATCTCCATCATCTCCGAGATAGAGTTCGCCGGACGTTATACAAACGCCAAAATGATTTGCATCACCGGTTCTAACGGCAAGACTACCACCACCTCGCTCATTTACCACATCTTCAAGAGTGCGGGACTGAATGTAGGGCTGGCAGGCAACATCGGCAACAGCCTTGCCTTGCAGGTGGCCATGGAGAAGCACGACTATTATGTTATCGAACTCAGCTCTTTCCAACTGGACAATATGTATAAGTTCCGCGCCAATATCGCCGTCCTGATGAACATTACCCCTGACCATCTGGACAGATACGATCACTGCATGCAGAAATATGTGGATGCCAAATTCCGTATCACGCAAAACCAGACTCCGGAAGATGCTTTCATCTACTGGAACGACGACCCCATCATCCGCAGAGAGCTGGAAAAGCACGGCTTAAAAGCCCATCCCTATCCTTTCGCCGCCGTAAAGGAAGACGGCGCCATCGCTTATGTGGAAGACGGTGAAGTGGAAATCAACGAACCGATTGCTTTCAATATGGAGCAGGAAGAACTTGCCCTGCGAGGAACCCACAACCTGTATAACTCATTGGCTGCCGGCATTTCCGCCAACCTTGCAGGTATCCGCAAAGAAGATATCCGCAAAGCCTTGTCCGACTTCAAAGGTGTAGAACACCGTCTGGAAAAGGTAGCGACCGTACGCGGCGTCCAATTCATCAACGATTCCAAAGCAACCAATGTCAATTCCTGCTGGTACGCCCTGCAAAGCATGACAACCAAAACCGTGCTTATCCTCGGCGGCAAAGACAAAGGAAACGACTATACCGAAATAGAGGATTTGGTACGCACCAAATGCTCCGCGCTGGTCTACCTGGGACTGCACAATGAAAAGCTGCACGGCTTTTTCGACCGCCTCGGTCTGCCGGTGGCCGATGTGCAGACCGGCATGAAAGACGCGGTAGACGCCGCTTTCAAATTAGCCCGGAAAGGCGAAACAGTATTATTGAGTCCCTGTTGCGCTTCCTTCGACCTCTTCAAGAGCTATGAAGACCGGGGCGACCAATTCAAGAAATACGTAAGAGAGTTATAAATGGATTTATTAAAAAGCATATTCAAAGGAGACAAAGTAATCTGGATTATTTTCCTCTTCCTCTGCCTCATCTCCATTACAGAGGTGTTCAGTGCTGCCAGTACGCTTACCTATAAGAGCGGCGACCATTGGGGGCCCATCACCCAGCACAGCATTATCCTGATGGTAGGCGCTGTGATTGTGGTCCTCATGCACAACATCCCCTATAAATGGTTTCAGGTATTCCCTGTCTTCCTGTTGCCGGCTTCCGCAATACTGCTGATACTGGTCATGATGATGGAACGCATCAACGGGGCGGCGCGCTGGATGACGTTCATGGGCATACAGTTCCAGCCCTCGGAGATAGCCAAAATGGCGGTTATCATAGTCACGGCTTTCATCCTGTCCAAAGGGCAGGATGAGGACGGCGCCAACCCGAAAGCTTTCAAGCGGATTATGATAATAACCGGAGTTATCTGCCTGCTCATTGCTCCGGAGAACTTGTCCACGGCGGCATTGCTGTTCGGGGTAGTCTTTCTGATGATGTTCATAGGGCGTGTCTCTGCAAAACGACTGTTGATGCTGACCGGCAGCCTGGCATCGGTAGGCATTGTTGCCGTAACTTTCCTGCTGATGACCAAGAACAGCGACATACCTTTCCTGCACCGGTTCGACACGTGGCGTGCCCGTATCGAGAAGTTTACGAGTGACGAGGTAGTGCCTGCCGCAAAATTCGATATAGACAAAGACGCCCAGATAGCCCACGCACGTATCGCCGTTGCCACCAGCAATGTCATCGGCAAGGGACCGGGCAACTCCGTACAGCGTGACTTCCTGAGCCAGGCATTCTCCGACTTCATCTTTGCCATTATCATCGAGGAACTCGGACTGGTAGGAGGAGTCATAGTCGTATTCCTCTACATCTGTCTGTTGATACGTGTAGGACGTATCGCAAAGAAATGCGACCGCACCTTCCCCGCCTTCCTCATCATCGGCATAGCCCTGCTGCTGGTGTCGCAGGCCATCTTCAACATGATGGTGGCCGTGGGACTGGCTCCCGTAACCGGGCAACCGCTGCCGCTTATCAGCAAAGGAGGTACTTCGACGTTGATAAACTGTGCCTATATCGGCATGATACTGAGTGTGAGCCGGTACACCGCCAAGCTGGAAGAACAGAGAGCGCACGATGCCCAAATCACCATGCAGGTGGAAACCGGCAACGGGAACGAAAGCACTTACAGCGAAGCGCAAAGCGCTGCCGAACCGACAGCCAAGATGCTGAACAGCGATGCCGAATTTGAATAAGATTAATTATCAGTAGTAGCAAGTAGATAAACTCATATATGGAAACAAAGAACAACAAGCCGCGCATTATCATCAGCGGTGGCGGCACGGGCGGACACATTTTCCCGGCCGTATCCATTGCCAACGCAATTAAGGAATTGCGTCCTGATGCGGAAATCCTGTTCGTAGGTGCAGAAGGACGCATGGAAATGCAGCGTGTACCCGATGCCGGCTACAAGATTATCGGCCTGCCCGTGGCGGGCTTCGACCGCAGGCACTTGTGGAAGAACTTTGCCGTATTGGTGAAACTGGCACGCAGCCAATGGAAAGCGCGTAGCATCATCAAGCAATTCCGTCCGCAGGTGGCAGTAGGCGTGGGCGGCTATGCCAGCGGCCCTACCCTGAAAACGGCGGGAATGATGGGAGTGCCTACCCTGATACAAGAGCAGAACTCCTATGCAGGTGTCACCAACAAGCTGCTTGCCAAGAAAGCCTGCAAGATATGCGTTGCCTACGAAGGCATGGAAAAGTTCTTCCCCGCAGAGAAGATTATCATGACCGGCAACCCCGTCCGCCAGAACTTGCTCGGACATGCCGTTGCGCACGAAGAAGCCATAAGCTACTTCAGCCTGAACCCGTCCAAAAAGACTATCCTGATACTGGGCGGCAGCCTCGGGGCACGCACCATTAACCGCACCCTGACCGCCGGCCTTGACGTCATCCGGCAGAACTCCGACATACAGTTCATCTGGCAGACCGGCAAAATATACATCGACCAGGTAAGGGACGCCATCACCGCGGCAACCGGTGAAGCCGTACACCACCCGCACATCAATGCCATACCCAACCTGTATGTGACGGATTTCATCAAAGACATGGCGAAGGCCTATGCGGCTGCCAATTTGGTAATCTCCCGTGCCGGCGCCGGCTCCATTTCGGAATTCTGCCTGCTTCACAAGCCTGTAATCCTTGTCCCCTCGCCCAATGTGGCAGAAGACCACCAGACCAAGAACGCACTGGCGCTCGTCGATAAAGACGCCGCCATCTACGTAAAGGACGCAGAAGCCGAAGAGAGACTCCTGCCCGCAGCACTGGATACGGTAAAAGACAGTGATAAACTGAAAGAATTGAGCAACAACATCGCCCAATTGGCATTGCCCGACTCGGCAACCGTCATCGCCAAAGAGGTGCTGAAACTTATTAAATGACAAGTACATGAATATAGAAACCATAAAATCCGTTTATTTCGTCGGTGCCGGCGGCATCGGCATGAGCGCACTGATACGCTATTTTCTATCCAAAGGCAAGTTCGTGGCGGGATATGACCGTACGCCGAGCGAACTGACCGGACATCTCATTGCAGAAGGTGCACAAATACATTATGAGGAAAACACCGGTCTCATCCCTGAGATTTGCAAGGACAAGGAAAGCACACTGGTGGTGTACACCCCTGCCATTCCTCAGGAACATGCCGAACTGGCCTATTTCCGGGAGAATGGTTTCGAGATACATAAACGTTCCCAGGTATTGGGCACGATTACCCGCAGCAGCAAAGGACTCTGCGTTGCCGGCACGCATGGCAAGACCACCACAAGTACAATGGCGGCGCATCTCTTCCACCAGTCGCATGTGGGCTGCACGGCTTTTCTCGGAGGCATCTCCAAGAACTACGGAACAAACCTGCTCTTATCTCCGGCCAGTCCGTACACCGTAATCGAAGCCGACGAGTTCGACCGTTCGTTCCACTGGCTTTCTCCCTATATGAGCGTTATCACCTCTACCGACCCCGACCATTTGGACATATACGGCACGCGCGAGGCTTATCTTGAAAGCTTCCGCCACTATACCACCCTTATCCAACCGGGAGGGGCACTGATTATCCGGAAGGGGCTTGCCTTGCAGCCGGATGTACAGCCGGGCGTAAAAACTTATACCTACTCCCGCGACGAAGGAGACTTCCATGCCGAGAATATCCGCATCGGAAACGGTGAAATCGTCATCGACTTCATTGCTCCGGACACCCGCATCAACGATATCCGGCTCGGTGTACCTATCGGCATCAACATAGAGAACGGCGTGGCAGCCATGGCGCTTGCACACCTGAACGGGGTCACCGATGAGGAAATCAAACAGGGAATGGCCGGTTTCCGCGGCGTAGACCGCCGTTTCGACTTCAAGATAAAGACGGACAGACTCGTATTCCTCAGCGACTACGCCCATCATCCCGCCGAAATCGCGCAAAGCGTGAAGTCTATCCGCGAACTTTACCGGGACAAGAAGATAACGGCTATCTTCCAACCCCATCTCTATACCCGTACCAGAGATTTCTACAAAGACTTTGCAGACAGCCTCTCGCTACTGGACGAAGTGATTCTGACGGAGATATACCCTGCCCGCGAACAACCCATTCCCGGTGTCAGCAGCCAACTCATATACGACAACCTGCGCCCGGGCATCGAAAAGTGTATATGCAGGAAGGAAGACATTCCCGACCTGCTCTCGAAGAAACCGGTTGAAGTGCTGATAGTGCTGGGAGCCGGAGACCTAGACAACTATGTACCTTCCATAGCCCGGCTGCTCGAACAGCGCAGCAAAGCGTAAACCGTAAAACAGTAAACAGCAAATAAGCCTATGATTAAAAGGATTCTACTTTCTATCGTCCTGTTGCTCGTCCTTGCCTACCTGATAGTGGCCGTTACCGCTTTCAACCGGAAGCCGGCGGGTCAAGTGTGCCGTGATGTGGAGCTGGTTATCAAAGACACGGTATATGCCGGCTTCATCACGAAAAAGGAAGTAGCCGCCATGCTGGAAAAGAAAGGCGTCAGTCCCATAGGCAAGCACTTGGACCGTATCCGCACCAAAACGTTGGAGCAGGCGCTCTCCAAGCATCCGCTCATCGACGAAGTGGAATGTTACAAGACGCCGAGCGGCAAACTCTGTATCGAAGTAACCCAGCGCATCCCTATCCTGAGGATAATGAGCGCCAACAGCGAGAACTACTATCTGGACAATAAGGGCACGGTAATGCCGCCCGATGCAAAGTGCGTTGCGCACCGTGCCATTGTGACCGGAAACGTAGAAAAGTCGTTTGCCATGAGGGATTTATATAAGTTTGGTGTATTTTTGCAAAAGAATTCGTTCTGGAACGCGCAAATCGAGCAGATTCATGTATTGCCCGACAAAAACATAGAGCTGGTACCGCGCGTAGGCGACCATGTCATCTACCTCGGTAAGCTGGACGACTTCGAACGAAAGCTGAAACGGGTAAAGGTATTCTACGAAAAAGGATTGAACAAGGTAGGCTGGAACAAATATTCCCGTATCAGTGTTGAGTTTGGTAACCAGATTATCTGCACGAAAAGAGAATAGTTACCGCGCAGCAAATAGTAGACAGTAAATAGTAAAATAGTAAATAAAACAGTTATGGCAACAACAGATTTCATCGCCGCTATTGAGTTGAGTTCTTCCAAGATTTCCGGTATCGCAGGAAAGAAGAACAGTGACGGAAGCATTCAGGTGTTGGCCTATGCACGCGAAGATGCGTCCTCGTTTATCCACAAGGGGGTCATCTACAACATCGACAAGACAGCACAGGCATTGGCTTCCATCACCAACAAGCTGGAAAACCAGCTCAACAACTCCATTGCCAAAGTATATGTAGGCATCGGCGGACAGTCATTGCGCACAGTAAAAAACGCGGTGAGTCGTACACTGGACGAAGAAGGCATCATCTCGCAAGAGCTGGTAGACTCCATCTGTGACGAGAACCTTGAAGTGCCGTTGGCAGACATGAGTGTACTGGATGTGGCCCCCCAAGAATACAAGATAGACAATACCCTGCAAGCCGACCCGGTGGGCGTAGCAGGCCAGCACATCACAGGACAGTTCCTCAACATCGTGGCACGCGCCTCACTCAAGAAGAACCTGGAACACAGCTTCGAGCAGGCAAAGGTGGAGATAGCCGACCTGCTTATCGCTCCGATAGCGTTGGCAAATGCCGTTTTAACGGAAAACGAGATGCGTTCGGGCTGTGCACTGGTAGACTTCGGCGCCGATACCACCACCATTTCGGTCTACAAGAACAATATTCTCCGCTACCTGAGCGTATTGCCGCTGGGTGGCAACACCATTACCCGTGACATCACGTCCCTGCAGATGGAAGAGCAGGATGCCGAAAAGCTGAAACTACAATACGGCAACGCCCTCTACGAGGAAGAGGAAGAGGAAGAGAGCGAGACACCCGCCGTATGTGCACTGGAAGACGGACGCGCCATTGAGTTGGCCACGCTGAACAACATCATCGGAGCACGCTCCGAAGAAATCCTTGCCAACGTATGGAACCAGTTGCAGCTCTCCGGTTATGAGGATAAGCTGTTCTCCGGAGTCGTATTCACCGGAGGCGGAGCAAACCTGAAGAATATCGAGGAAGCTTTCCGCAAGCAAAGCAAAATAGAGAAAGTAAAGACGATGCGCTTCGTGCATGACACCGTTCACGGATTCAGTGACGTACTGACCAAGGACGGTATGCAGAATACCTTGCTCGGCCTTCTTGCCGCAGGCAACGAAAACTGCTGCCTGCAGGAGGTGAAACCGGCACAACCAGCCGGCAACCCTGCGTCCACCCCCGCTGACATGTTCGGTAACGACGAAGCCCTGAAAGAACAGGAAGCCGCAGCCCGTGCCGCCAAAGCGCAACGCGAGAAAGAGGAAAAGGAGCGCAGGGAGAAAGAACGCAAAGAGCGGGAGAAGAAAGAAAAGGAGAAGAAAAAGAAAGGTCCCAGCTGGTTTGAAAAGACCTTCAACAAAATCTCCAATGAGATATTCTCGGACGATGATATGAAATAATTAAAAACTCTATAATCATGGATGATATAGCACAATTCGATTTTCCGACCGATTCACCGAAAATCATCAAAGTTATCGGTGT
>ERZ791911.1324-NODE-1324-length-11978-cov-2.492326_pt1 | contig 11978 bp, 8 predicted proteins | sample MGYA00510142_ERZ791911 | MGnify/ENA primary metagenome ERZ791911 (study PRJEB30046, sample SAMN00792056) | human gut metagenome | study: EMG produced TPA metagenomics assembly of the A metagenome-wide association study of gut microbiota in type 2... | reverse complement strand
GGGAGAGGAGCTCTTCCGGGAAAGGCTTTTCCCGCTGCCGGTCAGACGTTTCCAGGTAGTCCACCGGTTCCAGCACCCCCAGGAGCCCGTCCAACAGATCCCGACCCTTTTTCCAGGAGGTCCGGGACAAAAAGCCCTGGCCCAGGTTCCACAGTCCGGCGCACTGCTGGAGAATGGTGAGCAGTTCCCGGCTCTCAAATTCCCGGTTCTCTCCGGGCACCAGAAGATCCAGACCCCTGCCCAGGGCCTGCTGGACCAGGGTCCGCCACACTTCCGACGGCTCCGTTTCCTGATTCCAGCCAGGTGCCTTCCCGTCTTTGGGTGGGTTCTCCTTCCAGCCGGTAAGATCCAGCCCCCGTTTGAACTTGCTCCGCTCTTCCGGCCACAGAGGGATGGCCTGGGCCAGAGCCGCCGTAAACCGCAGCAGGTCCCGTTCCTGGCCCCGTTTGATCTCCAGTTCCAATTCCTCGATGGGAGCCTTTTTATCCCCGGCGGTCAAGGTTCCCTGGTCCAGGGCCGCTTCCACCACCGTCACGGCGGACAGCTGGATCAGAGCCGTTTTCCGGGTAAATTCCACCGTACACAAAGGAAGCAGTTCGTCTTCCTGGAGCAGGGTCTGGAGCTTCTGGTCCAGCTGGGGAGCAAAACCCTGGAGCACCGGCTCCGGCTTGGTCAGAGGCACCGTGTATTCCTCCCGGCTGGAGAAGCCGTTCACCGTCTTCCCCTGGCTTTTCACCGTAGCTTCGAAGGCCTTCCCGTTGGTCCGGCGGATCCGGTAGGCCATGCCGCTGCGGGTCAGTTTCCGGTCCCGGGTATCCAGGTACTGGTTCCAAAGGTCCAGGGTATGCCGGCTGCCGGGAATGATTTTTTCCTTCACCAGAGGCAGCTGGAAGAATTTCCGGCGGCCCGCCTTGGTGGAAAGCAGTTTGATTTCTTTTTCCTGTCCTTGCGCCATATGGTTTCACACTCCCTGATCTTTTCCAAAATCTTATCATATAATTGTAACACAACATCTCCCCTCTTGGGATAAACTGTTTGGTTATGGAGGAAGCCGCCCATTGGAAATGGCTGATTTTATTGACATTTTACGTATTAAAAGTTATTATTAAAGAAACTTCTCTTTTAACAATTTTATTCTATCTATATATAAGGAGGCTTTGCCATGCTCAGTCCAAAGGAACTGTCAGAAGTCCTGAAAGCCCAGGGGATGAAGATCACCCCCCAGCGGCTGGAAGTATACCGGGCCTTTACCGGCCCCGAAGACCATCCCACGGCTACAGAAATCTATGAAAAAGTGCGGCAGCAGATGCCTACCCTGAGTTTTGCCACTATCTACCAGTCTCTGGGATTTTTCTGCCGGATGCACCTGATCCAGACTGTGGATGTAGGCGACGGGACCATGCGCTACGATGTGGATCCCCATCCCCACCCCCATTTCCGCTGCGAAAAATGCGGCAAGGTGTTCAACCTGGATTTTGCCTACCACAAACACCTGGACCAGGACGTGGCCAAAAAAACCGGTTTCACCATCCGCTGCCACCAGACCTATTTCCTGGGGCTCTGCAGGGAGTGTAAGGAATAGGGACTGCTGCGCCAGGCACAGCAGCCCCGTCAATGGTCAATGGTCAATGGTCAATTGCCGAAGGAAAGGACCCGCCTCTCATGAAGGCGGGTCCTTTTTGAATCTATGCCCCCTGGGCGGCCGGGACGGGCGGGCCTGGGGGCTTCAACTCTTCAAAGGAACCCGCACTCTCCCTTACAGCACAAAAGCCACAATAAAATTGTAGGCAGCTGCCGCCAGGACGCTGACAGGCACCGCCCGGAGCAGCAGCTTGTTGAACAGGGTGTTCCGGTCCTCTTCTTTAGGCGTGGACCCCAGGATCAAAGATCCGCCGGAAGAGAAGGGACTGATGGCACTGGACTGGGCCCCCAGCACCGTACAGGCAAACAGGGCGGAGGCAGACAATCCGGTGCTTTCCGCCAGGCCCGGGATCAGAGGGAACAGAGCCCCGGTGGTGGAACTGAAGAAGCTCATGATGGCGGCAATGATGGAGAAAGCCAGAGGGATCAGCGGCGTGGGCACATTGGCTCCCACCCAGGCGCTGAGCATCTTGATGGTCCCGGCTTTCACCGCCACCGCAATCAGCATCCCGGCCCCGGCAATCATGATGATGGTGTTCCAGGGAATCTTCGAAATGGCTTCCTTCTGGGGCGCCAGCTTCATCAACAGGGCGATCACTGCGAAGATAATGGCCACCAGACCCACATCCACTTTACCAGCCATATAGGCGATTCCTGCGTTCCCGGGCACCAGGATCTTCAGCAGGGGGAACACCAGCACCACTACCATCATTACCAGCATCAGAGTCAGGGTCTGGCTCTGGACTTTCGTAAAAGGTTCCGGCTTTTTGAAGGTGACCCCCTGGCCGATGTTCCGGTTGGCCTTGATGCCATACCGGAACAGGGTGATCAGCACCAGGGAAAAGGCAAAGGACAGCAGGAAGATTTCCATTTCCATGGCAAAGGAATCCATGGGAGCCTTCAGCTTCAGGGCTTCATAGGCTGTATCCGACAGCCCCCGGAAAATCACCCCCAGATTGGAGGTGGGAAAGTTCCCGCCGCACAGGGCCCCGCAGTTGATGGCCACCGCCCCAGTGAGTTTGTCCATCCGGGATTCATCACAGATCAAAAGGGTAATGGGCGCCAGGAAAGCCAGCACCGTAAAATAGGTGGCCCCCATCACCGACAGCACCACGGCCACTCCGAACAGGGCATAGGGCAGCATCCCCGGGAATTTCCGGCAGGCATAGAGCAGGGAGCCTGACATTTTTTCCAGAGTCCCGTTGATGGCCGCCACATTGTAGAACAGGGACACGGACAAAATCACGAACATGGTACTGATGGGCCAGAACCCGATCACCGCTTTGGGTTTCAGCCCCATGACCAGACACCCGATCAGATAAGCAAAGACAATACAGAACAGCCCGGTGTTCAGACCGGTCTTATACCCCAGATAAATGGCAATGGCTATGGCCAGGACAATCGCCGCACTCAGCATAATGCTTCCTCCCCCTTGTTTCAGTCTTTGGCTGCGCCCACCGGTTCTTCCTGGATGCCCAGCAGCCGGTAGGGAATGGTTTTTGTCATGTAGTACACCTGTTCTTCAGGAATCCCGTATTCCACCAGGTAATGCATGTATTCGTAGATTTCCGTTTCCCAGTCAGGATTTTCCGTCTGTCCCCCGTCCGTATCCACCATGACATGCTGGTACCCTACAGCCTGGATCAGTTCCGCATTTTCCCGCAGGTTCATGTGGTACTTCTTCCCTTTCCCCATGTTCTGGGCATAGCACCGTTCCAGGATCACGTCATAATCCTTCACCAGACGGATCTGATCTTCCAGGGTGTACCCGCACACCCACCATTCCGGATGGGTGATGACGATTTTTTCCACCCCGGCCTTCCGGGCCGCTTCCACCACCACAAAAGCCTCTTCCGGAGATACATGGGCGGTGGCCAGTACTGCATCATGGTCTTTGATCAGACCGAACACCGTTTCCAGTTCCGGGATCACTTTCCCGTCCCGGACCAGCTGGATTCCCTCATCGGGATTTTTCCCCATTTTTTCCAGATGCCGCCGGGCGGACTGGGTGGGCAGCCAGATCACCTTGGCCCCCAGTTTCAGTCCCTTTTCCACCGCTTCCGGGTTCACACCCCCGATGACCTTGTTCATGACCACCCCGCCGTACATGGTGAAGTTGGTGCTGTCCCCATAGACCTTCTTCACATAGGCATTGGCAATGGCCGCCCGGTTCACCGTGAACCCCAGGTGGGACTTGATCACAATGGCCCGGGCCCCCACCCGCACCGCCGCATCCGCCAGTTCCAGATCGTTGTAGGCCCGCAGCCGCAGATCCGGATTGGTGTGCACATGCATATCGCAGATTCCCTTCAGTGAAACTCTGCTCATTCTGATTCCTCCCTGTTGTACAAGTATTCTGAATAAATTTGCTTTTAGTGTACCGCGGGGCTGGCTATTGCAGAAGCCGATAAAATACGATATCTTGTATAGGAAATACCGATGGCAAAGGAGAGGATACAATGGATCTTCGGGAACTTCACTACCTGCTTGCCCTGGCGGAAGAAAAGAGCATTTCCCGGGCGGCGGAACGGCTGTTCATGGCCCAGTCCAGCCTGTCCCAGTTTCTCAGCACCACAGAGTCTCATCTGGGATACAAACTGTTCATCCGCACTTCCAGCGGCATCCGGCCCACGGAACCGGGAAAACGGATGATCCGGTTCGCCCAGGATACCCTGGCGGAATTCCACCGGGCCAAGGACGAGATCCAGGATATCGGCAACCTGAAAGGGGGCCATGTGATCCTGGGAATCAGTTCTTTCCGGGGATCCTTCCTGCTGCCGCCCGTACTCCAGGCTTTCCAGCAGAAATATCCGGGGGTGCGGGTCCAGATCGTGGAAGAAAATTCCCTGGCCCTGGAACAGCTGCTGCTCACCGGGAAAATCGACCTGGCCCTTCTGGTGATGCCGGAAAAACGCAGCCGGATCCAGGCCCGGTTCCTGATGCATGACGAAATTTGCCTGATCACCCACCCGGACCATCCGGTGATGGAACTGGTCCATCAGGGCCAGGCCGGCCAGCAGCCTTCCCAATTGTCCCAGTACATCAACATCCAGGATGCGGCCCGGTTCGAATTTTTGCTCAGCGGCTACGGCACCATCCTGGGCCGGGAAGCCCGGCGGATCTTCCTCCGCCACGGCATGAACCCCACCTACTACAACGAGAACCTGTCCGCCCTGTTTGCCGCTGCCCTGGCCGCCAACGGTCTGGGACTGGCTTTCACCTACGCCAGCAGCCGCCAGTACTTCCACCGGGCCCAGCTGCTGTCCCTGGGCAAAGACGGTACCTCCATTCCCCTGGGTACCGCCATGGCCCCGGGCCGGTACCATTCCAAAGCCACCCGGGCCCTGGATCAGGTGATCTTTGAAGTGCTGGGGAAGTGAAAAAAAGAGGGGCCGTTGCTCATGCAACAGCCCCATTTTAAATCTATGCCCCCTGGGCGGCCGGGACGGGCTTGCCTGGGGCAAGCCCCTACGCCGTCGCTGTCCAGGAGCCGGCTAACAACGGTTTCCTTATGAAGCCTCTCCCCTGGATGACAAAAGAGGACCGACCATACAGCCGGTCCTCTTTTGCTGTCACAACGGCATCCCCGTCCAATCGGTCGAACAAACAATGCCCGGCCCCAACGGGGTAGGGGCGTGCCGCAGGCCCGCCCGTCCCGACCTGGGGGCTTTACAAGTTCAGAAGCATCTGCTCCCGGCAGATGGTCTCCATCGGGGTGAAACGCAGGACTCCTGTCCTAAAATTCCCTTCCATTTTCCCTCTCTTTTTATGTTACAATGAAGACAGAAATCAACTGTTGAAGGAGCTGTTATCATGGAAGAGATGGACATTGGAGGGCGGATCCAGGAATACCGCAAAGCTGCCGGGATGAGTCTCCGGGAACTGGCCGCCCATGCGGAGATCTCTCCTTCCATGCTCAGCCAGATTGAAAACAACGCCGTCAACCCCTCCATCAACACCCTGAAGAGCATTGCAGAAGTCCTCCAGATCCCTTTGTACAAATTCTTCAAGCCCCAGGCCCCCACTCCTGCAGACCAGATCGTCCGCCAGGGAGAGCACCGGATCATCGGCCACTGGGGCACGGAAGTCACCTACAAGCTGCTGACTCCGGATACGGACAGTACCATTGAATTCATCCTGATGGAAATCCCCGCCGGCACCGTCACCACCAAAGTTCCCCGGGGGCACCAGGGAGAAGAGACCGCCTATGTGATGGAAGGCCAGGTGGAAATTACCGTGGATGACCAGACCTACCAGCTTTCCGCCGGAGACAGCATACGGATCCTTCCCGGTCATCCCCACAAATGGACCAACCGGTCCAAAGAACTGGTCCGGGTCATCTTCGCCGTGACTCCTCCTTCTTTTTAAGCACAAAAAAACTGCCGCAGCCGCGGCAGTTTTTTTGTTACAGCAATACCATGCTCAGCAGGAACACGGTGACCAGTGCAGTCATGGACTGGAGCACACTGATAATGGGCAGTGTCTTGTAGGCAATGGACGTATCCATATCGGAGGTGGTGGCCGTTACCCAGAAGAAATCGTCGTTCCCGTGGAATACCATCATGCCCCCGGCAGCACAGGCCAGCATGGCAATCACCCGGCCCATGGGAGACCCAAAGCCCAGCACATCGATCAGGGGAGTAATCATGGTGGCTGCCGTTACCATGGCAATAGTAGCAGAACCTACGCAGGTCCGGAACAGGAACCCAATCAGGAAAGGTGCCAGGATACCGATGGAAACCCCGCTCATGCTGGCAGTGAGGATGTCCCGGAGAGGAGAGGCTTTCAGAACTCCGGAGAAGGCCCCGCCGGCCCCTACGATCAGGACAATCTGTCCGGCCGTCTTCATGGCGTCGGCAATGACCCCGTCAAAGCCCCAGGCTTTGGTGTCTTCCGGAAAGATGTTGTGGTAGCCCACAGCGGCAATCAGCAGTCCGATCAGCAAAGCCACCGCCGGAGTCCCTACAATGTTCAGCACCAGGGCCAGGGTCCCGGTAAGCTTGCACATGCTGCCTACAGTTTTCAGCAGCATCAGGGCAATGGGCACCAGGATGGGCAGGAAGGACATCATGGCACTGGGCAGATTCTGATGTTCCGGCGTGTCTTCCACACTGTTGGGCAGATAGTAGTATTTGTTCCCGGCATACAGGGAAGCCAGGTAAGCCACCAGGGTCACGGGAATGGACACCAGCGCCCCGAACAGGATCACCTGCCCCAGGTCGGCGCTGAGGATCCCGGCCACTGCCAGAGGGCCAGGGGTGGGCGGCACGAACATGTGGGTGGCGTGGAGGCCCATGCACAGGGAAATGGCCATGGTGGTCATGGAAATCTTGGTATCCCGGGAGAGCCGTTTGGCAATGGGGCTCAGCAGGACGAAAGCGGAATCACAGAACACCGGGATGGAAACGAAGTACCCGGTAATGGCCAGCCCCAGGGCTGCATGTTTCTTGCCGGTGATCTTCAAAATGGTCTTGGCCATGGTTTCCGCGGCCCCGGATTTTTCCAGCAGGGCCCCGGTCACCGTCCCCAGGGCAATGACCAGGCCGATATCCGCCACCGTTCCTCCCATGCCGTCTGCAAAGGCCTTCAGCATAGGCTCCATGCCCATGCCGGACACAATGGCAAAGACAAAGGACGTGGCAATCAGGGCAAAGAACGGGTGAAGCTTCAGTTTGACAGTACAGATCACCAGGGCCAGCACCGCAAGGACCAGCCCGGCAATCACAGGAAATGCGCCATTCATGGAAATCCCTCCTTCCCCTTGGGGGAACAGACCTTATTTTTTCAGATAGGTATTCAGATATTCTTTCCGGATTTCTTCCGGTACCAGACGGCCGCCGGTGGCCCAGGCAATCTGGGTGGCGTTGGCCAGTTTGCCTGCATCCAGGCCCTGGTCCTTCAGATATTTCCGGGTCCCTTCATACACCGTCAGCCGGCAGGGTCCGATGAAGGCCGCACAGCTGGAAGGTTCGATTTCCACGTCTTCGGTTTTCTTCAGATCCCGGAGAAAATCGAAGAGCCGGTAATCATCCACCGTAAAGTCCCCGGACAGCAGGTTGGTCATGATCCGGGTCACAAATCCGGAGGGGCTGGCACAGGCCAGGCCGTCCGCTTCCGTAATCCCGTCAATGTGGAAGTCGTGGACGTTGGCCTTTTCGAATTCCTGGGTGGCCGTGCCCAGCAGGACGGAGGGACAAAGGGTGGGTTCCGTAAAGAACACATGGACATTGTCCTTGAAGATCCGTTTCAGCCCGTAGGAAACGCCGCCGGGGGCCCCGCCCACACCGGCCGGGATGTAAACGATCAGAGGATGGTCAGCATCCACGGTGATTTTCATGTCATCCAGCTGTTTCTTCAGCCGTCTGGCAGCCACAGCATAGCCCAGGAACAGGTTCACGGATTTTTCGTCATCCACGAAATAGCTGGTGGGATCCTGGTCGGACAGCCGGCGGCCTTCCGCCACCGCCTTGGAATAGTCATCGGCATATTCGATGACTTCCACGCCCTTCTGCCGGAGCAGATCTTTTTTCCACTGACGGGCATCCATGGACATGTGGACCTTCACCTTGAAGCCCAGCGCCGCACTCATGATCCCGATGGACAGACCCAGGTTCCCGGTGGAGCCCACCTGTACCGTATACTGATGGAAGAAATCTTTCATATCCTGATCTGCCAGTTTGGCATAGTTGTCCGTTACCTTCAGTTTGCCCGCAGCCAGGGCCAGGTCTTCCGCATGTTTCAGGACTTCATAGATGCCCCCTCTGGCCTTGACGGACCCGGCAATGGCCAGATGGCTGTCCATCTTCAGCAGCAGATGGCCGGGGATGGTGCAGGCAAAGTCCTTTTCCAGGGCCTTCTGCATATCCGGAATGGCTTTCAGGGGAGATTCGATCAGCCCATGAGTCACTTCCGTTTCCGGGAAGCACCGTTCAATGAAAGGCGCAAACCGCTGGAGCCGGTCTGCCGCATCGTCGATCATGGCATCGGACACCACCAGGCTGCACACAGCATTGGTCATGTCAAAGGGAAGGTACCGGGGGTTCACCCACACCGTTTCCTTCTTTTCCGAAACTTCCCGGATCACCGGGTCCTGAGCAATGTACTTTTCCGCATCCATCACAAATCCCTCCGTTCAGATTTATTAAACATAATTTCTTTGTTATGTACAGTATAATTAAACACATCCTCCTTGTCAATGGTATTTTTAGAAAATTTCCAGTATTCTTTTTATCTGCTATTTTATAAGTAATATAACAGTTTTAAAGAAAAAACAGAAGCTCTATAAATTTATGCAGCTTCTGTTTTCCATTATTTTGTTTAGTATAGAATAACAACAGTGTTTTATTGGGATGAACGAAAAAAGGAGGTGCTGCACGTTCTGTGCAGTACCCCCTTTTTGAATATATGCCCCCTGGGCGGCCGGGACGGGCTTGCCTGTGGCAAGCCCCTACGCCGTCGCTGTCCAGGAACCGAATAACAACGATTTTCTTACGGAGACTCTCCCTTGGACGGCATCCCCGTCCAATCAGTCGAACAAACAATGCCCGACCCCAACGCCGTAGGGCGTGCCGCAGGACCGCCCGTCCCGACTTGGGGGTTTTAACCCTTCAAAAAAAAAAAACGGACGGTGTGAGACTGGAAAGGGGCTCTGCCGCTTTCCACCGTGCACTCCTCCCTATTTTTAATAATTTTGTGATATAATCATCTAAACTACCATGATTTTTGTGATTTTTAGAGAAGAAAGGGCGTGATTTTTGTGAACCGGCTTACCCGGAAAATCGATTCCTTCCTGGTCCAATGGAAGAATTCCCCCCATCACCTTCCTCTCATCATCAAAGGAGCCCGGCAGGTAGGAAAAACGGAAGCCATCGAGCATTTTGCCCGCACCCATTACACCCACCTGGTGGAAATCAACTTTGTCCTCCAGAAAGAATACCGGCACATCTTTGATGACGGATTCGATGTGAACCGGATCCTTCAGAACATCACCTTCCTGGACCCCAGCCTGCAGCTGAAGCCCCATGAAACCCTGATTTTTTTCGACGAACTCCAGGCCTGTCCCAACTGCGCTACCAGTCTCAAGGCCTTCCAGCTGGACGGCCGCTATGATGTGATCTGTTCCGGATCCCTTATGGGCATCAGTTATCAGGAAATCGAATCCAACAGTGTGGGCTATAAGGAAGACCGGACCCTGTATCCGCTGGATTTCGAAGAATTTCTCTGGGCCAGAGGCTACACTCCGGAACAGGTGGACCTTTTTTATCAGCATCTGCTGGAAACCCGGCCCCTTTCCAGGCTGGAGATGGACGTTCTTCAGAAAAACTTCCAGGACTATCTGGTGCTGGGAGGCATGCCTGCAGTAGTCTGGCGGTTCATCCAGCAGAACAATTTCAGCGGCACTCTCCAGCTCCAGCAACAGCTGCTCCTGGACTATGAAGAGGACATCACCAAATATGCCGGCGGCCTGGACAAAGGAAAAATCCTGAATGTCTACCGGAAAATCCCTGTATTTCTGGGAAAGGAAAACAAAAAATTCCAGATTTCCAAAGTGGCCCACGGAGCCCGGAACCGGGAATATCTGGGGGTAGTGGACTGGCTGTCCAACGCCGGCATCGTCAATGTCTGCTATTGCCTGGACCACCCGGAACTGCCTTTGAAAGGGAATTACAACCCAGACCAGTACAAGCTGTATTTTGCCGACACCGGTCTCCTGATCGCCTCTCTGGACGAAGAAGCCCAGCTGGATCTGCGCCGGAACCGGAACTTCGGCGTTTACAAAGGCGCTCTCTTTGAAAACATGGCCGCCCAGATGCTGGTCCAGCAGGGCTACGGCCTGTATTACTACAAAAACACCCAAGGCACCCTGGAAATGGACTTTTTCGTCCGGGATGCAGATTCCCTGATCCCCGTGGAGGTGAAAGCCACCGACGGCAGTACCCGCTCCCTGAACCGGCTTCTGGAAGATTCGAGCCATTATCCGGACATCCGGTACGGCATCAAACTCAGCACCGGAAACATCGGCTGGAACGGAAAATTCTACACCATACCTTATTTTCTCGGTTTCCTGCTAAAACGGTGGCTGAGGGAGAAATAAACGGGGGGTGCTGCACGTTCTCTGCAGCACCCCTGTCAGCTGTCAGCGGCCATAGGATGCGAGGATGCGGCCCATCCCAAGAAACAGCCATTTCCTCCTTACCCAAAATCCGCCTGGCAGTATACACACTGGCCCCCTTTAAAGGTCATCTGAGGCACCAGTACCTGATGGCCGGTCATGGTATTGCCGTTGATATCACTGTACTCCACGTCTTTCTTTTTCAGCCGGAACAAAGCCACATCAGCCGGGCTTCCTTCGGCCAGAGTTCCCAGTTCCGGCCGCCCGATCAGCTGAGCCGGCTTCCAGGTGGCACAATCCAGCACCTGTTCCAGGGGCATCCCGAACTCCAGGTACTTGGACAAGATCCGGGGCAGGGAATGGAGAGGCTGGAGGAAACAGCTGGAGGCATTGTTGTCCGAACTGATCACATCGGGTACAAATCCCTGTTTCACCGCTTTCCGGGCTACTTCCAGGTCGAAGTTGCTCCGGCCGTTGGATGCATCGAACAAAACGCCTCTTTCCCGAGCTTCCCACAGTCCCGGCAGGACCTTTCCCCGTTCATCCAGGCAGGTATTCTTCCCCCGGTTCTGGTAAATATGGCAGATTACATCTCCCGGCCGCAGGATTTCCGCCACTTCATCCAGGGGCAGAGGGCAGTCCGTCACATGGACCACCACCCGGGTCCCGGCCTTCTCGGCAATTTCCACGGTCCGTTTGAGAGAACTTCTGGCCATGTCCTCATCCAGGATTCCACGGGAAAGCCGTGTTTTCAGGCCCACCAGGTTGTCCCCATACCTCCGGAAGAAGTCCAGGATCTTTTCCTCCTCGAAATACCGGGGATCCAGGTTCTCCGGATACCGGTCATTGGACTGCCCTCCCGAAGCCACCAGAAGGCAGTTCAGGATCCGCACTGATGACATGGCCATTACGCTGGCCCGGTACAGTTCATAGCCTCCTACGCCGGCAGTCCCCCCGTCCACAGCGGTAGTAATGCCCATACAGAAGGAGGCTGCATCCCCATTGACGCCATTTTCACTGCCCCGAAAAAAGTAATGAGTGTGGTAATCGATAAGGCCGGGCGTTACCAGACAATCCCGGGCGTCAATGGCCTGTCTGTATCCGGACTCATCCCTCCCTTCTCCGGGATATTCGATTTTCCCATTGACCAAGGCCATATTTTTTCGTATCAGCTGATGGGTTTCCGGATCATACACCTGCCCGTTTTTGATCACAAAATCCATGT
>ERZ791911.1315-NODE-1315-length-12057-cov-2.487502_pt1 | contig 12057 bp, 10 predicted proteins | sample MGYA00510142_ERZ791911 | MGnify/ENA primary metagenome ERZ791911 (study PRJEB30046, sample SAMN00792056) | human gut metagenome | study: EMG produced TPA metagenomics assembly of the A metagenome-wide association study of gut microbiota in type 2... | reverse complement strand
AACACGGGTACACCAACTTCCGCTTTTATATTGATGACGGCATTTCGGGAACAACATTCAATCGGCCTGGTTTCCAGGAAATGATTGCCGATGTGGAGGCAGGGATCGTCAAACGGGTCATCATCAAAGATATGTCCCGTTTTGGTCGTGATTATCTGCAGGTGGGTATGTATACCGAGATCATGTTCCCGGAGCATGATGTTCACTTTATTGCCGTAAACGATGGGGTGGACAGCACCCAGGGCGACAATGAGTTTACTCCCTTCCGCAATATCATCAATGAGTGGTATGCGAAAGACACCAGCAAGAAAATCCGTGCTGTGATGAAGGTCAAAGGGAACGCCGGAGAACATTTGACGACTAATGCGCCCTACGGATACATGAAAGACCCGGATGACAGCAAACATTGGATACCCGACCGTGAGGCTGCCGATGTGGTCTATGAAATCGGGCTGTATGTTATGGATGGGTTTGGACCGTCCCAGATAGCACGAAAGCTGCGGGAGCGGAAAATCCTCACTCCTGCCGCTTACTACGAAAGCAAAGGCATCCCTTGTAATGTAAAAAAGCAGGGTGATCCCTATGGCTGGGACAATACCACGATAGCAGGAATTATGGATCGCTGGCGTGAGTACCTGGGGCATACGGTGAACTTCAAGACCACAAAGAAGTCCTACAAGAGCAAAAAGAAAATTAAAAATCCCGAAAGTGAATGGGTCATCTTTGAGAATACCCATGAACCTATCTGGACAGAAGCCATTGCCGAGGCTGTAAAACAGGCGCGGCAGTCACGGCGCCGTCCGACAAAGATGGGAGAAATGGGAATGTTCTCTGGCATGATGTACTGTGCCGATTGTGGCTCGATCCTGTACCAGTGCAGAGCGACCGGCTTCCGAAAGGATCAGGAATACTACATCTGCTCTGGATATCGCAAAGGAAAGCAGGTGTGGGGCACACCACACTCCATCCGAACGGTTATCCTGGAGGAATTGATCCTTCAAAATCTGCGGGAGATCGTGTCCTTCGCCAGAAGCCATGAAAACCGTTTCGTTCAAATGGTCATGGATATGGATGTAAAGGAACGCAATAAAGGTCTTGCCAAAAAGCGCAAGCTGCTGTCGGAAGGTGAGAAGCGTATTACAGAACTGGATATGATCTTCAAGCGGTTGTATGAGGATAACATCAGTGGTAAGCTGACAGACGAGCGTTTTCACAAGCTGTCCACCGATTATGAAGCGGAACAGGCTGGTTTGCAGACACAGGCTGCAATACTCCGTGAGGAAATCGAAGAAGTAGAAGGCAAAAGTGCCAATGTTGACAGGTTTCTGTCCGTTGTCCGCCAGTACACCGATATCCCGGAGCTGACACCTCGTATCCTGCATGAGTTCGTTGAGAAGATCGTCATTCACGCAGCGACCGATCCCCATAGCAAAATCAACCGCAGACAAGAGGTAGATATCTACTACAAAGGTATCGGGATTTTGGAAATGTCCAAAGTATTTGATAGCAGGCAAAAATGAAAGAAACGGCATAGCCGAAGCTATACCGTTTCTCTCTCGCCTTAGAATGTTTTCTTAACTGGACACCCCTAATGGGCACCATGTACACATTCCCAATCAAAAGGGCAAGTACAGCCCCCACAGCGAACAGGATCAGGGACAGTCGTTTTACCGCTTCATAGCGGTCCGCCCGTCCAGTGCCCTTCAAGATCTGTTTCAGTTCGTAATCCTGATTAAAAAAGCCCTTGGCTGGTGTACCCAGAAGAACATTCAGTTCATCCGACAAGGTGGCGGATTTTCGCTGGGAGCGGAAGAGGGCGTCAATAAAATCACCCGGCTTCACACCAAACAGAGCCAAAAGCCCGGCACTGAGCAGGATAAAACAGATAAGATAGATCCATTGCAATTAACCCACCTCCTTTGGCGGCTGCATGAATTCTTCCAATTCCTTGTTGGAAATGCCATTGTCCAACAGCCTTTTTTTTAAGGAATCGGAGATCAAGCCGATTTTTTTATGGTGCCCCACCACACGGGTTTCACCACGGTCATCAGTTACATTGTCCTCCACTTCATATTTGTATAGGGAATGGGCGATCAACCGCCCGTCCTGGTAGTCCTCGCCCTCGATGATTTCCATGATCTTACGGGAACGGTCCTCCAGCTGCTTGGTAAAGACGATGATGGGATACGCCTCTACCATGATCTGCATGAGGATGGAGTCATCCATGTTGTACTTGCGTTTGGCAAGGGTCATCATCCTGCGGTAAGTACTGTTGCAGGAGTTGGAGTGGATGGTGGTACATACAGTATGGCCGGTACGGGAACTTTCGGCTGCGGACAGGCTTTCTGCCGCTGACCGCATTTCACCTACACCGATGACATCCGGATGCTTACGCAGCACCCGCTCCAGAAGAAAATCCTGATTGATGTTCAACGCAGGGTTCTCGCTGGGGCGGGTCAGCAGATGTACTACGGAATTAAGGATATTGCCCTGCGCATCCCGCTTGACCAGATCAAATTCGCGGCTGCCTTCTTCAATGGTAATAAGGCGCCGGTTATTGGGCACATTGGACAGCAGCCAGGCCATGATCGTGGTTTTGCCGGAGCCGGTGGAGCCAGCAATGCAGACGGACACCCCATATCGGATACAGGCAGTCAGAAAGTGAAGCATTTCAGCGGTGGCACTGCCGGAGTTCAGCAGTTTTTCTTCACTGACGGTCTGTTGGTTGACAATACGGATGGAGGCATTGACGCCTACATCTGCATCCACAATGGGAGTTTTGTCCACCGAAATGCGGATGTTCTTGTCCAGAAATCCCACAATGCTGGGCATGGTGTCATCAATGACCATGCCGCAGGCGTTGAGCATCCTGCGGATCACATCGATGGCGTGCTGGGGCGAACTGAATTTATCAGGGATCTTGATGCTGCGCCCACTGGATTCGATTACTTCAATGTCGTTGTAGGCATTGATGTTGACCTCCTCAACACCGGGTTTATAGATCCATTTCTTCAAAAAGGAGTAGCCGGCCATATCCTCATAGAGCTTGGAACACAGTTCTTTTGTAGAGAGCCCGTCAAGGGCATACTTTCGCTTGACAATGTAGTGTTCCATCAGTTCTTTGAGCAGGCTTGTGGCACGCTCTGCATTGCCTTCCCCGGCTTCGGCAATGGTGGAAGCATGGTTTTCGGCAAAATACCGCTGCACATCCTCCAGTACCTGGTCATAGGTCAGCTCCTGATTGGCGGCCGGTGTGAAGAATATATCATTCAAATTACTCATCGGCATCCTCCTCACATTCATACGCCGCATCATCCTCTGACTGCTCGGCCAGTTCCATTTGCTCCAGAATTTCCAGTACCTTGTTCAGTGAAGCAGTGTATTTGGGGTTACAGTAGGTGATAGCCTTGAACATACCGCCTTCGGTAGCACATCGGTCGATCTCCTTACTGTAGGGAAGCAGGCCGTCAAACCCGCCAATGATATAGCCCATTTCATCCAAGGCGTGGAAGGGACGGGCCAGACCGGCGAATGTCATATGCTCAGAAAACCGGAAGCGCTCGTCCACAAGCAGAGGTTGATGGGCTTTCAGGTAGTTGATGCCCTTTAGGTCCGGGGTGAGGATACGGATGACCACATCGCCGGCTTCAATGGCGGCGGGAGTGAACACATTGGTCATGCTGGTGCTGCAGTCCAGAATGACGAAATCTACCAGTTTGGCGGCAGCATGAATGAGCTGCAGTACCATGGTATATTTGACCTCTGGGTAGCTCAGCGGGTTTTCTCCTGCCGCATAGCCCATCATCCCAATGAAGGGATAGTTTTTCAGCACTGTCACATGACTGGCAACCAGAGATGTATCAATCTCCACACTGCTCAAAACCTGGCCGATAGAGGTATTGGTCTGGATGATCTGCTCCGGCAGCCAGACCGGCAGCATAGGGACATTCATATCGGCATTGATAATGATGGCTTTCCGCTTGTCCCGGGTCAGGGCTTTGGCCAGAATACAGCAGAACATGGATTTGCCGCTGCCTGGGCTTCCCCAGACGGTGATAACTTTACCCATAACGAAGATCCTCCTTCCTTGATTTGATTATTCTGCCGAGGGTGCAGTTTCATTGGTGGATTGTGCAGTCTCTGCATTTACCGTTTCCTGGGGTTCACCTTCAGCGTCAGAATTTTCCGTATCTGCAGCTTCTTCCTCAATCAAAGTTTCGGGGAAGTAGATTTCCTGCAGAGTCTTATCCTGCTCGGCAAGCAGCTCATCTGCCAGTTTGTCATTGTTGCGGGAGATAAGAGCCACATGAGCTACGCCGTCATTTTCAAGACCGGTAATGATCTTCGCCTGTTCAGGGCTTGCCAGCACAGTGATGGTGGCTGACTGCTGTTTTTCTTCATCCTCCGTGGGCTCCTTGGCATTATCCACATTGATGCCGTCTGAGTCTGTGACGGACAATACTTTGACAAAACGCAGTTCCGGTACTTCGGCCGCCGTATCAAGAAAGTGGTAAATACGGATGATGTCACCGGGCTGAAGCTTGTCAGAGAGGCCGGAAGCAAGTGTTTTAACGGTCAGCGAGATAGCAACCTTACCGGAAGGGATGCTGTTGAGCGCCACATCGGACGAAACCGGTACAGAGCTGATCTTGCTGGTAAGGATATAGTCACCCACAGCCAAGTCGGCGGTAGCGTAAAGACCATTTACATCAGAGAGCTGATGGGCGATGTTGGAGGGGAGGTTATAGCCCCCTACCTCAACCACCTCGGCATTTTCTGACGAGATTTGCTCGCCTTTCAATACCGGCTGGGTGATACGGACGATTTCCTCTTTTCCATTGGTCTGACGGGCGATGGTTGGAAGTGCCACGAAGGCGATAACTGCCGCCAACAGCAGAGAGAGGATACCGAAGATGAATCGGTTATTCAGTTTCATAAGCGTTGTCTCCTATCTTAAAATAGTTGGGCCAGGGTCGCTGTACAGCAGCCACAGGCGAGAAATGGCAGGAACGGGACAGCAAGGGGCTGCCCAGTTCGATAAAGCCGCCTGAGAAGAAAGATCACAGGCATTGCGGTAACAGCGGCAGTCAGAAAGACCAGTGCCATGCCGGAAGGGCCATAGACCAGCCCTAATATCCCGCAGAACTTGATATCCCCGCCGCCCAGGCCAGTGCCGTTTGTTGCCAGTGCAGCTGCCAATGGAATACAAAAGCCGAGCAGGGCGCCTACCAGGGCATGGGTAGCGACCGGCCAGAGGAAGAGCGGCGGGAGCCCATGATTTAACAGGAAATACCCCTGCAGGACCGGCGCCAAGGCAGCTAAGGGGATAAAAAAGACGAGTGCCCGGTCAGGCACCCGTCTGTAAAGCACATCGTAGACAGCAAAGCCGGCCACCACAAAAAATATGGTAAGCAGGTAAGCTGTCAAGAGATTATTCTCGATTGGTATACCAGTCATCATAAAGGCTCCCTTGGATCGAAACATAGTCATTTAGGTTGATGGATAACATGCCGTCAGGAGTCCAGGTATCCCACACCTGTGTATAGATGGTGTAGTCGGTGGCATCGGGGAACCACAGCGGTGTGAAATGCACTGTCCGGTCATAGGTAGAAAACTCGTTGGGCTTGAAGATGAATTTTGCACTTTGGCCGCCGGAACGCTGCAGAAGCCGCAGATAGGTCTGATACTGGAACTCAGGAAATACGGAAAAAGCGGTTTGAGGATAAGTAATGTGGCTGGTCGGGGCATCTGTGGACAGCGTTGCCCGCACTTCGGTTTTAACGCCGTACCCGCTTTTCATCGTCTTGCCGGATGCTGTGGGTACAATATCGTCTGGCATTAGGGACATCTCGCCGCTGATGGAAGCGGAGTAGCCCGTATATTCGTATTCCCAATATCCTTCATCAACCCAGTGCCCGCCATCTTCACCGTGGTCGCACCATACCCATACAGGCACCCAGTAGCAGCTCCAGACGCCCCAGTTGGCAGTGAGCTTCTGCGTTTCACTGGGGAGGGGCGGCACAGAGTAGCCGGGATTCGTGTCGGTTGCCACAGGGTCAGGCGGAATGTGCTCATTCAGATCCACGATCTTTGCGACAAAGGTATCCTGAGCGGTATAGGCGCCGCTGACAGATACTGTAATGGTCACGGTCTGTGGGGTGGAGGGGGTATGCCATTTGACCCAGACTACCTGACTGTCACCGGCTGGGATCACTATATCATTGACCCGGTAGGTGATGCCGAGGATATGGAAGGTAACCGATGCCGGATTATCCGGCGTCAGATCCTGATCTGTCCGCAGTGTGACGGCGGTGATCACATCCGTATCTACTCGGTATTCGACATCAGGGGCCTCAATTTCTCCTTCCGGCGGAGCTTCATCAAACCAGACGATACCAACGCCAAGGGTGCTGATGATGTCGGAATTGTTCTGCTTTCCAGTGGTGCTGCCTGTCCAGGCGGAGATGCCAAGGTCGCTGAATTCCAGGAACATTGACAGCGGCAGATTTTTATGGGTAAGCGAGGTCATGGTTTTCCGCAGATTGCCGCCGGACATCTGATCATACAGGCCGGCTTCAGTAGCTGTCATACAGTAGTACTGGCCGTTGTGTGTGAAATAGGCAATGGGCTCGATCAGCAGCTTGTACTCGCCGGCAATCATCCGCTCATAATCGACTCCGGCTGCCTGAGCGACCATCATGCACGCATATTCAGAACAGAAATACCGTTTGATGGCTTCGATGTTGCTCTGCCCCTTACTGCTGACGATTGTGGGCATAGACTGTGTAGGTCTAATGCAGGAATAGGCAACGCCGGACTGGAGGGAGAGACCGGCGCCGCCCAGGTATTGCAGTTTGTTGACTTTCCCAAAATGGAGAAGATTGGTCTTCTGTGTCCGGTTTGAAAAGTCCAGCGGAGAAGATACGGCAGTTCCGCTGGATGCGTCAACAACAGTAATACGGACGCCATCGTTGCCTGAATTCCAGAAGTTGCTGCTTGTGCCGTGACCCATGCTGCCACCGCCGCCATCTATGTTTCCATTTCCGCCCGTTGCAAAGGCAGAGGAGGGGAATAGACAGAAAACAAGGGTAAAGCAGCATAGGAAGGCGAGAAGTCGTTTCAAATACATCACGCTCCATTCCTTTTGAAAATAGGAAGGCCGCCACAATCCTGTGACGGCCAAGTAGTGCCATATTCAGTTGTAGTAAATCAGCCCATATTGCCGACCTGTTTGTTCAGATCTCCATCGCTGTCACCGGTGGACTGCTGTACATTGCCGGGAACAACCCAGCCAAACACCGGATCATATACAGCTCCATTTCCGTTGCTGGAGCCTGGAACCGGCTCATTGCTGGGCGGCGCTTGCTCGGCGGGCGGGGCAGTGACCTCCGGAACTGACGGGTCGGGATTGACGGTATGCTCCTGACCAGGATCTTTGATTTCGGTCTTACCTTCCGGCACCGGAGGAGGCGTTTCTTCAAGCTTTTCAGTATCGGTGAAGTCGATCACAACCTCATCCTCCGTTTGGGAGGTTACTTTGGGATATTCTTCTTCGGCATCTGTGGACTGGCCGGGAGCATAAGCATCTGCTCCATTATCACCATCTGTCTGTGTGCCGCCATCTGACCAAGCGCCGGTGACGCTGCTGGGTGGGGATTCATCCGGTCTAAAATCTCCGGTACGGTCGCGGCTTAGGAACCAGCAGACACCCAGAATAGTGACACAGAGGAGAGCCAGCGAGGAAACAATAAAGCCTTTGGATTGGAAAAACTCCTTCATATTTTACATACACTCCTTTTTTGCTGTTATATAAAGCCTATACGGTAGAATGTGCCGGGCTTTCAACAGTATTGTTAGAATTTTGTGTTGTGGTAGCCTGTCAGCTCCACCCGTTGGGTGATAGCCGGATAACTGTGACCGAACATCTGCACATAGAACTCCACATCACAGTAAAAGATGTACTCAACCCGTCCATCCTCTACATTGAACTCCAGACTGATGTTGGAAACCTTGTAATCCTCCGTTGAAAGCGGAATCTTGGAGTCCAGGCCGCCTGCCACTGTAGCCTCCAGCATGTCGGTATAGTCACTGCTGGAGTAAAGGGTATTTAGGTACTCTTCAAAGTTGGTTTCACGCTGGGAGCGGTAGGTGTCTGCATAAATCGTGCCGCTGAGGTTATTTAACTCCATTTTAGCGCCGTTGCGGATGTTGATGCAGGTGATCCGGATGGAAGCGTACAGGAGCAGGAAGGAAATCAGCATCACGATACCTACCACAAAAAAGCAGGCGAAAAAGGTGATCTCGCCCCGTTCGTTTCGCAGCGGCTGTTTCAGCCGCAGGAATATACGTTTCATAGGTCACCTCACTTCCAGTAGTGCTCACTGACGCCGCTGCCACGGGCAACCACTGTGATGTTTACCAGGTCAAAATTCCAGAACCCGCCCAGTTTGGCATCTCCCTCGATAGTAATGAAGAAGGGGGTGCCCAACTGGATGGCATTTGTCATACCGGATGGCCTGGGTGATGTGTAGGTAGCGTCAATGGAGTAGGAAATATTTTCGGCTCCTTCGATCTGAGAACTCAAAAATTCAAACAGCTCATCGGTCTCGCCGTTGACGCCGCCGGAAAGCTGGATTTGTTTGACCATCTGATCGGCGGCATGGTCAAGTTCCTGCTTGGTGGAAATGATGCTGAACAGGTCGATAATGAAGGCCAGCAGCAGGACAGCGATGAAGATAAAGACCACCGTACTGAAATAGTTGGCCTCGCCCCGCTCGTTGTTCAGCATTTTCCGGGCTTTTTGAAAGAGAATAGAAACCACCACCTTTACTGAAATTGAAAACAGCCGCTCCAAACCGGAGCGGCTGCTATGCAAAGTTTTGACTGTATCAAGTATAACAGATATGGATTTACGGCGAAAGGGCAGGACTGTGCCAATGTAGAGACAATTTTGTGCCAACCATGTTTCTTTGAAACATTACAGCAGTGATTCCACCAGCTGATAGATGTCGGTAAATGGATTGACAGCAATTCCAAACGGTTTGCTGCTGTCATTTTGAAGATGGTATTGCTCTACACGTTTGGCGTTCTGAATCGCAATGGCTGTATGCTCTGCTAACTGGTTATATACATCGCCAGCTTTCTCATAATCAGGGAGATAAGTGGTCAATGCGTTTTTCACTGCGGGATAGTCTTTGAAAAATTTGGTGGTGTACTGGAAATGCAACAGATACCAAAATTCAAAGCAGGGATTGGAGAGTGCAATCTGAATCCCCTTCGCATCTGCCATTTTCCTTGCCTTGGAGAGCAGACTGTCCTTTGCAGTGATGGGGTCAGGGTTGTTGTAGTTCACATCTCCATCTGCAACTACCCATACAGAGTCTCCCTCTGATACGGAAATCTGATTTTTGTTCTGATATTCCACGGCTTTCCTGATCAGGCTGAGGTAATCAGTTTCACCTCCGCTGGTGCGGCTGCCGACCACACGAATATCAATGTTTGTCTGACGGTTGCGGTAGTGTTCAAAATACTTAGGCTCAGTTTGAGAACCCTCCGTTACAATCAGAATGACAGGCTTTATTTTTCTGCGTCGCTGTCCACGCTTTTCAATTTTTCCACGTGCCATTTTACAGCCCTCCCTTGATAAAGGGGATCGCACCATAACGGCCAATCAGATAGCCCTTCTCCACCTTGGCATCCTTGCGGATGGAAAAATCGTAAAGGGAGAACAGATCGGTAGCCGCTGTTTGCTCGTCTTTTTCGGTAAACCAAATCTGATCTCTCCTCAGTACATCCAGGTCAAGAAGATTGGTGTTGTGTGATGTGAAAATCAACTGGGCTCCATTTGGATTGAACTCCACGCTGTTAAAAAGCGAGACCAGATGCTTTGTCAGAAGAGGATGCAGATGAGCGTCCATCTCGTCAGCGACAAGAAGGGTTCCTTCATCTAGCACCTTTTTTACAACACCGATCAGTTTGAAATAACTGTTGGTGCCATCAGATTCCTCTGCCATGTTCAGCGCGTAGGAAGAAGTATTTCCCTCTGTATCCTGTACCGTGTGAATGGCCTCAATATTGGTAAAGATATCATTGTGCTGAGAAGGAGCGGGTTCTGCATCACGCATCTGAAGGGACTGTATGCCAAAATCTGCAACACGCAGCATAGAGGCGATCACATGCCGGTAATCATCATCTTTGAGTTGTTCTGCTTCAAGGCCGTAGGCATCTGCAACAGAATTTTTCGTGATGATCTGGCAGGAAGCAAACCATTCCAGAACCGGAATCACTTTGGAATAGCTCCAGTTTGATGCGACAGACAGATAGAGCTTGTTGGCCGAAGTGCGATCCTTGAGAGTGTTTTGTTCATCGACATCAACGGTAAAGCGAAAATCTTTTGTGTCTTTTCGCTCAAAAATGAGTGCCTGCCTGCCATTGGGATAGTAATACAGATATTCTTCGATAACAGCTTTGTCTGTTACAGAAAAGCCATACGCATATCGGATGCCATTTGTGGTGAAGATGACCTCAAAGCTGCTGGGGCGAGAGGGTGTTTCCCGGTCAAACTTGAACGGCGAACGCTCAATGGTTTTGTGGAGCTGCTGGTTATGCGAAGTCAGCACATAATTTACCATGAACCAAAACGCATTCAAGACATTGGACTTTCCGGAAGCATTGGCGCCGTAAATCACGGCAGACTTCAAATGCTTTTTGTTTCCGTCCACAATCAGGTGCTCCGGATGTTCGTTATCCTTACTGGCAAGCAGGGATAACACGACATTATCTTTGATAGAGAGAAAGTTCTCTACACTAAATTGAATCAGCATAAAACCAACCTCCTAAATCCTTGCTATAATATATTATATCCGCGTTTTTGTGAAAAATCAACGCAAATGAAAAATAAAAATCTATATAGAGGGGTTAAGAGGATAGTCGTGTGGAGAGGATATGTGGTTGTCAATCAAAAATGACAACCACACATTAAATTACACATAAGTAATGTGCGGCTGTCAAAAATCTAATATAAAGAAAGTGGCGAGCCAATGATAGAAGGCAGCCTGGGAAGCAGTTTATTTTGCTCCCCAGGCTCTTTTGCTTACAGGTTTTGGCGGATGATCCGAGTGATAATACCTACGGCCACACCCCGCTCCATATCCAGACGGGTGACGGCAAAAGATACATCGTCCTTTTTGCCGGGCATCCGGTAGTCATAGCAGGAGTGGGCTACCGCATTGACGCCATTGGAGAGGCGCACATAGACAACGCCCTTGTGGACATCTGTGACACGGCCGGCATACTTGCCCTGGATACGGCACTTCTGCAGGTTGTCCCTGTCGGTGTTCTCGGAAATACTCTTGATGTCAGCCTTGATGCCCAAGTCCTCCAGACTGTTGCGCCGCACACTGAGAATACGGACCAGAACCTCATCGCCTACGGAAAAACGCTCATGGGCGTCACCGATCCAGTCCCAGGCAAGGTCACGGGCAAGGATGGAGGTTTCAACGCCGAAGACTTCCACGCGCACAACCTTTTCGGCCACTGCAATCACACGCGCCTGGACGATGCGCCCCTCATAGACACGGTACATACCGGCAGCATCCGTATCCAAATAGAAAATCTGGCGTTTGCGCAGCATGGCCTCCTTGCGGCTGGCAACTACGCTGCGGGTCTTGGAGTCGATACCACGCACGATGAAGTCAATGTCAGCACCGAGCATGTTGCCAAGGATCTTATTTTGGCGCAGCATAAGGTCAGCGTATTCCTGACCGGAAGGGCTGCGACCCAGATTGATCATCATTTCCTTGATAGGGATAATGACACGGAACCCCTTGTAATCCACAACTGCCACCGTCTTGCGGTTGTCCAGCTGTTCAATGCCGCCCAGCTTGCCGGTGATGATCTTGCGGGTGCGGTAGGCATTATGGATTTCATGCCAGATTAAATCATCACGGTCTTCGGCAGTCTCGACATCATCCCGGCTGCGGATGGTAAGGACGGGGGCCTCGCCGCGCTGGGGGCGGGGCTGGCGCTGGGGAGGAGAAGGAGTAGGGGCAGGAGCGG
>ERZ791911.1308-NODE-1308-length-12109-cov-24.468143_pt1 | contig 12109 bp, 9 predicted proteins | sample MGYA00510142_ERZ791911 | MGnify/ENA primary metagenome ERZ791911 (study PRJEB30046, sample SAMN00792056) | human gut metagenome | study: EMG produced TPA metagenomics assembly of the A metagenome-wide association study of gut microbiota in type 2... | reverse complement strand
TTATAATATATCTTATAATATATAATATATAAATAATATATATTAAATATATAATATATACTTATATATAATAATGTACGCGATAGTCTCTCTTCTCCTTAGCTGACACTATGGCTAAGAAAGTGTGATAATGTGATTTGTGACACACCTTAATGTAATATGTAATTTGTAATATGTAATATTTTGGAGACAATCTACTATATCCGCGATGACGGCATGCTGGCCACTTATCACCCGGACTTCTTGGTAAAGACAAAGGACAAAATCTATATCATTGAGACCAAAGGCAATGACAAGATAGACGACAAGAATGTGAGACTGAAACAGCAGTCCACTGTGCAATGGCTACGCCGCGTCAACGACCTTCCGCTGGAAGAACGTATGAGTCGAAAGTGGGAATATGTACTACTCAGCGAGGATAATTTCTACTCGCTCTCGGGCAGCGGTGCGTCTTTGGAGGACATCTGTATCCGTTGCCGCGTCTCGGCAGCAGCGGCCACTGGTAATCTGTTCGGATAACGATAAAAGAAAATCCCTTGCAAATCATTTGATTTACAAGGGATTTGTAGTGTTAAGGGGTACCTGGACTCGGTACAATACCGTACTAATCAACGGGTAAGAAAAGAAAGAAAATGTCGTGATTATCATTTGTTTACAACTATATTGTGTTTTCCGTTGTTTTGCTAATTTGCCGATTTCTGCCCTTAGGGTGTTAAAATTAACACCTTATTAACACCCCAAATGGAGGAAACTTCGTACCTTTACGGTGCCAACATACAGCAATCAGAAAACAACGGAAAATCACTATGGCAGAGACAAGAGGCAAGAACAAGAAACTCATTGAAGCCGGCAATCTCCGCCTTCTGAGAAAGCCCGTCAAGCAAGGCAAGGAGTATACTGTATCTGGAGTATCAAATGGGCTATAACCACGACAAGACCAAAGGACACTCCGCGCGCAGTTGACAAGCTGAAAGAGGATGCCATTAACAGTCTGCCGGAGTTGTAACTTTGAAGGAACGTTGGGAAAATGAAAACAAAATCGTACTTTTGTAGCATTCTATGGCTATACCTGTAAATATAGAGAAGTTGCTCGGCGGCAACACAGTAGAGAATAACCGCATCGAACTGAAGGGTGGATGGAATCCTGATTCCATCTACCGAACTATCTGCGCCTTTGCCAATGACTTTGAAGACAATGGCAGTGGATATATCATAGTGGGTGTGGATGAGGACAACGGTAGGCCTGTCCGTCCTGTAAGAGGTGTGCCTATTGAGACAATAGACAAGATTGAAAAGGACATGGTTGGCTACAACAACCTTTTCGAGCCTTTCTATATGCCACGAGTATCCATAGAGGATATTGACGGAAAGAAGGTTATTGTCATTTGGGTGCTTGCCGGTGACCGCCGCCCTTACAAGATTCCAGAGCATGTTACTGCAAAGCATAAGACTCCCAAATACTTCATTCGCTATAACTCCAGCACCATAGAGGCTAAAGGAGAAAATGAAATCGAGCTGTTCGAGCTTGCCAACCGCGTGCCTTTTGATGACCGCGGCAACCTGACGGCAAAAATCAGCGATGTGTCTATGCTCCTTATCCGTGAATTCCTCAATCAAGTGCAAAGTAAGCTGCTTGACGACATTGAGGATGCCAAACCACATGACGTGCTCGAACAAATGGGGTTGCTCGACGGACCAATAGAAAACGAGCGGGTGAAGAACGTCGCATTAATGATGTTCTCCTATCATCCAGAGAAGTTCTTCCCTGGCACACAGATGGACATCGTCATTTATCCAAGAGGTAAGGATGACGACCCCGACAACTTTATTGAGATAGACCCTATCAAGGGGCCTGTCAATATCGTTATACAGAAGGCCTTGGACTTTCTGCGTACAATGGTCATACAGCAGCGTGTGCAGAAGGTGCCGACGCAGGCGGAGGCTATTCGGACATACAACTATCCGTATCAAGCACTGGAGGAAGCTGTTACCAACTCCATGTACCATCGTTCCTACCAAGAGCGTGAGCCGGTCGAGATTTCTATTATGCCCGACCAGATAGAGATTATTAGTTATGGTGGTGCCGACCGTAGCCTTAGTCTTGATGCTCTGCGTTCCGGAAAGCGTTTGCATGCCCGTCGTTACCGTAACAGGCGGTTGGGAGACTTCCTCCATGAACTTGGTTTGACAGAAGGCAGAGGAACAGGTCTGCCTACTATCCACCGTGAGCTAAAGAAAAATGGCTCTCCTGATGCTTATATTGAGACCGACCCCGACAGGACATATTTCATTATATCCATCCCATGTCACAGAGATTTTGTTACGGACGAGCTTGTTGTGGATAAGAATGGCAATGTATTAGGCAAAGACTGGGTTACCAAGCTGGGTCAGAGCTGGGTCAGTGAAGATGACGCAGCTAAGGCAATAAAAGCAATTAACAAGCAGTACCACACTGAGTTAACTGCGTCAAAAGCTGCGTCAATAACTGCGTCAATAACTGCGTCAAAAGCTGCGTCAACTGCTGCGTCAATTATCAGACTTTTAGATGCATTGCTTTTTAATGATCTCTCAACAAGGCAACTTTTTTTAAAGGCTTCTATACCGTATAATGATACAAGCAGAAAGAAATATGTTAATTTTCTTGTTGAACTAGGTTTGATAGCTTGGGATCCAAAACTTTCCAAGCGCAGCCCTAACCAGACTCTCCACCTTACCGACCTCGGCAAGGCTGTCCTACAACGAATCAAGAAGTAACACAATACTACACTCACATTCTCGCACTTATTAGTATGTTATAGCCCATGCAAACCTACCTCGCACCTAAGAAGCGCCTGATACCTTTGCTCGCTGTCTGCGTTATATGTCTGTTAGTGGTAATACTTACGTCAGTTATATATGGATTGAAAACGATAAAGTGTTGACCTCTTGCAAAAAAATGGTTCAGTGGTTAGCATTTTGAGATGCTCAGTGATATTGTGAGTAAAAAGACGAGATGAAGAAAGCGGAACTGGAACGACTTTTCAGGGAGTATTATCCCGAAATGTACCAACGGGCACTCACCATTCTCTACGACCGGCAGGAGAGTGATGATATTGTCTGCGGTATTTTCGAGGTGCTGCTTAGGCAAGATATGGAGCTGTTGCCTGATAGGGCAGAGCCGTATTTGCTGAAAAGCGTCAGGAACGAATGCTTGAAGAGAATCCATCAGAAGTCGAATCGTGAGCGGCTGATGCAGTTCTATGCGAAGGAAAGGCTGATTGATGAGGACCTGAAGAAAGACGAAGAGCGGTTAAGCCGTTTGCAGGTCATCGCCCATCGTTGCCTCACCAGGCTGGAGCAGGATATCTTCCATATGCGTTTTCTGGAAGGACAGAGCTATGACGATATTGCCGCTGAGCTCGGCATCAGCCGTGTGGCCGTATGGAAGCACCTTTCCCATCTCGTTAAAACTTTGAAGCATCAATTCAATAATCACTGAGCCATGACTGAAGAAGAGAAAACAACGCGGCTGTTGGATGCTCAAGCGCATCCCGAGCGTTACTCCGACGAGGAGATAGACCAAATGCTTGATGATGCCAAGGACGTGTCCGACCTAAAGCGCGCTCTTGCCGATGAGGACGCCAGGAAAGAAATGATAGACGTGGATGATGCCTGGAACAGGTTTGAGTTCAGGCAACATTCAGCAAGGCGCTATTCCCTGTTGAAGGTTGCCGCCTCGGTCATCGGCATCCTCTTTGCTTGCGCCTTTGCATACGCTGCAAGTGTAAGACTTGGCATCGTCAGCAATCCTTTTCAAAAGGAGATTGCAATAAAGGCAAAGACAACGGCGGTTGCCATAGCTAAGAAAGACAGTGCGCAAGACACGCTGACGCGTACGATACCAAAGAAAGCCAATGAGACTCCGAAAGTTATCAACTTTGACGACGAGGAGCTTGAAGCGATACTGTCTCAGATGGCTGTGTTCTATCATGTGAAGGTCAGCTACGCTAATGATGTCATCCGACATATCCGTTTGCATTTCAAGTGGAATCAGGCGAACAGCCTTGACGACGTCATCACTTTGCTCAACAGTTTCCAACAGATAGACATAGTCCGTAAGGGAGATGCTGTCATCGTAAACGACTAAGCCACGAGAAGACTACTTTTGCTAACTATGCTCTCTGTGGTCTTCATGGTGCAGGCCTCTGCCCAGCCCATCACCCACCACTTCCTGGATGTGACGATGCCGGAGGCTTTGCGCATGATAGAGCGGCATAGTCATTACACCATCAACTTCATATACAACGACCTGGAGGACTTCCGTGTCACGGCCAACGTGAAGGGCATGACGGTGCCGCAGACCATCCGTCAGCTCATCGGCTTCTATCCCATTCAGGCTACGATAGTGAACGACAGCGTCATCTCCGTGGAATGTACGCAAGACGGCAAATGGAGATATAAGGGCAGAGTCGTTGATGGAAAGGGCAGGCCTTTCGAGTTTGCCAACATCACCTTACGCTCGTTGCAGGACTCAAGTATCATAGCCAAAGGTGTAAGCAATGAGAATGGCTTTTTCGTCATTCCCTGTAATGCTGCTAAGGTGATGGCACGGATAAGCTATGTCGGCTATCAGACCGTAGAAATGGTTTGCAGCCATCAAGACATGGGTGCCATACGTCTGCTTCCGTCCCGTCTGACATTGCAAGAAGTCACGGTGAAGTCCCGTCAGAAGATTCATAAAATAGACAATGATGTCTTTATCCCGACAGCATTGCAGAAGAAAGTGTCTATGGACGGCTATGACTTGCTCAGGAACATGGCTATTCCTCAATTGGACATTGACGCCATTACCAACGAGACAACAGTAAAAGGAAAGGCGGTGACCTTTATCGTTGACAATCATATTGTCACGAATCCAAATGACATCAAGCAGCTGTCACCCAACGATATTCTGAAAGTGGAATATAACGCTATGCCTACGGGAGAATATGCCCAATACGACTGTATCGTCAAGTTCACGACAAAGCAGAAAGACCGGGGCGGGAACCTCATGGCCAGCGGGATGCAGGGACTGAATAAGAATGAGGGGGATGTGAACGGTGTGGTAAGATTCTACAAGCAGAGATATGAGCACAGCGTGGCGTATGCTGAGGCCCATTCCCATGACGATGACTCATATACAGCCCAGACAGAGCATTTCGTTTATCCGAATGGCGACGAGCTTGAGAAAGCGCTTACATCCAACGCCTCAAGTCAAAAGAAGAGAAGCAGCAATCTGTTCTATAACCTCCACTATTATGGTGATTCCGCGACTTTCAATGTGCGGTTAGGCTATCTCTTTCGCCGACCAGAGACAAGTGCGAGCTACCTGACTCGCTATAAAGGAGCTTTTGAAAGGGGTACGACCTCACAGGAAACAAGCAAGGAGTCTTCCTATTCGCCCTATTTGTCCTTCAGTAGCAGGTTTCAGCTAAGGAACAGGCAACGACTGAGTTTCAGAGGGTCTTTGGATTACTCCAACAACAGATTTGACTACCTGCTTAAGGAAGGGGCTATCAGTAATAGCAACGACACGAAAGAACACTACTATAGATTGGTCCTCGGGAGCAATTATACAAAAGTGATGAACAAGGGTTGGACGCTGACGGGGGCACTATATAACTTCACAGAGAACTCACGGATGAATTACCTGCTCAACCAGACGAGGGTGAGGGGCGGCCTGACCTATTCTGAGACTTTGCTGGAAATGGGAATCTCCAAACGCTGGTCGAAGATGGTCGCGTCTTTGGATGACGGTATCAGCCAACTGATATACAAGATTCGAGGAGACGCGAATAAATACTGTTATAGCCCACGAGTCTCAGCTACGGTGAAATATACGCTCACGCCGAGCCTCTACGTACAATATCGTGGCAGCTTGACAAATAGCTACCCGACAATGACGATGTACAACAACATCGAGCAAGACATCGATTCAATACAGAAGAGACGGGGCAATCCGAATCTGAAGCCCACGACCATCGTTTCCAACACATTGAATGTCAACTACGATGTCGGCTCATGGTCGTTCTATGCCATGTATGACATGTTCATCAGTTGGAAAAACAATGCTGAGTTTGTCAGCTATGACAACGGCTATTTCATCCATTCGTTGCTGTCGGAGGGCCATTACTACTACACCAATCCGGAAATAGGACTGAGCTATTCAAAGAAAGGCCTGCTGGTGAAGACTCGATTTGGCGCTGAGCACTATCAGATAACCGGCAGAAACGGGCTGACGGATACGGAATGGTATAACAAGTCATCCATTTCCTATGCTATCAACGCCCTGAATATCGGCATGTATTACACAACCTACCGGCATGGCGTTTATGCTACGCTTGAGCAATGGTCGAACACCGCGATCTACGGCCTGACCGTCTCTTACAAATATAAGGGCATTGGCTTGCAGGCCGGTTGCCAGAATCCATTTACCGACTATCGCTCCTGTAGCTCATTGCTCACGCAGGACTACGGCAAACGTCAATACCGCCTTGATAATCTCCGCGGAAAGTACTTTTATCTGAAAGCATCCATATCCTTGAACTTTGGCAACAAGAAACACGCATACACCGATGTGGATACCGGCAAGAGCATCAATTCTGCGATTATGAAGAGTGGAATATGAAGCAAGCATAATGACGTGCCACTTTGATTAATGCACATTCTGGAAACTCTATCTGGCTTTTTTTGTTACAAATTGCTTGGTGGCTACAAAAAAAGCTATACCTTTGCAATTGTAAAGGTTGGCTATGTATTAAATTGAATCGGCCTATGAGAAATTTAATAGCATTACTGTTTAGCTCTTTGATGGCTACAATGAGTTTCGGTAGCCCACTTGACAATCATGGTGTGGTGCTTGATGTGTCGAAGAATCCTATAGCTTACGCCAATGTTGTTTTAATGGATACCGATTCTGCATTCATTAAAGGATGCACGACAGACGACAAAGGCGGATATAGTCTATCAAATATTCCACGAGAAGGCGCCTTGCTAAAGGTTTCTGCAATAGGTTATAATACTAAGGTCGTCAGGATATCCTCATCCTTTATTCCTGATACTTTGATCTTGGACCACAAAAGTTACCAGTTGGATGAGGTGACGGTAAAAAGCAGCAAGCCCCGGCAGTCATTAAGTAAAGGAGGAATAGTGACCTCTGTGAAGGGAACTGTCTTGTCCATTTCCGGAAACGCATTGGATGTACTTGCACAGATGCCCGGAGTAAGAGTTGAAGATGAAAATGTCAGCGTTTTTGGAAAAGGCACACCGCTTATTTATATCAATGGGCGCAAGCTCACTGATATGGGGGAGCTGAGCCGACTGTCCTCCAAAGAAATAGAAAGTGTTGAGGTTCTCAACAATCCCGGAGCAAGGTACAGTGCTGAAACAAAATCTGTGATATTGATCAAGACGATAAGAAAAAGTGGTGAGGGCTTGAGCGGAAGTGCCCAGTCTGTAAGCCGTTTGGCGCATTATTTTTCAGAGGCAGGTAATGTCGCCCTTAACTATCGCCATAATAATATTGATGTCTTTGGTTCTCTGAATGTGGATCATTCTAAAAGATATCAAGATCAGAGGAGCACCACAACCATTGATTTCAATCGTAATGTTTATAGTCTGAAGTCAGACATGACCATATTCCCGGTGAGCACTTCGTACACTGCGGATATGGGCTTCAACTGGCAAGTCGACAAGAACAACACATTTGGAGTCAAATATGAGTTCCAGGGATCTCCAAACAGCAAATCAGACTGGTATCAGCAGGAAAAGGTCCTCTTGAATAGTGATTTACAGGATGACATCGATTATCATACCCATTGGAAGAGAGAAACGATGCCTTTACATTTGATAAACATGTATTATCTTGGAAATTTCAATCGTTGGAGCTTTAGCCTGAACAATGATTATTATTTCAGCAAGAACAAGACAGACCAGAATATATTGGAGAACAGTCGTTCTGTTAATACAGAAACGGCCATTAGCAGCCTGAACCACGTGCGGAACAAGATGCTCGCCTCAAAAGGTGTCGTGGGGTATGCAATGGATAAAATCAAGACAGAGGTTGGCTATGAATATACAAATACAGACCGCAAGGACAACTTCTTGAACGATGGTAACTTGTTGCCTAATTCAGACAATCACATCAAAGAGGACAATATCGCTGCGTTTGCCAGCGCAACCATCACATTGGGCAAAAGTGAATTGTCGGCAGGGGTCCGGTACGAGCATACTGTGTCTGATTATTACGAAAACGACCAGCTCATAAAAGAGCAAAGCAGGAAGTACAGTAGATTCTACCCGACATTGGACTTCTCTTTTCCAATCAAGCAGGCAAACTTTTCCATTACCTATACAGCAAAAACGCGCCGCCCAACGTACAGTCAGTTGAGCAGCAACATTCAGTATGACGATCGCTTTACATACGAGCAAGGAAACCCGTTGCTGGCATCAGAGGTCAATCATGATATCACCTTGTCAGGTATGTACAGATGGATTTATCTCTCTGCGACCTACCAATATGTCAAAGATGCGATTGTAGGGGTAGTTGACTCATACTCAACAGACTCTCCCATTAGTTTGATGACATACGTCAACTATAATCATATTTCAAAGTACAGTGCTTTGCTATCCTTATCACCAAGGATATCCAAGTGGTCTCCTCGTCTGATTCTGAATTATCTTGGGCAGGACTTTAAGATTACTGCTATGGGGCAGAAGCAGCGAATGAATAATCCTGTGCTGTTCATCAATTACCTCAATAGTGTAAATCTTGGTAAGGGATGGACAGTCAATGGAGATGTCATCGGACACACATCCGGTGATATGGATGTCGTTTACTTGAAACCGTCTTGGCAAATCAATATAGGAATGGTCAAGAACATAGGCAATTGGTTCTTTCAGTTGAGCGCTACAGATCTGTTCAAGACTGCCAGAAATTCGATGATAACCTATGGTACGCAAATGACACTCGACAAATGGAACTACAGTGATTCGCGCGCCCTTCGTCTTACAATCCGTTATGCCTTCAACGCCACAAACAACAGATACAAAGGAAGTAATGCGGGCCAAAAAGAGATAGACAGATTATATTAATGAGACGTTTTCCCATAATACATCAATATGACACGATGCAATGCGACATCGCCTGCTTTTAAATGGTGTAGCATCTTCCTTGATAAGCTGCTCGTCATTGCCGGAAATCATTATTTTGCCGCTAAGGCCCCCATCCGCGATTGTAGAATCAGCATACAGCCGGGATTGAATGTCTCTGCCCATATCGTTGTCAGCGACAAGACGCTGTGGCAGCAGGTATTTAAGAAATAGCCTTTCGCTTTCCGATTCTTGCCCAACATCAACACTTTGTTAACACCCTGAAAAAATCCCTTGCAAATCATTGATTTACAAGGGATTTGTAGTGTTAAGGGGTACCTGGACTCGGGCTCGAACCGAGATGCCTTGCGGCACTGGTGTTTGAGACCAGCGCGTCTACCTATTCCGCCATCCAGGCTTTTGCAGACCATTATGCTGCAGATTGGTTGCAAAGGTACAATGATTTTTTCTATTACCCAAAAGTTTGACGACTTTATTTTCGCGAAAAATATCATTCTACCTTCTCTTCTCTTCCTCTATCTTCTGGGATGCAACTGTACACCCTCTGATGTTATGCGTGGCAATTGCCAACGAGATGCGTGGCAAATGCCAACGATATCTGTGGCAAATGCCAACGAAATGCACGGCAAATGCCACGGATGTCTGTGGCATTTGCCGTGCAAGGTATGGGTATATGCTCAAAAAGGTCTTACTTTGTCAGCTCTTCCGGCAACTTAGGCATGGCACCTTTCTGCGTGCATACGAAGGCGCTGACCTTTACAGCGCGCTCGTGTGCCTCCTTGATGGTCTTGCCGGCAAGCAGACATGCTGTGAAGGCTCCTGTGAAGGAGTCACCGGCACCTACGGTATCGGCAACCTCGACCTTTGGTGTGGGCATGAAGCTCGTCTCGCCATCGGGCACGAAGACGTAGCTGCCATTGGTGCCACAGGTCAGCACGACCATCTTGAAATGATAGCGGTGCAGGAGGATGCGGCACTTCTCTTCCATGTCCAGACCAGGATAGTCGAAGAGACGGCCGATGGTGACAAGCTCCTCGTCATTAATCTTCAGGATGTTGGCTTTCTGCATGCTCTCGCGCAGAATCTCCTTGTTGTAGAAGTTGCCACGCAGGTTGATGTCGAAAATCTTCAGGCAGTCAGCAGGTGTGGCGCTGAGGAACTGGTGGATGGTCTTTCTCGAAGCCTCACTTCTCTGAGCCAGCGATCCGAAGCAGACGGCGCGGGCCTCCTTAGCAATGGCCTCCATCTCGGGTGTGAAGGGAATATGGTCCCAGGCCACATCGGGGGTAAATGTGTAGGTGGGCACACCCTCAGCGTCTAAGGTCACCTTCACTGTACCTGTAGGATAGGGCACACGCGGGATGATATACTTCAGCCCGTTGTTGTCAAAGGTTTCCAGCGCCTTGTCGCCAAGGGCATCGTTACCCACGGCACTGACGGCCATGGCATCAAAGCCGAACTGACTTGCGTGATAGGCAAAGTTGGCGGGAGCGCCACCAAGCTTTGCGCCTTCGGGAAGTACATCATAGAGTACCTCGCCTAAACCGATGATTTGTCTTGTCATATCAATATCTTACTTTATTTATAAACGTGAAGAGGTAAACCACACCTACTGCCATAACGGCTACAGCGCCTATCTGGCTGGCCACGGCGTCGCTGGCAAAGCCCATGAAGAGGGGGAAGACGGTGCCACCGAAGAGGCCCATAATCATCAGTCCGCTGATGGCATTCTTTTTCTCCGGCATATAGAGCAGGGCCTGTGAGAATATCATGGAGAAGACATTGGAGTTGCCATAGCCCACGCAGGCAATGCCGCAGTAGAGCAGCCATTTTGCTGTCTCCGGGTCGCCGGCTGTAGAGGCTGTGGCCATGAGAATCATGCTCAGTGCCATGAGGCAGATGGAGATGATGAAGAAGGTGCGCGTCTTGAGGATGCGGAGGAAGAGGGTACCCGTGAGGCAGCCGATGGTACGGAAGAGGAAGTAGAGGCTTCCTGCAAAGGCAGCGTCCTGCAGGGCCTGTCCGGCATACTGCTGGAGCAGCTTCGGTGCTGTAGCATTAACGCCTACATCAATACCCACATGGCACATGATGCCAAAGAAGCAGAGCAGCACGTAGGTGTTGCCTAAGAGCTTGAAGGTGTCGATATAGTCACGGCCTATCGATTTCTGCTCAGCGGGAGTCTCGGCGTCGTGGTTCTCCTCATGGATGGTTGTGCCAGCAAGGAGCACAGAGGCCAAGATGCCTAACACCATATAGATGGGGAAGAGAATCTTCCAGCCCAGCCCAAACTCAGGGATGGCGTGTGAGGCTCCCCAGGCAGCGATGATAGGTGCCATGAATGAAGCGATGGCCTTGACAAACTGGCCGAAGGTCAGTGTGGAGGCGAGATGGCCTTTCACGAGTGAGGAGACAAGGGGGTTGAGAGATGTCTGCATCAGTGCATTGCCAATGCCCAAGAGGGAGAAGGCAATGAGGATGACGGCAAAATTCTCAGTAAAGATGGGTAACAGCAGTGATACAATGGTCACAATCAGCGACAGCATTACCGTCTTTTTGCGGCCTATCTTGTTCATCAGCACGCCCGTGGGCACGGAGAAGATGAGGAACCAGAAGAAGACAAGGGATGGCATAAGGTTGGCGATAGAGTCGTTGAGCCCAAGGTCTTCCTTGACGAAGTTGGATGCGGTGCCTACCAGGTCGACGAAGCCCATGGCGAAGAAGCAGAACATCGCAGAGACAATAGCAAATTTGCTTGTATTGGTTTTGTCCATTGCGTGAATGAAATTATTTGTTTTAGCTTAAAGATTGCTGCAAAGTTAAGAAAGAAAAAGTATATAATAAGGAATTTAATTGTTTTTTTTCGACGTTTTTGTAAAGATGAAACAATAGTGCAAGACTTTATATCAAAATTGCAAGTAGAGAAAAAGGGGCTGTGTCAAAAGTCAGATTTTGGCCTAGCCTATCATAGATTAGGCAG
>ERZ791911.1305-NODE-1305-length-12126-cov-2.065777_pt1 | contig 12126 bp, 13 predicted proteins | sample MGYA00510142_ERZ791911 | MGnify/ENA primary metagenome ERZ791911 (study PRJEB30046, sample SAMN00792056) | human gut metagenome | study: EMG produced TPA metagenomics assembly of the A metagenome-wide association study of gut microbiota in type 2... | reverse complement strand
CGGAGGATAGCCGCTGCTGCCGGATGATCTTCGGAGAGGCCGACGGCTTCCCCGGCCTGACGGTGGACCGGTTCGAGAGTGTGCTGGTGGCGCAGGTGCTGTGTCTGGGCATGGAACTCATCAAGGAGGAGCTGTTCTCCCTGCTGCTGGAGGTGCTGCGCTCCGACGGACAGGACGTGGTGGGTGTATATGAGCGCAACGATGTGGCCATCCGGGGACTGGAGGGCATGGAACAGGGCAAAGGATGGCATCCCGTGGGCGGTGAAAAGGCTCCGGACTTTACAGCGGTGGATATTGAGGAAAACGGCATCCGCTACACCGTGGACTTTGAAAACGGGCAAAAAACCGGCTTCTTTCTGGATCAGAAGTACAACCGGCAGGCGGTGGCCAAGCTGGCCCGTGGCCGGACGGTGCTGGACTGCTTCACCCACACCGGCTCCTTCGCCCTGAACGCTGCACGGGGCGGGGCCAAGCACGTGACGGCGGTAGACGTATCCGAGTTCGCCGTGGAATGTGCCAGAGAAAACGCCCGGCGCAACGGGCTTTCCGACGTGATGGAGTGCGTGGCGGCCAACGTGTTCGACCTGCTGCCCCAGCTGGAGCAGCAGCCCAAGCGATACGACTTCATCATTCTGGATCCCCCGGCCTTCACCAAGAGCCGCAAGACCACCCAGCAGGCCATGACCGGCTATAAGGAGATCAACTACCGGGCCATGCGGCTCCTGCCACGGGGCGGCTATCTGGCCACCTGCTCCTGCAGCCACTTCGCCACGGAGGAGCTGTTTTTGAAGATGCTGCGCTCGGCGGCCAAGGATGCCGGGGTGCAGCTGCGGCAGATCGAGGCCCGGCAGCAGTGCTGCGACCACCCCATTCTGTGGGGCGTGGAGGAGACCAATTACCTGAAATTCTATCTGTTTCAGGTGGTTTGATGAATACAATTCGTATATTTTTCTTATAATATTACAAGTAGTTGCAGAATATGACAGAGGAGACCGGCCGCGGCCTGTTTCCCGAAAGGAGCATTTATGAACACCAACTGGAACGACCCCAATTTTCAGGGCTTCGGCGGCAGGCAGAGTCCCTTCGGGAAGCGGCCTCCACGGCCCAAAAAGGAGCACAAGGCCATCGGCACGCCCCTGAGCCGCACCCTCATCAATCTGGCGGTGACGCTGATCTTTGCGGCGGTGTACTTCTATGTGGTGCTGCCGCCCATCAATTTGCAGGCGGAGGAGTTCTATTTCTTCATGCTGCTGTGCTGCGCTGTGTACTGCGGCTGCGCCGTGCTGACCTCCGGGTTTCAGGGCAGCGGGGCCAAGGGCTACTTTGGCTTCGTGAAGAAGCAGTGCCGCATCCCCATGATAATCGCCGTGGCGCTGGTGGCCGTGGCCATCGTGGGTGGTATCGTGGGCTGGCAGGTGATCCGGGCCGGGGCCTACCGGGATCTGCTGACGGTGGAGACCGGTGACTTCGCCACCGAGGTGGAGGAGATCAGCTATGACCAGATCCCCATGCTGGACAAGGACTCCGCCGAGAAGCTGGGCAACCGCAAGCTGGGTGAGCTGTCGGACATGGTGTCCCAGTTCGAGGTGGCGGAGGAGTACACGCAAATCAACTACAAGGGCCGCCCGGTGCGGGTGACGCCCCTGCGGTACGGGGACTGGATCAAGTGGTTCAACAACCGCTCTGAGGGTCTGCCCGCCTATCTCATTATCGACATGGTGACCCAGAATGTGGAGGTGGTGCGTCTGGAGCAGGGCATCCGCTACACCACCGCCGAGCACTTCGGCCGCAACCTCTATCGCTATCTGCAGTTCCACTACCCCACCTATATCTTTGACAAGCCGGCCTTCGAGATCGACGAGGACGGCAATCCCTATTGGGTCTGCCCCCGGATCCGAAAGACCATCGGGCTCTTCGGCGGCACGGACATCGACGGGGCCGTGCTGGTGAACGCCGTCACCGGTGAGCATCAGTACTATGACGCCAAGGATGTGCCGGACTGGGTGGATCACGTCTACACGGCGGATCTCATCGTCCAGCAGTACGACTACCACGGCACCTATATCCACGGCTTCATCAACTCCCTGTTCGGCCAGCGGGATGTCACCGTCACCACCGATGGCTATAACTACATCGCCATCGGAGACGACGTGTATATGTACACCGGCATCACGTCGGTGGTGTCGGATCAGTCCAACATCGGCTTCATCCTCTCCAACCAGCGCACCAAGGAGACACGTTTTTACTCCGTGGCCGGCGCCGAGGAGTACTCCGCCATGGATTCGGCACGGGGGCAGGTGCAGCAGATGAACTACACCGCCACCTTCCCTCTGCTGCTGAACATCGCAGATCAGCCCAGCTACTTCATGGCGCTGAAGGACGCCGCCGGTCTGGTGAAGATGTACGCCATGGTCAACGTCAGCCAGTACCAGATCGTGGCCACCGGCGGCAGCGTGGCGGAATGCGAGAGCAACTATCGCCAGATGCTGGCCCGGTATAACCTCATTGACCCGGCGGATACGGAGCCCTCCGCTTCCGATCAGGGGGAGGTCACCGGCGTCATCGCTGACCTCCGCAGCGCCGTTATGGACGGCAACACCTGGTACTACCTCCAGCTCTCCGACGGCACGGTGTACTACACCATCTCCGCCGCCGAGGCTCCGGAGGCCGTGATCCTCAACGTGGGCGACACGGTGACGGTGAAGTATGCCGAGGGCGAGGGCAGCATCCTGCAGGCTTACAGCGTGGCCAAGGCCGTCCCGGCGGCGTAAAGCAGAACACAGAAAAACGGCGTGACCATGCGGTCACGCCGTTTTTTGTTCCAATGGGAGGCAGGCTTGCTGCCTGTCCTATGCAGCCTTGGCGCTCCAAGGCTTTGGAAGCAGTCTCTTCGTAAGCTCAGCGCTTGGAGAACTGAGGTGCGCGACGGGCTGCTTTGAGGCCGTACTGCTTTCTGTCTTACGGGTGAAAACCGTTGATTTTACTGGGTTTTCAAGGGTGTACACCACATTTCCATTATGCGCTGCTTTTTCTCCCAACTTCGGCGTTACCGTGCGCTGAATTTTCTGCCCATTGATATACCGGACATAGGTACGTTCCTTTGTTGATCTTGTGACGATATACTGCCATACTCGCTTGAACTGCGTATATGACAGCGGACCTCCATCCTCAATTTGGCGCTGTGCTTCTTCCACTTTTTCAAGAAGTTCTTCCGGAGTCCTTGCGTACGGGTATGACGAAAGGCTCCCCGGAGCAAAGAGTAAGGGAGCGGTTAGGCTCCGATCTATATAAAAAAGCACTTAAAGAACCGAAGCTCTCTAAGCGCTTTTGGACCCAAGGATCCCAGATATGAAATTGATAGCAGGGAGGGGGCATACTCCCCGCCGTCCCCGTCTGCGCCTCTGTTTGTGAGAGGCAGAAGAAACAAAAGTGCCTGAAGACTTTCATCCTCAGGCACTGTGTTACTCATTCACTGTAATTGCTCGGCGGCAATTCTGAAACTTACATAAATATTATAGCAGGGATTCTGCCATTTCGCAAGTGAAACCTTGAGAGTTCCTGCTATAGGCTGAATGCCGCAAAGTCAATGCTCATATACAGTGAAGAAGCAGATGACAAAGCTATGGTCAAAATGCCTCGCTATCGCGCCGATAGTCAGTTCCATAGCAAAACAGGCAGCTTTCGCCGACTCTCACGCAGAAATACGACTTAGGCGGAAAGCTGTCTGTTTTTTTGCAGGCTGCTGCTTTATTGCCCAATCATTTCCGCATCAACCAGCCGACAATATCGGTTGTCTCCTTCCCCATATAACTCAAATGTACCACTAACCGTAATCTCGCTGCCCAGCTCCGGATAATCATCCGGATAGGTATGCTTACCGGTCAGTACAAACTCCAATCCCTGTGAGCAGCAAGCCATTGCATCGCCAATGATACAGGCGAAGTATTGGGCTTTCGTATCAGGGTTTTCGTAATATACAAATTGTCCCGTCATTTTAATGGTTTTTCCAATATAATCGCTGGGGGCGTTCTTCATATTATAGACTTCGGAATATACCATTGTACTGCTAAGCCTTGTGAGGTCAACATCAACACCGTCTGTGCTTTGCGTTGGTTCAGAGGCTGCAGGCTTAGACTCCGATTTCTTTTCTGAGGGCTGTTTTTGTGAAACAGAAGCCTCTGGCGCTTGGTTATCGGCTGAATCAGCTGCAGCAGTCACTTTATCTTTTTCACCTCCGCAGGCGGCGAGAGGTACAAGAGTTAGGGCAATCAGCAAAACGCACAATAGTTTTTTCATCTGCGAACACCTCCCAATACCGTGCCTGCCAGCCACGACAGACCGAAAGCGCCGATCTGAACGGCGACGATGGTGGAACCTACCGGCGTACCGGCGAGAATGGACGCCAGAATGCCGAGCAGCGCACAGAAAACCGAAAGGACTGCCGCGCAGATGGTCACGCTGCGAAAGCTCTTGAACATCCGCATGGCGGACAGCGCCGGGAAGATCACCAGTGCGGAGATCAGCAGGGAACCCACAAGGTTCATCGCCAGCACGATGATGACCGCAACGACGACGGCGATCAGCAGGTTGTAAAGCCCCGCCTTCGTGCCGGTCGCCCTTGCGAAGCTCTCGTCAAAAGTCACGGCGAAGATCTTATTGTAGAACAGGATGAACACCGCCACGACCAGCACCGACATTCCCACGCACAGCCATACCTCTGCGGGGGACAGCGTCAGAATGGAGGTGGAGCCGAACAGCGTGCTGCACACATCGCCCGAAAGATTGGACGAGGTGGAGAAAATGTTCATCAGAAGATACCCGATAGCCAGTGCTCCCACCGAGATCATGGCGATGGCGGCGTCGCCCTTGATCTTCGTATTCTGTCCGGTGCGCAGGAGCAGCACGGCGCTGAGGATGGTAATGACCATTACAAGGGGCATTTTGTTGGTGATCTGCAGCACGGCGGCGATCGCCATTGCGCCAAACGCCACGTGGGACAGACCGTCACCAATGAAGGAAAACCGCTTCAGCACCAGCGTCACGCCCAGCAGGGAGGAGCAAAGCGCGATCAGCACACCGACAATGAGCGCATAGCGGACAAAGGGATATGCCCAATAGAGGGCCAGCTTTTCCAAGATAGCAGTCATTGGCTGTCACCGCCTTTCTTCACGTCAAACAGCCGCCCTTGCGGGCTTTGAAGATAGTCCGCCTTTGTCCCAAAGAAAACGGTGTCGCCAATATGCAGAATATGGCTGGCGAATCGGACGGCGGCAGCCACATCGTGAGAGATCATGATCACGGTGATGCCGTCCTCACGGTTGATCTTTTCGATGAGCGTATACATTTCCGCCGTCACCTTGGGGTCAAGTCCGGAAACGGGCTCATCAAGAAGCAGCATTTTTTGCGTGGCGCACAGTGCGCGGGCAAGCAGCACCCGCTGCTGCTGCCCACCGGACAGCTCGCGATAGCACCGCCTTGCAAGCCGTGTAATCTGCATTTTCTCCATGGCCTCCGCCGCAAGTTTCTTTTCTTCTTTGTTATAAAAAGGACGGCTGCCGCAGCGTCCCTGGCATCCGGAGAGAACGATCTCTCTCACGGATGCCGGGAAGTCCTTTTGTACCTGCGTTTGCTGCGGCAGATAGCCGATCTCATTTTTCCTCAGCCCGTCGCCTGTCAAAATGCTGCCGCTGATGGGCGTCTGCAAGCCGAGGATCGTTTTCATAAGGGTACTCTTGCCGGAGCCGTTTTCTCCTACGATGCAGAGGTAGTCGCCCGCAAAGGCCTCAAAATCAAGGCCTTGCAGAACGGGCTTCCCATCGTAGCCGACGCAGAGCTTTTGACAGGTGAGCTGAGCCATCATCCTACCCCCTTAACCCAGTGCCTCTTTCAGCACAGAAAGGTTCTGCTCCATGACAGAGAGGTAAGTTGTGCCATTTGCCACATCCTCAGAGGTGGTGGACTGCATGGAGTCCATGGTCAGCACCTTCTGGTTCTTTGCGGCGGTGTTCCGGACGATGGTTTCCGCAAGCTCGTGGTTCTTGCCCTCAATGGTCAGCACGCAGGGCAGCTTCAGCTCGTCCACCTTCTTTGCAAGGAACGAAACGGTTTCAAAGCTGGCCTCGCTCTCGGCGGAGCAGCCCGCAAAGGCAGCATAGTAGCTCAGACCATAGTCATCTACCAGATAGCGGAATGGGAAGCGGTCGCCGAACAGGACAGTCTTGCGCGCCGCGCTGTCCACGGCGGATTGGTACGCGCCATCCAGCACGGAAAGCTTTTCGATATAGGCGGAGGCGTTGGCGGCGTAGGTATCCTTGTTATCGGGATCAAGTTCCTGCAAGGCATCGGCAATCGCGCCGACCAGCGTTTTGGCGTTCTTCAAAGACAGCCAGACGTGCTCGTCCTTTTCCTTCCCATGGTCGTGGCCGTGGCCCTCCATGTGCTCGCAGAGTTCCTCACCGGTCATGTCAGCCGGGAAGAAGGTTGGCCACGACTTTTCCGGATCAACGATGGCGTCAAAGCTCTCGTTGCTCATCCGGATGTGGAAATGCTCGGGCGCAGCTGATTCGATCATGTGGTCGTTGAATTCGATGCAGACCGGTGCGCCGGAGGTTCTGTCTACCGCTTCAAAGCGATACATGGCCGCCTTGGTGCCGGTAGACCAGTTCTGAATGTAATAGCCGATATACTTGTAGTCAGTGCCGGCCTTTTTGCCATTCTCATAGTCTGCAATGTCAATATTGGTAATGTCCGTTTTGTAGCCGTTCTGATAGTAGGTCTTATACTCGTCGGCGGTCATCTCGCCTTCCTCTGCCATCGCTGCAAAGGCATCGTCCAGCGTTCCATCCAGCGCAAAGGGGTAGGCAGACTGCCAACTGCCCGCCCAGTCGGACAGGCTTCTGTCCTGAACCTCATGATCTTCAAAGGTGGAAACCTCCTTGCTGTGGTCATGGGCGTGCTCTGCTTCCTGCATCCCCTCAACGCTTTCTTCTGTTTTCACGGAATCACCCAGCACCTCCAGCAGGTTGATGACCTTCACATTCTTGTTGGCAGCATTTTTCAGGACGCTCTCCACCCAGCCGTCGGACTCGCCGCCCACATAGAGAAACAGGTCGCAGTCGGAAATCTTGACGATGTCATCCGCCGTGGGCTGGTAGCTGTGCAGGTCAACGCCGCTGTTCAGCAGCATGGTCAGATCGGTGCTCCCGGCCTTGTCGCCGAGAATTTCTCTGACCCAGTCGTATTCGGGGAAAATGGTGGTGACGACGCTCAGTTTGTTGGAATCGCTCTCCCCCTTCTCTACGGCGTTCTTTTTGCCGCAGCCGGCAAGCAGGCCGACCACCATGGTCAGCGCAAGAAAGATGGTAAAAATTTTCTTCATCATACAGATAAAACCTCCGAATTTTTGAAAAATAGGCGCAAAAATACAAGGGCAGCGGCAAAACCGCAAGAGCCTATCCGAAAACGGATAGACTTCGCCCTTGTAAAAGTCCTGTTTTTAATTCGAAAGCTTTACCTTGAGAGAAACAAGTGTCAGCGTGCCGATCATCTCTGTGCAGGGCAGAACCGCCCTGCACATGGTATATGTAAACGCGGCGGAGATCGCCGCGGCAGCACCGGCAAGCCCCAGAGATTTCAGCAGATTCTCGCAGACACCGATCTGATGGCAGATGGCGCAGTCGTCGCCGGAGCAGTCATGATCGGCTTCGACCGCAAGATAGATTGCAGAGGACAGCATGACAACGGCCAGCACGGCCGCCAGCAGGCGCGTCATAAAACAAAGCTTCTTTGTCATGGTCTGTCCTCCCTTCTGTTTGTTATTTTCCCTTGCAGTCCGAGCAGGTTCCATAGAGGATCGTGTCGGCTGCGTCCAGCGTGAATTGCTCGCTCTGCGCCAAGTGCTTTGCAAACAGTGCGGCGTTGCTGTCGGCCATGTGGAAGGTTTTGCCGCACTTCACACAGCTCATGTGCAGCGCGCCCTTGCAGCCCTTGGCGTCAAGATACTGATAAAACGCTTCGTGCGACCCGCTTTTTGCGCTGCGGCGCACCTTTTCCTCCGCCTCCAACTGTGCAAGGTTTCGATACACGGCGCTGAGGCTGATTTGTTTCTCTGCCAGCGCGTCCGCCATCTGGCGTGCAGTCAGCAGTTCGTCCGGGTGCTCCCCTAAAAAAGCAAGCAAGGCTCTTCGCTGTTTTGTATTATAGCCTGACATCAGCCGCCCTCCAATATGCGAATCATTCGCAGATATTATAGCATCATTTTCCATTTTGTCAATATCATCCCGCGATACCGGCGTCTTTCCGACAGTTCAAGATCCGTCAGCGTCAAAGAAAACAGCGTCACATCAAAGGCTTCGAACCGATGGGCGCTTACGCGGTCAAAGCAGTCTGCGTCCCACGGCATCCTTCACCGGCTCCAGTTCTTTTTCCATCGTACAGGATAGATCCCATAGCAGCTGACATTCCTCGTCATCCTCTGTGGTCAAGCTGCCTAATTCATCCCACCGCAGAATGATTCGATACAGCGTCAGAGCCTCCTACTCCGTGAGTCTTAATTCCACAAGAGACGCCTCTCTCAGTTGCTTTTCAACGGGAAATCAGCGGTAAGCGATAGCTTGCTGTAGCTCTGTAATTATTGTAGCCGAACTGAGCGACTGTTTTTATTGCCTGGCTAGTAGAGTTTTTCTATATTCTTGCGCTTAAAATATCCGAATTGTTGCCACCTTATGGTACAGTTGATTGTATCTCAACGTTGATGGAAGGCTTCATTTGGTGGGATATTATGGCCCCATTGCGTTGCGAAGCGACACCGTTTATCACCCTTGTCCATTCTACCATATCTATCAGAAAAAGCCCAGCTCCAGCCGGACTTTTTCGACAGACTGAGATGAGTAGGTATCCTTAAGAGATACCTACTCATCTCTTCATTGTGCGTATATATTGTTTTATTTGAACTTATTATATTACCTTACCAAGCAGGCACTCGTAACCATCAAATCTAATGGTGCATAGGCTCCTACGAGATAATAGTAGCGGTTCATCGAAATGACCCCAAACGGAATTGGAAGGTAGTGTCGGATGGTGAACAACGGAAAATCTGCCAAGCGAATGGTGGTAAAAAGCAAAAATCGGAGCCGTTCTGGCTCCGATTTCTACTTTTTGTTATCTTCAAGGGCGAATGTCATTTAACTTTCTCCACAGAAGCGATTGTGCCCTCAAAGGGATCAACCTCCGATAACGCGCCGGTGTAGGTCACAGTGACGGAGTCACCCACAGCAACATCATCATACCCTTCCGGCTTTGCGGAGGAGTCGATGGAAAACTGGTAGGAAGCGCCTTGGTCATCCGTCACAACAAACATAAAGTCCTTTTTCTCGTCCAGCTTGCCGGTCAGGGTGCTTTCCTCCTGCTGCGCTCCGCTTTGAGTGCCGGCATTGGAATCTGTGTCTGTGCCGGATGTCTGGCTGCCGCAAGCGGTAGCCAGCGCCAAAATACATACAACCGTCAGCAATACAAATAATTTCTTTTTCATCATACGAATCCTTTCTGATATGCTTCTTTTAAGAGGTCTTGATAGATGTTTTTTTCAATCGTGAATTCCGGCATCCCCATAGAGCCTGCCGCAATCGCGAATTCGTCGAAGACCAACACGAGATTTCCGTTTGCGTCGAGATAGAAATTCTGCTCCGCGTCGATCCCAGCAAAATCCTCCGGGAAGTATGCGAGGGCTTGATTTGCGGACATCTGCGCTTCCACTTGCCGCAGCACCTCATTGGACAGCACTGACACATAATCGGTCCCATCGCGGAAGAGATCCCTCAGAGAGATCATTTGTCCCGTTGCTTTGTCAATGTGATAGAAGCGGCTGAAGGCATAGCTGCTGGCTTCCGTTTGTGTGGCGTCTATGCGAAGGGTAAACCATGTGTCCGTGTTAGTAAGCACCACGCTGGATACACGCAGATCCTGATAGCCATTTCCGATGCGTTCACAGTCTTTGTAAAACTGCGTCAGCAGCTCGTCGGTGTATGCGCGGACTTCCTGATTTACCGTATCAGCTGCATCGCTGCCGGATAACTCCGGTACGGAGATATCCATAGAACTATGTCCATCATTGTAGGCGTAACTCCGGAAGGTGACCACTTTCACCAACGCCCCCAGCCCAGGGATCTCCGCCATCGCTGCCGCAGCTGAGGGGGATACGTTTGGAATTGTGATGAACAGCGCAAGCGCTGCTGCGACCCATGTTTCCCAGTGGCGTCGCTGACGCCGTCGGGAATTTTCGTCCAGAGCCGCGCAGGTTTGGAACACCCGCCCAGCATAATCCTCCGGGAGTGGAAATGATTCCTCAGCGGCACGCTGGTGGAGCAACTCGTCAAATTGATCCATAGACCCCTCCTTGTTCATCGGCCAGCAAAAGGCGCAGCTGCTTTCTGCTGCGGGACAATCTGGTTTTTACTGCTACATCGCTGATCCCTAAAGTGCGGCTGATCTCCCGAATGGAAAATCCGTCATAATAGAACAGTGTTACCACGGAGCGCATTTCCGGGTTTAATGATAGCACCGCTTCCCATAGGGACAGCCGTTCAGTCGGATCCGGATCGTCTGCAGGCAGAAAGTCCTGTACTTCAGACAGATCAGTGATTGGCCGGTACTTCCGGCATAGGTCATAGCAGTTGTTAACTACGATCCGCAGGATCCACGATTTGAATTTTGCAGGGTCCCGCAGGGCATCCAGCTTCGTAAAGGCAGTACAAATGGCACTCTGTACCGCATCCTCTGCGTCTTCGTCGGTTGACACGATTGCCCGGGCGGTTCGGAACATGGCCGTCTGATTCTGCAGCACCAGACGGGTGAAGTCATCTTTATCTAAATCTAATCTTTTTACCACACTGGATGGCCTCCTATCAAGCCCCTTGCTTTCCGGTCATCTATATAGACGCTTTGAGCACGAAAAAGGTGGCAGCATTTGAATTTTTTTCTTTGGCTGGAGTGGTTGATCCGTTTCGGGGCGCTGGCCCTTTTTTATTGTGTTTGGCAAAGTACAGGGCAGATTGCCCGATGAATGAAATCTGCTGTGATTCCGATATTTTTACCATATACCAGAATGAGACCGGTTTTGTCAAGAGGAGTAACCTCTATGCATCAACTCAAACCTTTCCTCGTAAGTGCTCAATAACCACCCGCATTTCCAAGGTTGCGTAAGTGTGAGAAAATGATATGCAGTCAACAAAGACTGCGTGTAAGTTTTCGAATGCGAAGGGAGTGCGTGTAAGAAATGGAAGATGTGTTGGCGATCCGGGATGAGTATCGTCTGCAGAAGTGGAGCCAGATCATCCAGGCGGGGCAAAACAGTGGGCTGAGTAAGCGAAGTTTGACCGGGAGGCTGCGTTTAAGTCTATCATCGGAGCAGGACGCCAGAGCGAGAATACTGTTGTTGCTGAAGAAAAAAATGCAAAGAAGAATAGTGACCGGGTGCTGCGGGCCTATTATCTGGATCGGGATATTGATAGGGCGCTGCGTAGGATGGCGTTGGAGGAAGGAAAAAATCTGACGGAATCGGTCAATGACGCTTTGCGAGCTGGATTGACAAAATATCTGTAAAAATACGAGAAAAATTGAAAAGGCAACCTACCACTGGCGTATGGTGCGAAAATGAAATAAAAATTTTTTTAATTTTAGGTGCGTAGTTTTGCTTTTTTCTGTACCTATATAAGTGAACGTCCGTTTTAAGACTTTTTTGAAAGGAGTGTTTTTGATGATGGATACCGGGCAGCGTGTGAAGCTTGTCAAAAGCCGAGCGTGGCAAATACGCCGCCGACAGGAAAAGCACATCACCGAACGATTGTCGCTTGTGTCTGTTGCGCTTTGCTGTTGCCTTATTTATGCGATGGGACATTTCCCCGACCGGTCGCCAGGTGCGGTGCAGGGCTTAAACGGCGCAACGATGCTGCTGGAAAACGTAGGCAGCTATGTGTTGGTTGGCGTTATCTGCTTTATTGCGGCGGTGGTCGTTACCGTGTTTTGCACACGATTGAGAAAGAAAAACAATAAACAGGAGGAACGAACTAAGGAGGATGAGGAAGCATGAAGAAAAGATTTTTAGCGGCGCTGCTGAGCCTGTGCATGACG
>ERZ791911.1295-NODE-1295-length-12221-cov-18.655680_pt1 | contig 12221 bp, 10 predicted proteins | sample MGYA00510142_ERZ791911 | MGnify/ENA primary metagenome ERZ791911 (study PRJEB30046, sample SAMN00792056) | human gut metagenome | study: EMG produced TPA metagenomics assembly of the A metagenome-wide association study of gut microbiota in type 2... | reverse complement strand
AGATATTTTAGTATTCTGCCCTCAAGGTTTAAAAGCTCAAAAATATCAATATCAAAATCTTTATCAAGCAGGCTATCTAATAGGTCAATTTAATCCTGATACACTAGAATTTACTCATGGCGAATTTCATGAGTTTGATATGGGCTTTGATTTTTACGCACCGCAAGTTTTAGTTCATGAAAATCGCCATATTTTAATTGGTTGGGTGGGTATGCCAGATAAATTACAAGATTATCCAACTATAAATGATGGTTGGGTTCATTCTTTAACTTTACCACGTGAATTAATTTTAAAAAATGATAAATTATACCAACGTCCTATAAGCGAATTAAATGAATTAAATCAAAATACTACAACAAAAATAAATACAGATAAAATCTCTTTATCTGCAAATAAAAAACTAGAAATATCTATCCCCCTTAAAGATATTTCTAGCTGGCAAGGTAAATTAAAATTCAATGATGAATATATTTTATTAACTTATGATAAAAATACTTCTGTTTTTACTATAGAGCGCAATCAATTAAAATTAGGCGGAAAAGGCATTCATCAATTTCTAGTAAAAGCTCAAGATGAATTAAATCTGTCCGTCTATATAGACAATAGTATTATAGAACTATATCTACAAGATGGAGAATATTATGCTACATTTTGTTATTATCCAACAAATGATAATCCAGTTTTTGATTTAATCCAAAATACTAATAATTGCACTACACTCACAGATTTAAACTCTATTTCTTACTTATAGCCAAAAAGTAGTCAATCTAAAAATATATTAAATTTCCCCTTTCCGTTTAATATATTTTAGTTGACTACTTTTTCTTTTTATCTACATAATCATTTTAAATTTTATATCCAAGACATTATATTAATTCTTGTAAACAATTCATTATTTTAACATGAGGAAATTTTGCAAAATCTGCTTTAATATTATTTCCTGTTAATACCCCTGCAAAATCCACCTGCGCATTTTGAGCAGCTTGAGCATCTACAATATTATCACCAATGTAAATTACATCTTTTTTATCTACATTTAAACGCTTAACAGCTTCTAAAATTCCATCTGGAGCAGGTTTATACGCATATTTATCCTCACTACCGATAATAAACTCTACCAAATCATCTATTTTATCCCTAGTCAAAGTCTGCATAATACGACGACGTGTTTTACTAGAGATAATTGCTATCTTAGCCCCACGTTCTTTTAAAGTCTTCAGTACCATTTTTGTATCATTATATAAATATGTATTCTCTGTCATATATAAATCAGCAAAAACAGTATATTTATCTTTTAACTCCTGTATTTTTGCTTCATCAACCTCTCCAGTCAATATAGACAAAGCCTCACTCATAGGCAGACCAATAGTTCTTTTTATCTCATCTTTAGGACGAAGCGGATATCCCTCCTGCTCCATAAGCAACTCAAAACACTTCACAATACCAACTTCCGAATTTGCCAAAGTATAATCAAAATCAAATAAATAAACCTTATAGGACATAAAAATTTCTCCTCAATATGTGCAATGTTTGTCTTCTTTTAAATAAAAATGTAAAAAAAGAAAATTGCCCTATGATACTGATTTTACTCTGATAAAAACAATTTTTTATTACTATAAAATCCACTAATAGGTACAACATTTCACATAATTTTTCTTATTCATAAACTAATATAAACATTAATTACAATTAAATAATACGTATTTTTATTTCCCGCATTATAAAATTTTAAAGGTAACCGCAAGGTTATTGAAAATAATTATCGCTGAATACGGTTTTAGTCTGAATGTTTGAGCGTAGCGAGTTTCTAAGCGTTGTATGAAGCGATAATTATTTTCAAAATTAAAATTTTATCTGCGGTGATTTCTTTGGTTCGTTTCTTTGTCATCAAAGAAATGAACAAATATTTACGATAATAATACCATATAAATTGGAATTGTAATTATAGATAATAATGTAGTCGCGGAAACTACTAATGTTGCATATTCTGTATCTGTATTATAAAGACTAGATAGTACTACTGTTTGAATCATCGCCGGTAATGACGCCATGATTACAAATACTTTAAACATCAATTCTGGCATAGGGAAGATAAAAGACAATAAGTACATGCTAAGCGGTGCAATTATAAATCTACCTAAACATATACCTATTAAACCTAAATCAAAACGAATTTTTTTCAAACCCATGGAATAAAGTGTTACACCTATAAAAATCAAAGCAAGTGGTGTTGTTAAATTTCCCATATATTGAGCTGTATCCATAAAAAATTTAGGTAAAGGAATGTCTAAAATTAAAATAATCAATGAAGCTAAAAACCCTAAAATTGGTGGAGAAAAAATTCTTCTCAAAGTTTTTAAAGTAAACATTTGCTGATAAGAAAATTCTTTTGAATCAGCCTGAATACAAGCATTTCCTAAAGTCCAAAAAAATGTAGTATTAGCAAAAAAATACAATAAAGTATAAGGTATTGCTTCCTCACCAAATAATGCCATAGTTACTGGTAAACCTACAAAAATAGTATTTGAAGTTGTAAATGTAGATTGAAAAATCCCTCTATGACCTTTTTTAGACATAAATCTTGCCAAAAACACACTTAAAATAAAACATACACCAATAGAAATAAATGGCACGATAGAACCAGTTATTAAATGCAATAATTGGTCATGACTAAAAGCATGTGTAATATTATAGATAAAAAACAAAGGCAATGATACATTTGTTACCAATTTCGGCAATAGAGCTTTATTATCTTTGTTTATCCAACCAATCTTAGCTAGATAGCAACCTATCAGCCCCATAAAAATCAAAGTCAAAACACCACTGATAGCGTGTAGCAATGCTTGCATATTATCATTCCCTTCATTTATTAAGTTTTATCTTTATCAACTAAAAAATAATTTGTGTAAAAAGCCTAACAGATTAAATCCTTCTGTTACTTCTTCTGTCGTTACCATATCTACACTACCAACAACATTTCTCTGATATAATAAATCAACTGTTCCCACTTTAGCACCTTGTTTTAATGGAGCATCTATATATGCTGGTAAATTCATTTTCCAAGAAAAATCATTTACATTATCTGTATCCATGACTAAATAAGTAAAAGGCTGTATAGGTTTTACTGTAGTCTTATAATTAGTGCTATTATGCGTATATATACTAGAAATTAATTTCTGTTCATCAACAGTTTTCATTTCTTTTATATGTTTAAATCCATAATCCAATAAAGCTCTGCCTTCAACAAAACGAGCTCTACTATCTGATGTTTTCAATACTACGGCAATAAGTGTAATACCATTTTTTTGTGCAGAAGCTACTAAACAGCCACCAGCAGCATCAGTATATCCTGTTTTTATACCAGTTACATCATCATAATTCCACAATAAACGATTTGTACTACCATAAATATCTTTTCGTTCCGCTGGATTTACCCACTGTATCTCTTGTTCTTTTGTTGATACTATCTTACGGAATTTTTCATTTTGATATGCATATCTTGCAATCTTAGCTAAATCTCTAGCTGTTGTATAATGATTTGGGTCTGTCAATCCATGAGGATTATTAAAATGTGTATTAGTAGCGCCAATTTCTTTTGCTTTATCATTCATCATTTGCACAAAAGTTTCTAGAGAACCTTTTCCTACATAATAAGCAATGGCTGCAGCACCATCATTACCAGAAGCTAGCATTGTAGCTTGCAACAGTTCTGACATTTTTATTTTATCGCCTTTATTTATATAAATAGCAGAACCTTCTACACCTACAGCACGTTTATCAACTTCAACAATGTCATCATCATTTGCATTTTCCAATCCAAGTATGCAAGTCATCATCTTAGTTGTACTTGCAGGCATTGCCTTAGCATCTGGATTTTTTTCATAGAGAACTCTACCTGTAGTTGCATCTATCAAAATTGCAGCTTGAGCAGTCATATCTTGTAGATTATCTGCTGTAACAGGAATATATGGTTTTGATTCATCTACTGGTGGAGCATCATCTACTATGCTATCCATAGCCCTTGCTGGGTTAAATGCTATAAAAATTTGTACAAAAACTATACTAAAAATTATAAGTCGTTTAAAAATCATCTCATTCACTAGCTAATCGTCCTATCACAAAAAATGTACCACGAGCTTTGGCACATAATTTATTATCTTTATTAAAAACTTCACATTCAGCAACTACTGTACTTCTTCCATTATGAATAATCATTCCTTTTACAATAGCCACATCTTCCATATCAATAGATTTTAAAATATTAATATTAAAATCCAAAGTTACTACTTTTTTTCCCACACTAAGACAGGCTGCGCCCATAGCCATATCGCAAAGGGACATAATCACGCCACCATGAGCTATGCCATAAACATTTGTATGTTCATGTTTAATTGTCAGACTAACACATACATTACCCTTATCAATCGAAACAATATCTACACCTAAATGTTTTGTAAAGGGATTATCTTCATAAAAATTGTTGATATAATCACTTATACTTTTCATATTATCTTGATTAAATTGTTTCACACTTTTTCACCTGCCTTTATAGATAAATTTTATTATAATTTACGTTTTTTTTGATTTCAAGAAAAAGCTAACTTTTTTATTTATTTCTTAATATAGAAATAAACCAACCCAAAATTTTTCTATGAATAAAATTCTATAAGTTAAAATAAACAGCATTTAACATTATATATTGAGAGATTTTCAGATATAATTTACTTTAACAAATAAAAATTTATCCATTATTATAAGACTTTTACTTCGTAATAAAACCGATATTTAAAAATAACATTTCTTTTGATTTATTATGTTTTAGTTATGGAAATGACAGAAATGATGTTCAATTAAAGTTTTTTTAGAAAATTTCTTATTTTTTTCCAAAATGCACTAGTCATTTTTGCAATTTTTAGTTATAATTAACAAAGACATAATTTTCAAACGATAATGTTAAATATACAATTATGTTCTATGATGTATTAAGAGAGGGGTTTATTTATAATGGAAACTACACTTATTATTGAAAACAAAACTGGCTTACATGCACGTCCTGCATCTATGTTTGTACAGGAAGCTAACAAATTCAGCTCCAAAATCAAACTTACTGCTAAAGGTAAAACTGTTGATGCTAAAAGCATTCTTATGATCATGAGCCTTGGTCTTACTCAGGGTACTGAACTCACTATCAGTGCTGAAGGTGACGACGCTCAAGCAGCTCTTGATGCTCTTACTGGTCTCATCAAAAACAAATTCGGTGAAGAATAATTTCTAAACTGAGAGTTAATGAGAGAGGGGGATTTGTACTTTGCCGTACGAATTAAGAGGAAAAGGAGTTATTACTGGTATTTCTATTGCCAAAGTAATGAAACTCGGAGAAGATTTACAATCTTATATTGATGCTTACACTCCAGGAACTGCTGAAGAAGAAGTATCAAAAATTAAAGAAGCTTTAGCTTATGCAGCTGAAGTACTTCAAACAAATATTAAAACACTTCGTGATAAAGGCATGCTTGAACAAGCAGGCATTATGGAAGCACATCGTATGATGGTACAAGACCCTATGCTCGAAGAAAATGCTATGTTAAAACTCGGCGCTTGTGGAAGTGCACCAAAAGCTGTACTTGAAGCGTCTGAAGAAAATGCATCTATCTTTGAACAAATGGACGACACTTATTTCCGTGAACGTGCTGTAGATATCCGCGATGTTGGTAAACGCGTAACAAGACGTATTTTAGGTCTTAAAGAAAAAACAGTTGATGGTGGTGCTGTAATTCTCTGTGGAGAAGAAATTGAACCATCTGTTATCGCTAACATTCCTACTGAAAAAATTGCTGGTGTAATTTTAGGTAATGGTAGTACTACTTGCCATGCTGTAATCATTGCTAAAGCAAGAGCTATCCCTACTGTTGCAGGTCTTGGCGATAAAATTAAAGATATTCCTGATAATGTTGAAGTTATCTTAAATGGTGAAACTGGTGAAATCTTTGTCGAACCAACTGAAGATTTAATCGCTTCCTATCAGGTAAAATTAGAAGAACAACGCCGCTTAAAAGAACATTATGCTCAGCTTTCCAAACTTCCTACAGTAACTAAAGATGGTGTAGAAGTTGACCTTATGGCTAACATCAGCACTCATTTAGATGTTGAAGCTGCTATGAAATTTGGTGCTAAAGGCGTTGGTTTATTCCGTTCTGAATTCTTATTCATGGGTAGAGATACTATTCCTGATGAAGAAACTCAATTTAAAGCATATAAAGAAGCTATTGAAAAATGCAATGGTCATTTATGTGTAATTCGCACAATGGATATCGGTGGCGATAAACCACTCCCTTACTTAAATATCCCAGAAGAAGAAAATCCTTTCTTAGGTTACCGTGCAATTCGTATTTGTTTAAACCGTCGTGAAGTATTTATGCCACAGGTTAAAGCTATTTTACGTGCTGGTCTTTATGGTAAAGCAGCAATGATGCTCCCAATGGTTATCAACGTAGAAGAAGTAAAACAAGTACGTGCAATTATCGAAGAAGCTAAATCACAGCTTGCTCATGAAGAAAAACCATTCTCCAATAATGTTCAACTTGGTATCATGGTTGAAACTCCAGCAGCTGCTGTAATGACTCCTGTACTTGCTAAATACCTTGATTTCTTTAGCATTGGTACTAATGACCTTGTTCAATATACACTTGCTGTTGACCGTGTTAACACTAATGTAAGTTATCTTTATAATCACTTTAATCCAGCTGTTCTTCGCCTCATTAAACTCACTATTGAGTCTGCTCGTAATAATAATATTTGGGTAGGTATGTGCGGTGAAATGGCTAGTGACCCTAATGCTGCTGCTATCTTAATGGCAATGGGTATCAACGAACTTTCCATGAGTGCTCCATCTATTCCACGCGTAAAAGAAAAAATCCGTTCCATAACATCTGCTCAAGCTAAAGCTGCTTTAGACACTGTTATGACTATGGAAGATGGAAACGCTATTAAAGAATATCTTCAAACAGCATTATAATAATGACAGATAATATTAATTCTGCTCATGGTAAAGAGCAAAATATCAAGATGAATTTGTTAAAATGGTTAAACGAAGGAAAAGATCCTTATAGTATCATTTATGAATTAGCAAAATATCTTGAGACTGTATCATCTGAACCAGGTTATGCTGATATTATATTGAATGATATCAGAACTGTTTATGGCATTGGTTTAAATGAAAAAACCGTATTAAGTGATGAACTTCTTGAAGTTAGGACTCGCCTAGCTAAACTAGAAGAAGCTTTTAAACAAGCTACTAGCGATGAAGTTCAAAGTCATTTAAAATTTGCCATTGAACATCATAAAAAGAAAATACAAGAACTTGAACATAAATTAATGTAGTTTAAGCTACTTATAGAAAAGGACTTAGTTTTATAAAACTAAGTCCTTTTTATTTTAAATAAAAGTAAAAATAAAAGCGACATTAAAAGCAATTAAAGCTTAAAATGTCGCCTATTATCATTTATAAATTATTATCAAGCTCTATTTTGTGGAACCATATCTTTCACATCAAGAGTTCCTTCTTTAGAACGAGCAGCAAATTCTGCTGTTGCAGTGAATAATACATCACTAGAACTATTTAAAGCTGTTTCACAAGAGTCTTGGAGCACACCAATAATAAAGCCTACACCTACAACTTGCATTGCGATATCATTGCTAATACCAAAAGATGCACATGCTACTGGAATGAGTAATAATGAACCACCAGCTACACCTGAAGCACCACAAGCACCAATTGTAGCGATTATGGATAATAATAATGCCATTAAAATATCAACTTCAATACCAAGTGTACGAGCAGCTGCTAGGGAAAGAATAGCAATTGTAATAGCAGCACCAGACATATTGATTGTTGCACCAAGTGGAATAGAGATAGAATAAGTATCTTCATTTAGACCAAGACGTTTACATAAAGAAAGATTTACTGGAATATTAGCAGCAGAACTACGAGTGAAGAATGCATATAAACCACTTTCACGAAGAGTTGCAAATACTAATGGATAAGGATTACGACGAATGTGTAAAAATACAATCAATGGATTCATAACAAGTGCAACGATGAAGAATGCTCCAAGCAATACAACAAGTAAATGAGCATAACCTAAGAGAGCACCAATACCACTTGTTCCTACTGCATTTGCTACTAAGCCCATAATACCAAATGGAGCAAAACGAATAATCCATTTTACAATTTTTGTAACAGCACTAGCTAAATCAGCAATCATAGTTTTAGTTTTATCAGAAGAAGCATGTAAAGCTACACCTGCTAAAATAGCCCAAGCTAAAATACCAATATAATTTGCATTAACTAAAGCATTAACAGGATTATCAACGATACTCATAAGTAAATTATGTAAAACTTCTACGATACCACTTGGTGGAGCTATTGTAGCATCTGCAACTTGTAATTGTAATGTAGTAGGAAATAAAAATGACATAGATACACCTACTAAAGAAGCAAAAAATGTTCCAAGTACATACAATTTAACAATAGGTTTCATAGATGCACTAGCTTCTGCATTTTTTTGTGCCATAGCGTTCATTACTAAAATAAATACCAAAATAGGTGCAATACCTTTTAAAGCTTTAACGAATAAATCCCCTAAGATAGCTACGGCAGGTACAGCTGTCGGCACAGCCACTGCAATGAAAATACCAATTATAAGCCCTAAAACTATTAGTTTTAATAAAGCCATTTCTTGATATTTTTTTCCAATACGACTTAACAAAATAATACATCTCCTTTAAAACTGCACAATATAAAGACAAATATTTTCTCATAGTATACATCATTTTTACCAAAATGACAAGTATTATGCACTCTTGAAACTCAGATAAATATTTTTTCTTCTATATAATATAGACATAATAAAAAAAGGATTAAGAATTTTGTCATTCCTAATCCTTTTAAACTCAATGAATTTCTATAGATTTTATTACACCTTCCATGGAAGTGAAATATGTGGATATTTCTGCCAATTTTAATTTATGTGGATTAAACATTAAAATATTTAATTCTACAATATCTTCAGAAATAAATACTACCGAAAAATTTTTACTTTTTAGACCTAATTTTAATAATGCATTATAGACTTCTTTTATCTTTTCACTATCATTGATCATTCTTATTTTTATCATAATATTATCAGTTGGAACTAACCAACTATCCATTTGCGATAAAATCTCTAATATTATATACACTAGCAATGAAGCAAAAACAGCAATTATATAATATCCAGCACCTACAGCTAAACCAACGCCAGATACTACCCAAATACAAGCTGCTGTTGTAAGACCAATTACATTCACACCTTCTTTAATAATAGCTCCTGCACCTAAAAAACCTATACCACTTACAACTTGTGCAGCTAATCTTGCAGGATCAGCATTTGTTTTTCCCTCTACTTGTTCATACAATAAATTTGATAAAATCATAATCAAACAAGAACCAATACACACTAAAATATTCGTTCTAAGTCCTGCTGATTTATGTTTAAATTGTCTTTCATAACCAATTAGCGCACCTAATATCGCTGATAAAATTATTCTAAAAATATATTCTATTGCATTTTCCATATATTCACCTAAATTCTTAAAAATCAAAATCAAAAATATAAATAAATCATCTATTTCTTAAGTTTTATTATACTAAATATTAGTTTTTTTATCTCTATTACAAAATAAATTTAAAATTTTAATCTAATTTTAATCTTTTTTTAATCGAACGCATTTTTATGTTATTTTATTTCGTTTTATTTTTTTAATAAAATTAAATACATTAAAACTAATAAATAAACTTTCATTTCTCTAATAAATTCACAGATATTTTTAATTATTTTTTAATAATTTAAAATAATTCATTTGTTAGAAATTTGTGTATTTTTCTCATTTATGTTATCATTTTATTAGTTCAAGAAAAAGATATATTGAGCAGAGAAAAAAAAGTTGAGGAAACGTGGATACTCATACACAATCATTTCTCCTAACAATATATTTTTTATTGAACAAAAATATATTTTATAGGAGGAGTTTTATTATGTCTAAAAAAACTCTTGTTTCTGCAATTACTGCTGCTCTCGTAGTTGGCGCTGCTAGCACAACTTTTGCTGCTGCAAATCCTTTCAGCGATGTTCCTGCTGATAGCTGGGCTTATGATGCTGTTTCTACACTTGCTGCTGATGGTGTTATCGATGGTTATCCAGATGGTACTTATCAGGGTCAAAACACTATGACTCGTTATGAAATGGCTCAGATCGTAGCTCGTGCTATGGCTAAAACTGACCTCGAAAAAGCTGATAAAGCTCTCGTTGACAAATTAGCTGCTGAATTCGCTGAAGAACTTGATAACCTCGGTGTTCGCGTTGCTGACCTTGAAAAGAAATCCGATAACGTTAAATGGGGCGGAGAACTCCGTTATCGTTATTATGATGAAAATCATGATGCAAAAGCTGATGAAACTCATAACAAAGTTTTATTCCGTCTTGAACCAAAAGCTTATATCGGTGATTCCGGCTGGACAGCTAATGCGCGTTTAGACTATGAAATGAATCTTTCTACAGATGAAAACAACGATGGTGTAGTAGTTGACCGTGCTTGGGTTGAAGGTCCTCTCTTCGGTGCTACTGTACAAGCTGGTCGTGTTCCAGTATTTACTGCTCAAGGTATGATGTTTGATGATCGTATCTCTGGTGGTACAGTTGCATTTGGTAGTGATGAATTTAAAACCACTTTAGCTGCTGGTCGTTATAATAAAAACCATGATGATATCGATGCTTATAAAGGTATCACAAATGCTAAAGATATCACAGCTGAATACTATGGTGTACAATTTGACTACACTCCAAACGATAATTTAGCTCTTAATGCTGGTTATACTGCATTAACTGGTATTGATATTAATTATGTAAAAGGTTACAATGGAATTGCTTTACCAAAATATGGTGATGATAACACTGCTAATATCTGGTATGTTGGTGGTAAATATGCATTTGATGACAATGTAAAATTCGTTGGCGAATATGCTCAAAATACTGACGCTGATGATGAAGATCAGGCATGGACTGCTGAACTTCAATATAAAGGTGCTAATGTAGCTGATCCTGGTTCTTGGGGTATGTATGCTGGTTACCGTCAAATTGAAGCTTATGCTTCTATTGCTCCAACTTATGATGATATCATCGGTGCTGGTTATAAAGGTGCAGTAGTAGGTGCTATGTATGTTCCTGCTGAAAACATCCTTGCTACTATCGAATACTTCGATGGTGAAGAAACTTACAGCGGTAAAGATGCAAGCAAATTCTTCGCTAATGTTGACTTCTTCTTCTGATAATCAACTAAAAATATAAAATCATAGTTATATTTAAAAGGACTAAACCTTAGATAATCTAAGGTTTAGCCTTTTTTATTTTGTGAATAAAAATTTATTTTTCTTTACAAATTTGCATTTTTTTTTCTTTTGTGCTATCATAGCTAATAGTTCAAGAAAAGAATATATTGTACAGAGGAAAAAAAGTTGAGGAAACGTGGATACTCATACACAATCATTTCTCCAAGCAATATATTTTTTATTGAACAAAAAATATATTCTATAGGAGGAGTTTTATTATGTCTAAAAAAACTCTTGTTTCTGCAATTACTGCCGCTCTCGTAGTTGGCGCTGCTAGCACAACTTTTGCTGCTGCAAATCCTTTCAGCGATGTTCCTGCTGATAGCTGGGCTTATGATGCTGTTTCTACACTTGCTGCTGATGGTGTTATCGATGGTTATCCAGATGGTACTTATCAGGGTCAAAACACTATGACTCGTTATGAAATGGCTCAGATCGTAGCTCGTGCTATGGCTAAAACTGACCTCGAAAAAGCTGATAAAGCTCTCGTTGACAAATTAGCTGCTGAATTCGCTGAAGAACTTGATAACCTCGGTGTTCGCGTTGCTGACCTTGAAAAGAAATCCGATAACGTTAAATGGGGCGGAGAACTCCGTTATCGTTATTATGATGAAAATCATGATGCAAAAGCTGATGAAACTCATAACAAAGTTTTATTCCGTCTTGAACCAAAAGCTTATATCGGTAACTCCGGCTGGACAGCTAATGCTCGTTTAGACTATGAAATGAATCTTTCTACAGATGAAAATAATGATGGTGTAGAAGTTGACCGTGCTTGGGTTGAAGGTCCTCTCTT
>ERZ791911.1272-NODE-1272-length-12370-cov-1.812343_pt1 | contig 12370 bp, 10 predicted proteins | sample MGYA00510142_ERZ791911 | MGnify/ENA primary metagenome ERZ791911 (study PRJEB30046, sample SAMN00792056) | human gut metagenome | study: EMG produced TPA metagenomics assembly of the A metagenome-wide association study of gut microbiota in type 2... | reverse complement strand
AAGGCAGACTGTAATGGTGAAGGGTCTCCTCCGGTACTATGGGCCAGATAGGTCTGTGCTTTGGTGATTGTTTCCTGTAACTCACTTGTGACGGAATAGGTGTTTACAGAAAAATCTGTTTGTTTTGGAACAGGCCGGTTGACTGTGATTGAAAGTCCATGTGATAATGGACAGAAAATGGTCATAAGAAAGACCATGGAAAATGATTGTAATGTTTTAAGCATAGTAATGAACAGGTTAGATAATGAAAGAAGCAAATGTATGAAATAAATGTATGAAATACAAGTATTTCTGTGGGTTTAATCAGTAGCAAGGTAAGAAATAGAGATGAATTCTGTCTCTTTACCTTAAAAAGAGTCATGTTTTGCAATATAGAGGATATGACAGGGCTTTTTTACAGTAGGTTTTCTTTTCGGTTACAGAGTAAATGATATATAACATAAATACTGATTTTTATGGAGATAAATGAATCATTTCTAATCAGTTTTTACTATTTTCGCTAAAAACTAGGGCCTATGAAAAGATTTTGTTTATTATTCTTGATTCAGTCGTTTTTATTAGGCGTTTGGGCACAGGTTCCTTCCGGTTATTATGATGCGGCCGAAGGTTATTGCGGTGCCAGTCTGAAAACGGCGTTTTATAAGATTATCAATGAGCATACTGCATTAAGTTATGATGCATTGTGGACTGCTTTTGAAACAACAGACCGGCGTGATGATGGTAAAGTTTGGGATATCTATTCTGATATGACGAACTATACTTTCGGAGTCGATCAGGCGGGTGGTTACAAAAAGGAAGGTGATGTGTATAATCGTGAACATTCATTTCCTAAAAGTTGGTTTAATGATGCCCGTCCGATGTACACGGATTTGTTTCATCTTTATCCTTCGGACGGTTATGTTAACGGACGGCGTAGTAATTATCCGTTTGGAGAGACCTCTAATCCAAGCTATACATCACATGGTGGTTTCAGTAAGTTAGGGCCATCATCATTGTCTGGTTATAGCGGTATCGTTTTTGAACCTGCAGACGAGTATAAGGGTGATTTGGCCAGAAGTTATTTTTATATGGCAACCTGTTATGAGAATCTGATCGCCGGTTGGAATAGTCCGATGTTAGCTCATAATGCTTATCCGGCTTATACAGCGTGGGCAATTGACATGTTATTACGTTGGGCGGAGGAGGACCCCGTAAGTCAGAAGGAGATAGACCGTAACAATGCGGTTTATGCTCTTCAGCACAATCGTAATCCCTTTATTGATTTCCCGGGTTTGGAAGAATATATTTGGGGAGATAAGATGGCGGTTGTTTTCGATCCGGATAATTATGGTAATGAAGGAGGTGAAACTTCAGTGGAGGCTCCCGTCTTTACTCCTTCTGAAGGTGCTGTGTATAAAGGTACCATAGTGACGGTGTCGACTGTTACACCTGATGCACGTATCGTCTATACTCTTAATAACGGGGATGAAATCAGTGCGGTTTCGCCTGTTACGCTGACTGTCAATGAGAATACCTCTATTACGGCTTATGCAGAACTGAATGGTGTAAAAAGCCGTAATGTGACTGCCACTTATACTGTTATAGATGAAGGCGGTGAGATACCAGCTGTGACTGGAACATGGATATTTGAGAAAGTAACCTCTGCTGCCGGATTGCAACAGGGAGCCCAATATTTGATTGTCTGTGAAGATAAAGGACGGGCTATGAGTAGTGCCAAGGATGATATTAGAACGTATGCTGATGTGGAACCGGTTGGAAACGTGATACAGACAGAAGTCAATGTATCGGGACAGCCTTACACCTTAGTACTCGGCGGAACAGAAGGAAATTATACACTTTATGACGCAGTAGAAGGAGCTTATTTGGCTTTGAATAGTAATGGTAATAAGTTGCATTCGTCTGTTGAGTCGGGAACAGAAAATACACAGTGGAAGATTGTGGTCAATTCGGATGGAACGGTGGGACTTTATTGTAAGGCTTATCCGGCTCGTTCAATTCAATATAATGCCAGTGCGCCACGTTTTGCTTGTTATGAATCCAAACAGCAGGCTGTGGCATTATATCGGTTGCAATCCGTCACATTGACGATGAATGATTACGGTTACATTACTTATTACGGTAATGAGACTTTTGTTTTGCCGTCTGCGTTGAAGGCCGGTATAGTCTCTGCTGTTCACGAGGTTGGACAGTATGCTGATATCAGTTGGATTTATTCCGGTGGTTCAGTCATACCGGCTCAGACTGGTGTGATAATTAATGGTGCTTCAGGAGTTTATACTTGCAAAGTGACGTCGGATGAATCTGTCGTGCCTTCTAATTATTTGTTGAGGGGAAGTATAGTTGATTCAGAAACGGTTGGAGCCGATTGTCTGTTCTATCAATTATCTGTAGATGATAATCAGAATGTAGGCTTTTATTGGGGAGCAGATGATGGAGCTGCCTTTATTAATAAAGCTAATAGGGCTTATTTAGCTGTATCCCGTGAAATAGCAGCAGATATTCGTTATTTTCATCTTGGACAGCCTACCGGTGTACAAAATCAGACTGTTGAACCATTAAGAGCAGATGTATATTCGCTTTCCGGTGTCCGGTTAAGAAAGAATGTACTGACAGGTCATGCATTGGATGGTCTGCCGTCAGGCATTTATATTGTCAATGGTAAAAAGGTAGCAAAATAATGATGATTCGTTTAACTAAATATATTGGAGTTATGGAGAAAAGACGATTTAGAATCTGTGGTACAGTATTGATAATGATGCTGTCGCTTATTTCAACTATTTCAGCAAGAAATGTAGTGATGACATTTACAGGCTATGCAAATGAGATTACAGAAGTAACACAAGATGGAATTACAATTTTAGGTGATAAAGGAAGTGCTTCAACTCCTTCTCGTGTATGGAATGAAGAATTTCGTGTTTATAAGGGTTCTGTAGTTACATTTAAAACAGTAGAAGATGAACTTATTACTAAAATTATTTTTGGAGACGGTAGCAGTATAGATTGGAATGGCCAGCCTACAAAGGAGGTAGTTATTAATTCTGATATTAAAGGAGAATTTAAAACAATAACTGTAGAAACTCAGAATAATACGGGGGATTTTGTCGCAGTTCCAGTTTTTTCACATCAGTCAGGTGTGTATTCATCTCCGTTTGATTTGAGTATAATTGCTGAAAGTGGGGCAGAAATAAAATATACTTTAGATGGTAGTGTTCCGAATTTAAATGAAGGAATAGTTTATGATGGGTCTGCTATACGTATAGATAAGACAACCACTGTAAAGGCAATAGCACTAAAAAACGGCAAATCAAGTGCAGTAACAGATGTTACTTATACTTTTATAGCTTTAGTTGGTGATGGTAGTTTGGCGAATCCGTATATAATAGAGGATGTAGATTTACTTCCTTCAGGTACAGAGGGTTGGTTTAAAGGGACAATTTTAGGATCTTACGGTAATGGGGGAATTATAACTGAAACGCCAGTTAATACGAATATGGCTGTTGGTACAGAAAATCTTTTTGTTCCGGTTCAGTTACCTTCAAGTCCATTAAGAGATGCAGTAAATCCTAAGGAAAATGATGTGATTGGCAAAACTATACGGTTTTATGGAGAGAAAGCTGAATATTTTAGTAATCCTAATGGCATAAAAAATGTAAGTCAGGTTGCAGATCTTTATTCAATTGAAGTTTCTGATGCAGGTTATTCAACTTATTACGCAAATCATGCTTTTGTGGTTCCAGAAGGCATTAAAATAGGAATTATTTCGGGAATTAATGTAAAAAATAATACATTGACTATTGATTGGAAATATGCTTTTGGAGATATAGTTCCTGCTAATACAGCTGTTATAATAGAAGGAAAAGCAAATAATTATCCTTATATTGTAGACGATTCAAAATCTTCTTCTCCAACTGGCAACCTGTTGAAAGGTACACTCGAGAATGCCATGACGGAAGGTGAAAACTGTGTGTTCTATAAGCTTGCTTATGATCAGCAAGGTGAAAATCTCGGTTTTTATTGGGGAGCAGATAATGGCGCTGCATTTATGAACCAGGCATATAAGGCTTATTTGGCATTACCGCAGGCGCAGGCGTCAGAGATAAATGGTTTCCTGGTTGATACAGACGGTGGAACTACTGGTGTGACAGATATTCAGGCAAAGAATATCAAAGTTGATGTTTACACCTTGGGCGGTGTGCTCATTCGTCAGCAAGTTGAAGCCGTTCATGCACTCGATGGCCTTCAGAAAGGTATTTATATTGTGAATGGGAAAAAGATTATTAAGTAAATTAAATCATAAAGAAAAATATGAAAAAGAACTATTTAAAACCCGAAATCCAAGTATGTAATATTGAAAATCAGGAAATTTTGGCTGGTTCAATGGGAATACATGATGAAGTCAGTGGATCTGAACAACTGGTTAATACACAGGAAAAGTATCCAAGTATTTGGGATTGATTCTTGGGGCACTGAGATGCTTTAGAGACATATAACAGGAAAGAGGAGATCATAATAAAATCTCCTCTTTTAATTTTTTATTGTATCTCATTTATTCTCTGATCTCACATTTTGGGAGGGTGAAAGATATGCTACCCAAGAGAGAATTCAGTCAGGCTAAAATGGTTGTATAACTCAGAGGTAGGTGGATAAAACCTTTCTTATTGGTATGAGTCGGCCTTTTCAACGACTGGTAATTAACGCTTGATAATTGCCCGTACGATAAACCACAAATGCTGGTAAACTGCTACCGGCCATGAATAATGGTGAGCCATGATGCGAAGGCGTTCAAACAGCGATTTTTTATGATTTTGTGTAGTCAATCCTTCACTCAGATAATCAGTTAATATCAGGTGAGTGTTATGAAGAACCATGTTGCGTGAAACCGCCTGTTTCATAATACGGATGCACCAGTCATAATCAGCTGAATAACGGTACTTCAGATCATAATGCTCTTTTCGGGCCAAGTCTGTTCTGACATAAAAAGATTGGTGACAGACCAACATGCCCTGAAGAAAACTTTTCCAATGAAGTTGTTCCGGTATCTGAAGACGCCTGTGACGCAGGAAACGTCCGGTGGCATCCACCAAGTCCGTTTCACCGTAGATGACAGCCGGACTTTCTTCGTTAACCCTGATCTGTTCCGTGATCTTTTGTATAGTATCAGCCTGATGTAGCCTGTCGCCTGCATTCAGGAAACAGATGTAGTCGCCTTCAGCATGTTCAATCGCTTTGTTCATGGCGTCATAAAGCCCTTTGTCCGGTTCGCGGATAACCTTGATGTCATGCGGAATTTTTTTACCGGTATTGCTGTCTACATAACGGTGGATCAGTTCCATGGTCTGGTCTTTGGAACAGCCGTCAATAATAAGGTGCTCTATATTCGGATAAGTTTGTGAGGCCACGCTGTCCAGAGTGGCTTGCAAGCTTTTCTCGGCATTATAGGTAACTGTGGCAATGGTAATCTTCGGATAAGGGTCGTGTTTCATATCTATGTGTCGTCAGACGTATTATTTTCGGTCTATGGCTTGTTGGTAAAGATGTAAATATTTGTTAGCAACATTAGTCTCTCCGTAAGCGGAAAGTGCTTTCTTAAGAGCTTGTTGGGATAAAGTTTCACTCAGTTCCGGCCGGAGTACATAGTTGATGCCTGTAGCCAGATCGGCTGCATCACGCGGTTGGGCCAGATAACCGTTTATTTCATGATCGATCATTTCCGGTATTCCGCCAATGCGAAATCCTACGCAAGGTATGCCGCATGAGAGGGCTTCTACGATGGTATTGGGCAAATTGTCTTCCAGTGAAGGAGTCACGTAAGCATCTGCCGCATTGTAGAGCTGTGCCATACGTCGTTCGTGATCTACATAATCGATAGCGTAAACAGGGAAGGGGAAACTGTCGCGCATCTGTTCAGCCTGTTTCCCTACCAGAATAAGACCCAATTGTTCCGACAGTTCAGGTTCTTTGTCATGCAGAATCTTGCATGCTTCTATCAGATAGTCCAATCCCTTACGCTTGTCTGTGGCCTTGACGGAGCCAAACAATAACAGTTTCTTTTCCAAAGGAAGATTGTACTGAAGGCGTGCCTGTCTTCTGTCAGTCGGCCGGAAAACATTGGCATTGATCGTATTGGGTACGGAAGTAACGCGCTGTCCGATAAGCAGGGCACTTGATTTGGCTATTTCTTCCAGCCATTTGCTGCAGGCTACGAAAGTGATGTGTGCACCCCGGAGCATTTGTTGTTTCCGTTTGAATATCTGGTTTGAAAGATCGTTTCGTCCTCCTCCGCTGACGAGTAATGGGCAGTGATGGCATGACGTGCGATAATTGGTACATGCACCGCTGTAGTGGCATATACCTGTAAAGGGCCACATGTCGTGCATGGTCCATACGATTGGTTTGCCGCTGTCAATCATGCGGCGGATATTCTTTAGTGACAGGTATCCCTGATTGATCCAATGCAGGTGGATGACGTCTGCCTCCTTGAATTCCGGAAGTGAGGTGATGTCAGTTCCGGTATTGGCCAGGTCAATCTGGAACAGATTGTTTTTGCTGAAGTGATTGGCACTCCAGATGACCATACGTTCCCATACAAATTTGGCTTTCAGCATGGGAGACTGTGGAATCGTTGCTACGGTGATCTGCTCTGTTTCCTTGTCGCGGACGAGCATTTTGGCTTTCACACCGTTATTTTTCAGTGCTTCCATAAGGCGGTTGGCAGCAATGGCCGCTCCGCCTGTTCTTTCGGATGTATTGACAATCAGAACTCTCATATTGTGGAATTAAGTATGCAAAGGTAGAATTTTTTTCTCCTCTTGTGATAGGAGTGCAGTGCTTTTTTTGTTTCAGGCACCGAAATCGCCTTTTAAGGTTCGTTTGATGCGGCGGATGGCTTTCGCCATAAAGGAATTGGTACGTGCGTAATAACGAACATAAGCCTGACGCGCAGCTGTGTCTTCTTCTACTGGTGTGATGGGACTGACGGGTAGTCTTTCCATATACAGTGTGGAAGCATAAAGTCCTCCACCGCCACAGTTGGTTCCGCTACCGTCGAATCCTTCATTCTGTACCAATGACTTGCCTACATTGAGTGAGAGTATGCCTTTCAGAAAGAGTGAGGCATTCCAGCGGATAGCCCATGAATTGTTCTTGCCTTCTATCTGGCGGCGTAGCATGCGGGTATAACCGTATTTACCGTTGAAGTCAAACGTATAAGTCAGATTGCGCCTTTCCAGTTCTGCCAATAAAGCTTTACCGTCCGGATTGAAATGTTGCCAGGCCCGTTTCCATGTCGCCCATCCCCAGCTGCCGGTCCATTTGATCAGGAAGGTATCCGGTAGGGAAGGATCCTGGGTGAAGTCGCAACCTTGTATGTGCCCCACACGAGGTTCATCTTTATAGCATTCCAAAGCATCATTCATGAACTGCAGGAAATAGGGCGCAGTAATAAGATCATCTTCTAGAACAATGACCCGGTCGTAGCGGTTGATCTGAGTCGTGACTCCATCAATGATACTGCGTGCCAGTCCCCAGTTTTCGTTGCGTTCAATAATGGTGATGCTGGCAAAACCGCTTACCGTACGGATAAAGCGGCGGACTTCCGCCACTGCAGCTTCCTGGGCAGGATCACGGGCTGCATCAGAGTAGATGAAAAGCGGGCTTTCTGCTGCCAGGGTGTTGTGTTGTAAAGCTTCTATTGTACGTCGGACATGTGCCGGACGATTGTATACAAATAATAGGACGGGTGCGATCATGTCTATTTTATTTTTAAGAAACACAGACGGTCGGCAATTCGGTTCCACCATGTATAAGGGGCTGCAGTACCACGTCGCCGTTTATCTTCCAGGCAGTTTGTGAGTGATTTCAACGGACAGTTGAAGAAGTAATGCTGCAAGGCGGCCCGTTGTTTGTCCAGCAGATCCTGATAGAGGGAGTTACTCTTTTCCAGTCTGTTGATCAGGTTGACCATTTCCTCCATGGTCTTGACATGGCATTCGTCGATGATCAGTTCCTTATGGATTACTTCGTCCCGGTCCATGATAGCCAGAGCGCCGAGTGAAACTGCTTCTGCAACAGAATTGCCCCGAATCGTCCGGCCTCCCATCTTGACGAAGTATTTGGCGTCATAGATACTTATCAGATTGTCGGATATCTTCTGCTTGTGAAGGATAATTTCATACCCGGCATCGATGAGAGGTTGAAAGTGGGCCGGTGCTTTGGTGACGGGACGTTCGGTGGTAGAATTGATTTCCATGAAGATTCCCTTCTTCTTCGAAGCACGGCCGAGATGTTGACGCATGATACGTTCCAGTGTGTCACTTCCTACAAAGGTATAAGGAAAGTCCACAATGCCGCACTGCTTGGCAATAATCCCCCGGGCCATTTGGTTGAGGGTAGCATCATAGCCGAAATGAACGCTACCTGTAGCCATGTTGGCTTCACCTATCATATAGGCGAAAAGTGTTTTCGGGTAGTGTCTGACTACCGTGGTAGGCAGACTGACATTAATGGAAATCACAATGTCATATTGTCCCCAGTCTATGTCATGGCAGTCAATGGCAAATTTACCGTTTGGATAAGGGCTGCCCGGTTGCTTGAATTCCTGACCTGGTATTTTGTCAAGGGTTTCGGTTTTCAGCAGATAGAGGTATTTGGCAATGTGTGGGATAACCTTTTTATAGATTTGGGTTTCCATATCCATTTCTTCCTTGACGATATAGAAATCGGCGTTGAGTTCGGCCATCAGTGCGATGGGGCCGACACGTCCCATGGAAGAAAACAGAATTTCCGCCGGATCCTTTTCGGTGACGGGGCAGACATAGAGATCCTGGTAGACCTCCTGTTTGACAAGTGCTATCTTTGGTTTGTTCATGACAGTCGTGTGCTTTTTAAAAAAGAGATTAATGGAATACGTTGTGGATGGCTCTCCGGAGAGCTTCCAGATAGCCGCGGCCGAATTTGAGATCAGGTTCCATATAGTTGCCTTCTGCCCATTCGTTCCATGATTTCAGAAAGACAATACGTTCTTCTTCCGGTTTGTGGATGACGTTGCGGAAAGTTTCTTCGGCATGTTTTTCGAATTTTTCCGGTGTAGAATGGATCAGAATATGTCCGGCCCGTCCTGAACGTGGCGAATGATCCCAGTTGGGGATCAGAGTCGGATAACAGTCGTTTTCACGGTCTTCCGGTCCGGTAAAGTAGCGGGCTGCCCGGCTGTATTTTATCCGGCGTCCCTGATTGAAGGCCACACGCTGGAATTTGGCATTCATGCGTTCAAGTAATGTATAGCCTTTGCGGAAGATACAAAACAGGCGGACCATGATTGTCGCGTCGAATCCCCATTGACGGTAAAGCGGCAGTTCCTCCACTTTGCTTGTATGGCCTACGAAATGGATACGGAAACCTTCCTTGGCAGCCAGCTGTTGCCATAATTCAATGAAATGTGCCATGTCGGGCACCATCATGGGCGAGTAGATGACAAAAAGCGGATTACCGTTGACACGGATATATCTGGGGTCCTTAAAGGCAGGCAGTACAGCTTTGAAATGGGCAATATAGTCTTCGTCTCCCGGATAAAGCTGTTCCATCAGCATTTTGTGTCCGCCGTCCTTGCTGAACTGTTTGTCTTCCCAACTGTGGTTTGCCCATGCCAGACAGAAAGGAAAATCCGGTTTACCGCTTTGGAGAACTTCGTTGAATGGTCTTTGAAGCAACTGGCGGCCGTTGCCGAACCAATAATGCCAGTAGCAGAAACCTTCTACACCATATTCGCGAGCCAGATCAGCCTGCGCTTCACGGGTTTCAGGAACCCGCAGGTCGTAATAACCCAAATCAGCCGGTACTTTAGGTTGGTAATGGCCTCTGAACAGAGGTTTGGCTTTGCCTACATTCGTCCATTCGGTAAATCCTTTGCCCCACCAGCGGTCATTTTCAGGTGTAGGATGGAATTGGGGTAAATAAAATGCGATGACTCTTACTTTATGCTTAGCGTTTTGTTCCATTTTGTAGTTTTTTTACGATACGTAAGGCCTCTTCCTTGGTATGCAGAGGCTGGTATAGTTCGTCAAGCAGACTGTTTACTGTTTCACGTGGCAGGTCATTGAGATTCAGATGGCTGATCACGGGAATCACTTCTTCCGGAAGACGGTAACGGATCACTTTTGCCGGGTTACCTCCGGCTATGGCATAGGGAGGTATGGAACGTGTAACAACGGATCCGGCTGCAATGATACTTCCTTTTCCTATTGTTACGCCGGAAAGGATAGTGGCACCATAGCCGATCCAAGCCTCATCCTCTACTATGATGGCGCCTTTGCTGAGGCTGTCCTCCGGACAGTGTTTGCCAGAAAGTGTTGAACGGATAGGGTAGGTAAACAATGTTGTTGTCTGATGATTGCCGCTCAGAATGAAATGTACGTCCGGTGCGAGAGACACATAATTTCCTATGATGAGTTTCTCCACTTCAGGCAGATAACTCATGATATGCAGTTCGCCGTATGTCTGGTTGCCTACCTCAACACAGCTCATCGGGAAAATGTTCATCGGTACGGTACGGTTATGGGTATTCCTTTTACGCCATTCCTTGCGAAAACGGGCAAAAGCGTATTCTCTGGCGAAACTCCGTAGGACAGGTATTTTGGAAATGAAGCTCATCGGCGGATAATTTTATGGTATGTTTTGCGAAGGAAACGCTTCAGACTGTAACGTTTGGTTCTGCGAAGCAGATTCCAGGGCAGTAGTTTGAGATAAAGTGTCAGACCACCGGGGGTTTCTCTCATGGCCTGCATCCAGTCTTTCCGGCGGGTAAGGCGGAAACAGTTCCAAGGCTTGTCGAATCCGGCATAGTGGATCTGTATCGGGTGGGCCAGTCCTTCTCTGAACCGTGCCAGTGCTTGTGTCTTGTCGCCTGCAAACTCTGTGTTACCTTGGTAGAATTCGCGCTTGTTCATATCCAGATGATAGAATGAAACCGGCAGACTGTAGCCCACAGGCAAATATTTGATGTAAGGCCAGCAGGTAAGGATGATGCAGTCCTGTTCCGGAAGTCGCAGACGTGGGTAATTCCGGACATAGAAATTGATGATTTCATCCTGTTTCCGGTCTTCGCGGAGTGCCTTGAGATTGATCAGCAGGAACCCGGCTGCAATTTCATGCTCAAGTACGGCCATTTCGGCTTCGCTGAAGTCGGCTTTGTAGTAAGGCATGCGGCTGTTTTCCACCGGTCCCACTCCGGCATAATAGAATTTTTCTTCCGGAAACATGAAGAAGACGGGTGAGAAGTCACCGGTAAAGACCACGTCTACGTCCGAACAGATGATACGGTCGTATTGCGGAAGTACATCAGCAGCGATGAGTTTATAGAAAATTTCCTTCGAGTAGTGTGCTTTCGTACCGAAACTGCTGATTTTGTCGTCATATTGCCTCACATCAATAAAGTGCAGTGTGGCGTGACTGAATTCCTTCAGACTGTCGCGAAGCGATTGCTGATCTTCCTCTCGCAGCGTCGTATGGAAAATATACAGGGCGTATTCGTACTTGCGTGAGGCATGCTTCATCATGGAATGAATGGCCACTCTTGCTGCGAGCAGGTAATTAAAAATACGGGAATCGTCTGTATATCCTTCATGATGCTTGTTTGAGTTTGTTCCTGAAGTAAGCCGGAATCCGGCTCGGTTTCAACAAATGATGGAAAGGCATAAAGACACCGTTCCTGTTGATCCGTCCGGTCTGCTTCTCAGAACCGGCATTGCCGTTGGGGAAATTGTCGGCGGCCTTGTTTTTAATGTCTTACAAAAATATGGAAACTTTTTTGTCCATCCAACGGTTTCAAGCGCTTTTTGCAGGCGAGAAATATTTTATTTGTAAAATTGGATATTGTAATAGGTGCAGATGAAGGGTGCGAAAAATCCCCTGATCATGAAGATCAATCCTTTGTCTTTGTGAGGATAAGGATAGATTTCCTTACGGTATTTCATACAGGTCAGGCACAGCCGCAGTAGTCCGAACGGAGTCCGGCTGCCGAACAGTTTGGTGATTCGATGAAGTACAGGATGATGTGTGTTGGAAGTTTGTTGCAGTATGTTGCCATAAAAACAGTTCCAGCTGGTGGTCTTTCTCAGTCTCAGGAAATGGCTTATTCCTGCCATATAAGGCATGAGGGGAGAATGGATTCGGCGGCCGGATAGTATCTTTCCGCTGGAGGCTATGACCGATTCGGCATGTATCCGGTGCCAGGACAGTGGTTTTTCACACTTCGCGATGCTGTCCGTCAGGGCGGCATTCATGGCCAGCCACCAGTCGTAGTAGAATGACACATGGTTCCACTCCTTCAGTGAATGGATAAAAGTGGTTTTCAGCAGCATGGAATGACCGGCTA
>ERZ791911.1256-NODE-1256-length-12523-cov-1.697867_pt1 | contig 12523 bp, 9 predicted proteins | sample MGYA00510142_ERZ791911 | MGnify/ENA primary metagenome ERZ791911 (study PRJEB30046, sample SAMN00792056) | human gut metagenome | study: EMG produced TPA metagenomics assembly of the A metagenome-wide association study of gut microbiota in type 2... | reverse complement strand
ATTGCGGAATTTGACGAGAAGATCATGACCAATTATACGGATCGGACTGTAGAAGCCGGTAAGGCCTATACGTATAGAGTGGCCGCGGTGAATAAAACCGGTCAAAGCCGGTTCTCGGAAACGGTGACTGCAGCTCCGTTTCAAACGGAGCCGTTGTCGGCTGACTGGAATCTGACGCAGATTGGTGGTCTGGACAGCACGCAGGTGACTTTTTCTCCTCAAAACGGTCAGACGTTTGTGATAAAGGCCAAACAGGGTGCTTTTGGTGGAACGGCAGACAAAATGCCATTGGTCAATCAAACAGTGAAAGGTAATTTCACCATGACTTGCCGGATTCTGGATGTGTCGGGGGCTTATCATGAGATTGGTATTCTGGCTCGTCCGTCGATGAAAGAGCAGGCACGGTCAGTGTCACTGACACTCGGTCATTGGGGTGGCCGTTTTGCCCGAATGGGATGGCGTAAGTCAGAAGGTGAGGCTATGAAGTTTGTTGATGGAAACAGTTACACCTGGGTGCCGGCCTGGTTTAAACTGGTAAGGTGTGGAGATGTGTTCTATGCTTATCAGTCTTGCGACGGTGATAACTGGATCTTTATCCATGCCGAGAAAGTGGAGATGTCCGACGAGTGTATGGTCGGTTTGACTGCTTGTTTCAAGACCGATAATGAAAGAAACAAGGTAGAATTTGATCATGTGATGCTTACCCATAACCCATAAATTGAATACCGTTATGAGATGGATCTGTCTGGTGTTTTTGTTGAATGTATTTGGTACGTACAGCCTGGCATTGGATAATTACAAGTTCAGGCTTCTGGATGTGTCGGAAGGACTTTCCGATGACCAGATCAGAAGTTTGAGTATGGTGTCCGACGGACGTATGGCTATACGTACGGCTTCTATCCTGAATATATATAACGGATCTACTTTCAGACACTATTATTATGACAAGGTCAGAAAGTACGAATGGAATTATTCGCATCCGCCAAAAGAGTATTATGACAATGAAGGGAGAATGTGGCTGAAGGAGTTGCATTATCTGCTGTTGCTTGATCTGTCGACCAATGAATTCGAATATGATATCCCCTGAGTACTGAAAACGATGGGGATTCATGAAAAACTGGCCAATATGTTCATAGACAATGACAAGAACTATTGGTTCGTCACAGAGAGCGGTCATTTTTATTTGTATGACATAAAAAAGAAGATTCTTTGTCCGATCGGTTCGGAAAGGGAAAATCGGGTACGTCATTATGGGGTGCCGGTGGAACTGGCCCAGTATAAAAACCAGTGTTGGATTGTCTATAGTTCCGGTCTGATCCGTTGCTGGGATTATAGTGCCGGAGAATTTATTTCGGAAGAATCCCGGTTGGACTGGTCAATGGTTTCGCAGACAGAATTTATCTTAAGCCGGATATTCACGGCAATTTGTGGTTCATGTATAATAACGGAGTGTTTTATTATAACAGAATGAGCCGTTTATGGAAAACTGTGGTCCAAATTAACGATGTTTCCAATTTTTTTACCTGTATGGATATAGATAGGAAAGGTGATGTCTGGGTCGGAACATCCAAGTCCGGACTGAGGCTGATCCGGCATCAGACATTCAATGTAGAAAAGATGGTCTAATTGGAGTTGACGGATGGCGGTAGTCTGGATAACGATATCTATTCTGTTTTTGTGGATGAAGACAATGGTTTGTGGGTAGGGACGCTTTTCCAGGGATTATGTTATTATCACCCGGCAATGCATAAATTCAATTCAGGACATGTAGAACCCGGTGTATCGGAAATTTCGAATGAATCAACGCGCAGTATGGTGGAGGATCCGGATGGTAATGTCCTGATCGGTAACAAGTACGGTGTTTACTTTTACAGTTGTCAAATATGATGTCTCAGATGGATTGTTGAGAGGTAAATTTTATGAAAATACGGTACTGAAAACCCATGACGGGGAAATATTCTTTGGCGGAGCGCACGGGTTTAATTATTTTAATCCTGAAAAAATAAATTATGACACGACAACGCATGTACCTGTATTTACAGGATTCTATGTTTTCAACAAACCGGTTTCGGTTAATAAATCGCTTGACGGATATCCATGCTGGACCATGACAGACAGCATACAGACTGTCACTCTGAAGTATAACCAGAATACGTTTTCTATAGACTTCTCGGGACTTAATTATGTCAATCCTTCACATACCTACTATCGGTACAAACTCGAAGGGTTCGATAAAGATTGGACCGAAATATCCTCCAGCGGACTGGGAAGGGCTGTATATACCGGGCTACGTCTGGGAGAATACAAATTCAGTGTTTATACGGCAAACAGTGATAAAATATGGGGGAAGACGCCTGCTGTGTTGTCAGTGGTAATCAAACCGCCGTTTTGGCTGACTTCATTTGCCGTGACATTATATGTGCTGGTTTGTTTGGTGCTTCTGGTCTGGGCTGTCAGACGCTGGAAGAAAGTGAACAGGATCAAGGCAGAAAAAGAAAAGGAAAAGCTGGAACGCCAGCAAAAAGAAGAACTGGATCAGATGAAGTTCCATTTCTTTACGAATATCAGTCACGAATTCCGTACTCCTCTGGCTTTGATAATGACACCTTTGGGTATTCTGATCAAGGAAGAATGTGATACCGAGAAGAAACAGCGTCTGGGATTTATATATCAGAATGCAGACAAACTCCTGAAACTGGTCAATCAGCTTTTAGACTTCCGAAAAATAGAAATGAAGCGCGAAGTCCTGTCCCTGAAAATGGGAGATATGGTAGGTTTTGTGGAAGATTTATATGGCCGTTTCAAAGAGATGGCTGCTGCCCGTCATATCAATTTTGACTTTAAGGTAGGAGAGAGTCATCTGTATATGAATTTTGATCCCGATAAAATGTACAAGATCATCAGTAATCCGCTTTCCAATGCATTTAAATTCACTCCTGATGACGGTTATATCGTGATAGAGGTAGACAAGGAGTGTATGGACGGAAGAGAATATGCTCTGATCAGTGTGCGTGATACCGGTTGTGGCATAGATCCGAAAAATTTCGGGCAGATATTTGATCGCTTTTATCAGGCTATGGACAAAGGTGATGCCAAATTGAATAACGGCAGTGGTATCGGTTTGTATCTGGTCAAGGAATATGCCACCTTGCATGATGGTAAGGTGACGGTAGAGAGTGATCCGGGAAAAGGTACCGTATTTACGGTTTATGTGCCGACGGACTTGAAGGGACAGCCAGAAGCTGAAGATGCACCATTGTCTTCTGGTGAGGAGATGCACGAATGGAATGATGAGAACAACGTGCATGAAACGCAACTCAAGAAGAAGATACTCGTGGTAGAGGATAACAAGGATTTCCGTTTGTTCCTGGTCAGTCAGTTAAACAAGGATTTTGAAGTTATGGAAGCTTCGGATGGTGCGGAAGGTGAAGAAAAGGCTATTGCCGAAAATCCTGATATTATCGTTTCTGATCTGATGATGCCTCAAGTGGATGGAATGGAATTGTGCAGAAGGATAAAGCACAATATCAAGACATCACACATCCCTTTTATCCTGCTGACAGCCAGACGTTCGGATTCTGTTCAGGTAGAAGGTTATGAGGCCGGAATAGATTCCTATATTTCAAAGCCGTTTAATTTTGATATTCTTTTGGTCAGAATAAGGAAACTGATAGAACAACAGGAAAAAAGGAAGGAACTTTTCCATAAGACAATTGTGATCAGTCCGAGCACAATCACGACTACGTCCTTGGATGAGGATCTGGTCAAAAGGGCATTGGTTTCAGTAGAGAAGAATATGGATAATGCTGACTATATCATCGAAGATCTGGGACGTGACCTGGGATTGAGCAGAGCACATCTTAACAGAAAACTTCAGTCAATAGTGGAACTGACTCCATTACAGTTCATTCGTTCAATCCGATTGAAAAGGGCTGCCCAGTTACTTCAGGATTCACAATACAATGTGGCTGAAATCGCTGATATGGTAGGATTTAATACATTGAGATATTTTAACAAGTATTTCAAGGATGAATTCCACATGACTCCTACGCAGTATCGTGAGGAGCACAAGAACAAGGCTTAGTGTTGGTTTTTCAGGGTAGGAGGGGACTGGATTTTAATTCCAGCCTCCTCCTAATGATTTGTAGAGTTTCACTAAGGCCAGTTGCTGATTGAGCATGGCCTTGTTGAGGCCGATCTGTGCATCGAAATAGCCACGTTGTGCATCGAGAACGTCAAGGTAGTTGATGTAACCGTTGATATACTGAAGATCTGCCAGTTTGTTGTTGCTTTTTGCAGCCTGTTCCAGATTCTTGCTCAAATCCAGTACTTCCTTGCTTTTGTTGAAGGTAATTATGGCGTCACTGACTTCCTTGAATGCCGTGATGACTTGTTTTTCGTATTGGTAGACACTTTGTTCACGTGCAGCTTTCTGGGCTTTCAGTTGTGCTCTGTTTTTCCCCATGGCAAACAAGGGGGTGAGCAGACTGGCACTCAGAAAGTGGGCCGGTGATTTTAACAGATTGCTGAATTCATCACTTTCTACTCCGAACTGGGCCGTGAGGCTGATCTTGGGGAACATGTTGGTCAAGGCAATGCCTACTTCGGCATGGGCTGCCTGCAGAGCCTTCTCGGCAGCTCTGATGTCGGGACGACGTTCAAGCAAGGAAGATGACAGTCCGGCCGGTAGTTCCTGAATCAGAAGACCGGGATTATCGTTGGCCTTCAGGCGTAGTATGTGATGAGGAAAGTCGCCGATCAGCAAGGCTATTTCGTTTTCTTTTGTTGCAACGGCTTTTTCCAGTTCAGGTACGAGTGTAGCCGTGCGGGCCAATTCTACTTGTGCCTGCTGATATGAAGTTTCTGAAGTCAGACCGCCTTCAAAGCGGATCTTGGCCAGTCGTACGCCTTCCTGGCGGGCATGAAGGGTCTGTTTGACAATAGAGAGTTCCTGATCCAGTGCAACCAGTTCAAAATAAGATTGGGCAACCTGTGCTACCAGACTGACCTGAAGAGCCCGTTGTTCTTCAATGCTTTGCATTAGCAGGGCTTTACTCCTTTCTGCTCCCCATCTGAGATTTCCCCATATATCCAGTTCCCAAGAAGCCAGTATTTTGGCAGATAATTCCGGATCGGAACTGTAGTGGTTTCCACCATAGTTTTCGGCATCTTTTTCACCGTAGAGACGACCGTTGATTTGTGGAGCCAGTTTACTGATGTCAACCCTTTTGAGTGCGGCCAGTTCCTTGATTCTGGCACCGGCTGTGAGCATATCCTTATTATACTCCAAAGTATGTCTGATCAGGTTCTGAAGTAAGGTGTCTCCATAAATGTCCCACCATCGCAGGTCTGCCATGGAAAAGGTATCGACAGCAGTCTGGTCCGGAAGATCCGGTAATTTAAGATCTGGCCTCGTGTATGGTTGTCCCACCTTACAGGAAACCGTTATAAAAAGGGTTATCCCTAAAATGAAAGAGGCTATATGTGTGCTTTTGATTATCATGACTTCTTTGATTTGGAAATGAATTTATATTTTATCTTATTGATATAGACAAAGAAAAATGGGACCAGCAAAATTCCGGCAGTTACAGCAACAATCATTCCGAAAAAGACACCTGTACCGATGGCACGTCGGCTGGCTGATCCGGGACCGTCAGCCAGAACCATGGGAAGCATACCCAAAATGAATGCCAGAGATGTCATCAGAATAGGACGGAAACGCAGACGGGCCGCCTGAATGGTCGCATCAATGAGCTGGGCACCGGATTCGATCTGTTCTTTGGCGAATTCTACAATCAGAATGGCATTTTTGGCAGCCAGACCCATCAGCATGACGAGACCGATCTGGAAGTAAACATCATTTTCCAGTCCACAAATCCATACACCCAGATAAGCACCAAGCGCTGCAACAGGAAGCGACAACAGTACGGCTGCAGGAATAAGCCAGCTTTCATATAAGGCAGCAAGGAACAGGAAAACAAACAAAAATACAAGAGCCAGAACAAGGCCTGTTTGTCCGCCTGCCTGCTTTTCCTGATAAGAAAGTCCGCTCCATTCTATTCCGATGTTTTGCGGAAGATGTTCTCTGGCTATTTGTTCGAGTTTCTGCATGGCCTGTCCTGTATTGTAACCGTCAGCAGCTTCGCCACGGATTACGGAAGCTGTGAACATATTGAAACGTTTGATGCTTCCGGGACCGGTAGTATAATCAGTGGTTCCTAAAGCTGTCAGCGGAATCATGTCTCCATCGGAGCCTCTTACGAAGAACAGGCCTATGTTGTCACGTTGCTGGCGATAAGGCGCTTCTGCCTGAATGTACACACGGTAGACGCGGTTGAACATGTTAAAGTCATTCACATAAACAGAACCTGTGTAGGCCTTCATGGTAGAGAATACGTCGGCCATTGGTACACCCGCCAGTTTGACTTTATCCCGGTCTACATCGAAATACAACTGGGGAATTTCAGCCTGGAGAGAAGAAGACAATCCTGCTATTTCTTTCCGTTGTGAAGCGTAATACATCAGTGTGTCCGTAGCTCTTACCAAATCGTCATACGTTGCATCGCCACGGGCTTCCAGCTGCATTTCAAAACCACCGGCAGTACCAAGTCCGGGAATTACCGGAGGAGTAGAAAGATACACTTTACTTTCCGGGTATTTTTCCAGCTCTTTCTGTATGCGGTCCATTACTTCGTCAATGGTCGTGTTGTCACGTTCCTTCCATTCTTTCAGGATGACGGTCAACTGGCTTCTGGCCTGGCTGGTACCTACACGCGGACTGCTACCTGTTACATTCTGTACGTATTCCACTGCCGGGTCTTTCATGATGAAGTCAATAGCTCTGTCAGTTATGATACGTGTTCTTTCCAAAGTGGCTGTTTCCGGAAGTTCCAGCTCTACGGTGAAATATCCCTGGTCTTCTATCGGAAGGAAGCTGGTCGGAACAAGGCGATGGAATACATAGATGAAAACCAATACCATTCCAAAGCCTGCCATTATACGGGTGCTTGATTACATGCTTGATATAAATAATGTATTTGTTGTTTCCGATGGCCAGCCATTCATTAATTAATCTGAACACCTTGTTCTTGGGTTTGTTAGGGTCGATAGGTCTCAGGATGAGTGAACACATCACCGGACTCAAGGTCAGCGCCACCACCGTAGACAGAAGCACAGATACTACGATGGTAATAGTAAACTGGCGATAAAGCTGTCCGGTGATACCCGACAAGAAGCTTACAGGAACGAATACCGCTGCCAATACGAGTGAGGTAGCAATAATAGCGCCTACCAGACCTTCCATGGCTTTCTTGGTGGCTTCGTATGGACTGAGTTTCTCTTCTTCCATGATGCGTTCCACATTTTCCACTACTACGATGGCGTCGTCCACCACAATACCGATGGCCAGTACCAGTCCTAACAAGGTCAGCATGTTCAGTGAGAAGCCGAATATTAGCATGAATCCGAAGGTACCAATCAAAGAGATAGGAACTGCTACGACCGGAATCAATGTAGCACGCCAGCTCTGCAGTGAAAGAAATACCACGATGATTACCAGCACCAATGCTTCAAACAAAGTCTTGTATACCTCATGAATAGACTGTGAGATATAAGTGGTCATATCGAATGGGAAGTTGTATTCCAGACCTTCCGGGAAACTTTTGCTGATTTCCTTCATGGCCTCTTTGACGTTCTGCGCCACTTCCATAGCGTTGGCTCCAGGAAGCATGTAGATTCCAAGAATGGCTGCATTTCCTCCGTTGATACCACTTTCCGTGCTATAGGAAGAAGCTTCCAGTGATACTCTGGCCACATCGCGCAGACGCACGAGTGAACCGTCGGGGTTAGCACGCAATACAATTTCCTCAAACTGAGAGGCCGATGACAAACGGCCCTGTGCGGTGATAGGTACGGTAATATCCACTCCGCTTACGGGTTGCTGTCCGAGTACACCGGCCGCTGATTCACGGTTCTGGTCTTTCAATGCGTTCTGAAGGTCTTGTACCGTCAATCCGAAGTTGGCCAGTTTAGCTGGGTCTGCCCATATCTGCATGGCATAGTAACGGCTTCCGATGTTGGAGATACGCCCTACTCCCGGGATACGGCGAAGCAAGTCGAGTACATTTAATGTAGCAAAGTTACTCAAATAAATTTCATCGAATTTCGGATCATCCGAAGTCAAACACAGTGTCATCAGCTGACTGGGTGCCTGTTTTTCTACAGAGATACCATTCTGAATTACTTCCGCCGGCAGACGAGATTCCGCCAGTTTGATACGGTTCTGGATTTCTACCGCCGCCAAGTCAGGGTCGGCAGAGATATCGAAAGTCACAGTGGCAGAGAATCCTCCTGAGTTGGAACTGCTGGATTCCATGTAAAGCATACCTGGTGTTCCGTTCAATTCCTGTTCGATAGGAGTAGCTACAGCCTGCGATACCGTTACGGCACTGGCTCCCGGATAGGAGGCACTGATTTTTACCACAGGCGGAGTAATTTGCGGGTATTGGTCGATAGGCAGCATCATCAAACCGATGATACCTACAATCACGATTAATATAGAGATGACAGCCGAGAATACAGGCCTGTCAATAAAAAAGCTGACTTTCATGCGTAAATTTGTTTAGGGGTGAGTTATTCTTCCTCTTTTTTCGCTTCGCTCTGTAATTTTGCCGGATCTTGTACGCGGACTTTCATTCCCGGAGCCAGTTTGTGGAATCCTTCGTAGACAATCATTTCGCCGGCTGATAATCCGCGTTCTACTACGACATCGTTCTCGAATTCAGGGCCTAACTCAATGAATCGTCTTTCCACGGTTGAGTCTTTTCGCATGACAAAAATGTGAGCTCCTCCTTTTTCAATGATAAGAGCTTTTTGGGGAACGACTGTGGCATTTTCACGTACGTCGAGCAACACTTTAACCTTGGTGAATTGTCCCGGCAGCAATACGTGGTCTGGGTTAGCCAGTTCGGCACGTACGGAGAATGTTCCAGTTTTAGGGTTTACCTGAGGAGCTGCAAAGTCTACCAGACCTTTGTGCTCGTATATAGAATTATCAGGCAATGTAATGGTTACGGTAGGCTGCCAGGAGCGGGTAGAGTCTTTCTGACCGAATGTCACGTTTCGCTCCTTGCTTTTTAAGTAGTCCAGGGCTGTCATGCTGAAATCCACCAGAATGGTATCACTTTTTACGATAGTAGCCAGCAGCGATTTTCCATTGCTGCCTACCAGTGTTCCCAAGTCGACGTGACGTTCACTGATTTCTCCTGAAATCGGCGAGCGGACAATCGTGTAGCCTAATTCCTGTTCAGCCTGTTCCAAGTCGGCCTGGCTCATACCTACGCTGGCTACAGCTGTTTCGTAAGCAGCCACCGCATTGTCCAAGTCCAGCTGGCTGGCTGCATTTTGTTCATACAGCGGGCGGATACGTTCCAGGTCACGTTTCGCTTTTTGCGCCTGTGCCTGATCTTTTTTCAACTGAGCACGTACCTTGTCAGCCTTGGCACGATATTGGTCTTGATTAATGACAAACAATACTTGATTACGTTTGACTGAGGTTCCTTCCTCGAATAGCATTTGTTCCAGAAAACCTTCTACACGTGCACGTACTTCCACGAATTGCTGGGCACGGATACGGCCTACATATTCACCGAAAATTTGTACATTTTGTTGGCTAGCTGGCATAACTGACACAATCGGTGTTTCGGCTACGGGTTTCTTCTCTCGAGTAAAGATATAGTAAAGGGATAAAATGACTGCGATGCCGATAACCATGTAAATCATTTCTTTTCTTTTTACCTTTAATTCTTTCCTAGTCAAAAAGCGTTTCATAAGTTCAATTCTTTTATAGTTTTAGATGCCATTATCTTTAAAATGGCTGACAAGATTTGTGCCAAAGATACAAAAATGTTTTATGAGCTGAAAATCAGGGAGATTTAACTTTGAATTAATAAAAATGTATTGTGGAATTTTACAAGTTATTGTAGAAAAATTCCACAATCTGACTGTGGTCATCGTTCCCTCCACAAATGTCTGAAGGTCCAGATGGGATGATACCATATCATTCGAGGACCAGCAAAACGCATGACTTCTTTTATTTTTTGTCTCATTTTGGGGTGGTAACAGTGCACGGTACATTGGCGGCACGTCTTCTTTCGTTCTCCAAACGGACAGTGCTCCAGTCTTTGATGTGCATATTTAAGCAATTCGCTGCATGCAGAACATAAGGCCTGATTTTTCTCCTTATGTCGGCAATAAAAGTGAATCATTTGTTCTATGGTCTGTTTTTCTTCTTCTATCCGTGAAAGTTTATTCATATTTTATATAGAACTTCGGTTTGCAAAGGTACGAATAGAATTGATATTTTTCGTAACTTTGCGTTCAAAATAATCTTTAAACAAAATGATATTAGAGGAACATTTAGAGACAACTGTAAAGGCTCACGATCAGCAATTGCATCGTAGAGTGGATTTATTGTTGCGTACGGGAAAATTATTGGTAGAGAGTCTTGCCGATACGAACCGTATTGTAAGAAACATGAAACGTACGGCTGCTTATCTTGGTATCCCCGAAGAGAAGCTTCACATCAACGTCAGTTTTACCATGTTGATGGTGAACGTGAGTGATGGTGACTATTCTTTTACTAAATTCCAGCGAATTGAAGGTCATGGAGTGAATATGACGGCCATTTCGGAAGTCAGTAAGCTTTCCTGGCGTGCGATTGAAAATGATTACACGCTCGACCAGTATGAAGAAGAACTGGAAAAGATTCGTAAGAAAAAACGTAATTACACCCCGTGGCAGGTGGCGATTGGCGCCGGTTTTGCCTGTGGCGGATTCTGTATTCAGTTCGGTTGTGACTGGGTGGCATTCTTGTACGCATCAATTGCGGCCATATTGGGTATGCGCTTGCGTCAGGTATGCAATGAGTCTGGCTTGAATCATTATATGGGGATCGCTATTTCTGCCTTTGTGGCTACCATCATTGCGTGGGCATCTACTCTGTTGCCTGCAGAATGGACATCTACTCCCTGGCATCCGTTGCTTGCCTGTGCCTTGTTTATTGTGCCTGGGGTTCCTTTGATTAACTTTGTGGACGATATGCTGGATAATTATATTCAGGTAGGTATTGTCAGAGCGGTGAATACCTTGCTGATGGTGGCTGCCATGGCTTTCGGTATCGCATTTGCCGTGAAACTTTGCCATATTGAAAACTTCTTCCCGACCATCAGTATGGTTCCTCATCATCAGTATTGGGAGTATGCCATAGCTGCAGCTATTTCAGCCATGGGATTCTCGATGATTTTCAACATACAGCGTCGTTTGTTGTGGGTAGTAGCTATCGGAGGTATTATTGCCGTATGTACGCGTAACTTCGTGAACTTAGGACCGAGCACAGACAATATCGGTTTGGATATGGGACTGGTTATTGGTTCTTTCTCAGGAGCTGTGCTGGTTAGCTTGATTGCCATTAAGGCAGTTCACTGGTTCCATGTGCCCAACCATGTGCTGACTATTCCTTCTGTCATCCCGATGATTCCGGGAGTACTGATGTATCGTATGCTGTTTGGTATCATCAATATCAATGTGCAGAGCATTGATCAGGTAACTCCTCTGATGAAAGCAATAGAAAGCGGTGTAAATTCCGGACTTGTGATTATGTGTATTGCTTTAGGAGTTGCTATTCCGAACATTTTCGGACGTCGTTTCATTGCTTCTTCAAAGAATAAGCGTCTGGCAGAGCTTTTGAAAGAACGTAAGGCTCGCGGCAAGTTCGTTGAATGGTAATTAAACTTTGATTTGTTCGTTCATTATTCTTTATAGAAGTGAAGATGATTCACTTCTTTATGAAAAAATCCCACCAAGACTTCAGGTCAGGTGGGATTTTTCGTATCATACGGGTTCTTGAGTTCTTGTTAGAATTCAAATTTCTCCAGTTTCATAGCGGCTAATTCCTGAATCTTTGGAACCAGGGTGGTGAAATGTGCAGCTTGTTCGTGTGCTGCAAGAGAAGCCGCATCTTTCCATGTTTCACAAATCATCAGGACATCCTGGCGTGTAGTGCTCTGAAAGAGGTCGTAAGCTACGCATCCGTTATCTTTCTGTGAAGCAGCTACCAGATCTTTTGCTATGCTTACTACTTGGTCGTAGTTCTGTTTCTCTACTTGAATAAATACGTTTAGTCTGATCATTGTTTTTTGGTTTTTAAGTTATTTGACGTTGCAAATATAGGATAAAAAAAAAGGACTGTACAAGTGTACAATCCCTTTTTGAGTTTTATTTAGAAAGAATTATTTCTTACCTTCCAGCTGTTCTTTCAATGCAGCCAAAGCATCGATGTCACCCAGAGTAGTTGAAGCTGCCTGGTTCTGAATCATCGGAGTTTCTTCTTTCTTAGAAGCCTTCTTAGAAGCTTTCTTTTCTGCCTTTTCTTCTGCCTTAGCAGCATCTTCGAAGATACGGCTGTGAGAAACGATGATACGTTTTGCATCCTTGTTGAATTCGATTACCTTGAACGGCAATTTTT
>ERZ791911.1252-NODE-1252-length-12580-cov-3.177086_pt1 | contig 12580 bp, 10 predicted proteins | sample MGYA00510142_ERZ791911 | MGnify/ENA primary metagenome ERZ791911 (study PRJEB30046, sample SAMN00792056) | human gut metagenome | study: EMG produced TPA metagenomics assembly of the A metagenome-wide association study of gut microbiota in type 2... | reverse complement strand
CGCGGCACGGCGCCGTGAATGATGTGCAGGTCGCTCGTGCAGATGGTCGAGCGCGTGACGCGGACAATTGCGTCGGTTGGCGATTGCAGCTGCGGATCGGGGCGATCCTCGAGCGCGATATGTCCGTTGCCGTCGTGTACCAGGGCTTTCATGAAGTGGCTCCTTATCGCTTGTTCGCCCGCAATGATACGCGATTCGGGAGACTCGTGACTGCCGCCGGCAACGTCCGCCTGCAGGTTTCGTCCTTAAAAATGTTGAGTTCAACATTTTTAAGGACGAAATGCCGAGCGTAGCAAGTCTTCGCATATTTTTGCGATTCATGCAGTTCGAAGAAACGAGCGAGATCTTGAGAGTCTTTATCAGTTACTTCACGTAACAGATCTTCTCGAGAGCTCGCCGACGAGCCCAGAGGTATCGCCTCTGCAATCCCAGTTCTCGAATTCGTGGGCGCAAGGCGCGGCGAGGCCATCGCTGTCGATGAGAACCGCCCTTGATCTGGACATTATCGGAACGTGTCCTGATTAATTGAGGCATATCCTGATTCTGTCCTATGGCGGCGCCGCCAGAATCCCCTTCTTGTTGAGCGCACCCTGTCGGAGCGGCCCCGCGCGATCTACTTCTTCGACTTCGCGCAGGCGCAGCCGAAGCCGACGTCGCCCACACGCTTCACCGTCTGCCTGCCGCAGCTCGCGCAGTGGACGACAAGAAGCTGCTCCCCGGGACGCGCCGCCTGGAGCAGTTCGACGAGCTCGTAGCCGTTCTTGCGGGCCAACGCACGTGACTCCGTCTCGCTCATGTCGACGGGCGATTCCTCCAGGCCCGCCGCCACGAGACGCTGCTTCGCCTCGACGAGGCTCATGCCGTTCGCGTAATGGATATCTTCCTCGCCGCGATACCAATCGCGCCAGTAGCACGCACGGCAAACTTTCTCGCCGATCGCGTTCTTGTCCAAGATGTAGGCGAGGCGGTAATCCGCCTGCGTTCCGCACGTCAGGCACGCGGTACGCAACCACTCGGTCTTACGATAGCTGCAGCGCGGGCTGTACTCCTGATCGAGGCGCAGGCCGGCTTTTGCCAGCAGGGCATCGAGCTCTTCATTCGTCAGCTTCATACGACCTCCAAGCACGCTGTGGTGCCTTTGATTGTAGCGCGGTGCAAGTCGGACCAGGCGAGCGCTCCGGCCAGGAACACCTATTAAGCTCCGAGAGGAGAAGTAGGTCAACAGCTTGGCCTGCCCCCAAAGCGTCGAACGATATCTGTGCTCTCAAATTCCAATTTACGAATTAAAGCCAAGATGTCACGCTGAATTCATATGGTCTTCTCCTCCAGGCTGCACTTAGGAAACGAAAAGCTTTGATGGAGACTATTCCTGCAGTCTGCTTCAACTAACATCGATTAAGCGAGTATTACTACTTCGTTCTCATCTGTTTCATATACTCTCGGAGGGGGCATACCGCAGTTGATTCGTGAACTACGCGTTAGTGGATTTCGCATTCTCAAAGATTTCATCTGGGAACCGAAGGCGGGGCTCAACATTCTTGTCGGCGCGAACTCTGCCGGCAAATCGACCGTCCTGGATGCCATTGAGCTTGTCACTCGCGGGAGCATCCGCGGCCAAGGAGCGCGTCGCTCCCTATCACCCGACTGGTTCAATAAGGACATCGTAGACGCCTTCTTCCAAGGACTCGGCGGTCCTTCGGAGGGTGTGAGTGCTCCAGAAATCAAGATCGTCGCAGTGTTCTCCGAAGATCAGCGTCTGTCAAAAATCACTGGCGCCAACGATCCCGACAGGAAGTTCGAAGACGCTCCCGGTATCTTTATCACCTATTCCGTTCCCTCAAGCCTGTTTCCCCAGTTTCTCGAAGAGTGTCGGGGCATCAAGGAATCCGGAGGTCCTTTCGTTCTTCCAACTGACTATTACGATTGCTCCTGGCGTATTTTTCAGGGCGATTCGATATTTCGGCGACCCGAAGGGGTCAGCTGTACGCGTATCGACACCGCACCCGAGCCTCGTTCGAGGGCCGTGGACGCCTACGCGAAGAGCTACGTGGGCGAAGAGCTCGACGACGATATGATGCGCGAGGTCTCAAGCCAGTTCAGGCGAGTTTTTGCTCAGGTCGACAGGGATATCCTCTCTGGGATTACCGTCGATTGCTCGGACAGGGGCGACCTCGGACTTCAGATGGACAGGTCGCCCCGCACGGACTGGATCAACTCGATAGTCCTCCATAGGAACGGGCTTCCGCTCTACGCGCTCGGTAGCGCAGAACAGACGCTCACTAAGTGCGCCGTGTCGCTCAAAAACATCGCGAGCGAGCCGATCCTTCTGCTCGAAGAGCCGGAGTGCCACCTCTCCTACTCGTGGCTTAACGATCTCGTCGGGATAATAGCTGACACCGCCAGCGAGGACAGGCAGGTCTTCGTCACCACACACAGCCCCTTCGTCCTCAACAGGCTCGGCTTGGACAGCCTCTCCGTAATGGCCGAGGGAAACAGCCCAGGCAGGATAACCAGCCTAAGCGATGACACCGTCAGCTACTTCAAGCGCCTCAGCGGATACGACACACTCCGGATTGTACTAGCGGACAAGGCGGTGCTTGTCGAAGGCCCAACCGACGAGCTGGTCTTCGACTGGGCGTTCCGAAAAGTGCGCGACAGGCTGCCGCATGAGAAGGGCATCGACGTCATCGAATGCGGGACGTCACATAAGCGCCTCCTGGAGCTCGCGGCAGCCCTGGAGAAGGGCGGGATAGCGGCGCTTCGTGACAACGACGGTGACGACCCCGACTACTGGACTGGACTCGCCGAGCGGCACCTCTCGAACGTCAGGGCGTTCTTTTGCGGCGCGCTCGGGGAAGGGAAGACGATTGAACCCCAGATGATTGAAGCGAACAAGGGGAAACTCCAAACGCTCGCCTCAATCGTGAGGAAGCGCGGCGACGCCACGGACAAGCTCGAGGAGTTCATGACGAACAACAAGACGGAGTGGGCTCTCAGACTGCTCGAAGCCGACAGAAGTGAATCCGAAGTATTGGATATACCTTCGTACATCCTGAAAGCCATCAACTTCATAGACCCCGCTCCGGAAAGCGCCGAGAATGAATAACGCCGTCGTTGCCGTCGCAGGTTGGGGCAAGACGGAGGAGCTCGCAAGCGCGGTTGCGCGAGAGCCGAACCCTGATCGAGTCCTCGTGCTCACTTACACGGAAACCAACCAGCGCGAGGACACCCTGAGGATCTTTCAGAAGACAGCTGGGGCAAAACGCCATGCATCGGTGATGGGATGGAAGGCATTCCAACTGCACGACATCGTTCGGCCGTACCTGCCTCTGCTATATCCAGACATCCGCCTCAGGGGCCTCTCGAATCGCGATGTTGATCTGGTCAAGCGCCCGAGCGGCTCGGCCAGATATCTGACGAGGGACGGGGACGCCTATCCCAGCCTGCTCGGCAAGCTCACTCTCGATGTGATTGACAGCAGCAAAGGCGCTGCGATCAGAAGGCTTGAGCGCCTGTACGACTCTATCTACATCGACGAGGCGCAGGACCTCAGGGGCAACGACCTGCGCGTTCTCGAAAGGCTCCTCGAGTCGAATATCAGCGTCCACGTTTTCCTTGACCCCCGGCAATCGACGCTGAGCACGGCGGAGAAGGACCAGAAGTACAAGAAGAATTACCCGAACGCAGAGGTGATAAAACTCTATCGTGAATGGGAGGGGAAGGGCCTTCTCGACATTAGATACGAAAACGAAACGCACAGGAGCATCGCACCAATCGCAGCACTCTCCGACATCATAATCGGCGACGAGCTTGGGTTCGGGCCCACTGTAAGCGTTGTCGAGCCTCGCGGTCGGCACGATGGGGTATACATCATTGCCAAGACAGACCTGGGTCGTTACGCATCCGATCACGGAGCGGCTCTCCTTGCCCTACAAAAGAGCGAGAAATACGGCATCTGCGACGCGATGAACTTCCGCAAGTCGAAGGGCATGACACGCGATGATGTCGTGATTGTCACTACTGGTCCTATCGAGAAGTTCCTTACAACAGGAGCGCCGCTCAAGCCAGCAAGCGCCTGTAACTTCTACGTTGCCGTAACGCGCGCCAGATATAGCGTTGCGTTGGCGGTTGACGAACCGCACAAGACACTGGCTGGAATCAAGAAGAGCCCGTTGCTCGGCAAACTTGGAATTCGGCTTGCATCATGTACTACTCGAGTCCTCGCCAGGGACTTAAACAAACAATCCAAGATATTGTAGTAGCCCAGCAGCAATCGGAACAACCCCGCTAAAGCGAAACTGTAACTTGAAGGGCCTAAGACCATGAACAAGGCACCCTGGCCCCACCGGAATAGGGTGCCTTCTCACGCACCCAAGACCAAGCAACAAAGGGCTCGACAGTTCCATACAGCGAGTTATGTCGGCACAACGATATACGATGCTCTTTATTTGCACTAAATTACGCACTATGCGCGCACCGATATTGGACATTGGAATATTTATATTTGCAGGTAAGCTGTAAAGTTTATGGCTCTGTTAGACGGGTATTGACATATAAGTGATGTTACGGTGATATAATCAAACTAGGAGCTACGGCATTGAAGCAACATGAACGCCGAAGATCTAGTCATTACCTTCAAGAAGAATATGGCGAGCCTCAGCAAGACCGAGCGTCGTCGCGCCATCGAATCCGTCAGGGACGTTATTCGTGCGACGTTGTTCGATGATGCGACCGGTTCCACCTATGAAGTCGAATGCTGTCCGCGCTGCGGGTCCGTCGCCATTGTGAAGAAGGGCAAATCAAAGAACGGCGAGCAGCGCCACCTCTGTCGAAACTGCGGCAGGACCTTCGGCATGGGAAGCGAGCACATCTTGGGGTCGAGTAAGCTCCCGAAGGAAACCTGGATGGCCTATGCCAAATGCTTCGTGCTCAAGCTGCCTCTGCGCGAATGCGCGAGACGTTGCCACGTCTGTCTCAAGACCGCCTACACAATGCGCCACAGGCTGATCGAGTGCCTTTCGGCCTACTCCCCCTCGTTCAAGGTCGAGCGGGGCTGCGGCTGCGAGCTCGACGAGACTTATCTCCCCGAGTCGTTCAAGGGCAACCACACGAAGGGATCGTTCGCGATGCCGCGTCCCTCCCGACATCGCGGCAAGCAGGTGCACAAGCGCGGGCTGTCGCGCGAGCAGATCTGCGTCATGACCGGCGTGAATGATTCCAACGAGACGTTTTTCGAGGTCTCCGGCCGCGGAGTGCTGTCGAGAAAGCGCGCCATGGACGTGTTGAAAGGCCGCATCAAGGCGGGATCGATCGTGGCGACCGACAAGGCCATCGCCTACGCTGAAGTACTCGCCGAACTCGATGTCGCGACCCACTCCGCCTACGACTCCAAGGACCGATCCGAGGGAACCATCAATCGGATTAACACCGTCCATTCGCTTCTCGCCTCGTTCATGGAGCCGTTCCGCGGGATCTCCACCAAGCATCTCTCCGCCTACCTTGCATGGTTCAAATGGTGCCGCACTTTTATGACAGCCGATTCCGGCACTGCAGAGCGCACGGTCGCCCGTCAGCTCGCCAGCGGAACCTGCCGCACCCGCATCCGCGATATGTTCAACGTCCTTCCCCCGTATATGGATTGCTGGGCCGCAGCGGCCTAATGACGGTAGAATGGTTGCACCGTGATATACGAGAAAGGGGGTAGCCATGCCGTCAAACATACCTGCCACGACGATCCGGATAGAGCCGGAGGTCAAAAAAGAGGCCACCGTCATCCTTGACGAGCTCGGCCTGTCCATGTCTACTGCCGTCAACGCGTTCCTCAAGGCGCTCGTCCGCGAGGGCGGGATGCCGTTCGAGATGAAGGTATCTCAAAAGAAGCCCGAAAGGAACAACTAGTGGCTTATGAATCTGAATCATTCAGGGAGCATCATCTGACGCGACTGCCGACGCTCCGCTCGCTGCTCGAATTGGGTTGGTCGAGAGACCAGATACAGTGCCCCTCACCCGAGTCCAACGACACGGAGTGGAGGGTGCCCAAAACGCCCTCGGAATCATCCAGGAGGGAAAAGGGCCACGGGTACAACGGCTTCCCAGTCGACATGGCGATCTTCGACAGCGTCGAGGGTCGAGGTGATTGGAAGCACTGCAAGATCATCATCGAATGCAAGGAGCCCTCCGAATCAAGCGGAATATCCGAACTTGAAACTTATATGGGACTAGAGCCGAAGGTTCGCATGGGCATCTGGACCGACGGTGCTAGAATCACGCGCGTCTACAAGCTCCCTTCTGGAGAGTTTCGCGTGGAGACTGGGTCTACCCTTCCTCGTCCCGATGAAAATCTAATCCTCAGCGAGAACGTCGGTTCCAGCGACCTGTCCGTGCCAACCTATGAGCAGCTGTCCTGCTGCTTCATGGATCTGCTCGGCCTCATTGTCTCATCCGACGGCCGCTCCACGCGCTCTGATGCCCGCCTCAACCAGCTATGCAACATCTTGCTCATTAAACTGCAATCCGACTCCGATGCCCGCATGCTCGGATCCAAAAAGGTTGATTTCCAAATCCTGGACACCCCGGAAGAGACGGCGGCGTCGATCAACGCCCTCTTCAAGAAGTACAAGCTGGATAGGCGCGACCTCTTCGACGATGACGAGGCTAACGAGATTCTGTTCGACCCAGAGACGGTGCACGCGATCGTCGCCGAGCTCCAGAGACTCGATCTCATCGACGTCAAGCCTGACACCCTGTCGCTCGCGTTCCAGATCTTCCGCAGTGCAAACCTGAAGAACGGGGAGGGACAGTACTTCACCCCCGCTCGCGTCGTCAAGGCCGCGACGCGAATGATGTGCATCGACCCGACGGACAAGGTGATCGACCCCGCCTGCGGGACCGGCGGATTTCTAGGAGAGGCCTACCTCCAGGTCTCCTCCCAGATAAATGAGGCAAATGCGGTCAGATGGGCGAATGCGAGGCTTTACGGCGTCGACCTCGACGACATCAACGTGAAGCTCGCGAGGGCCCTGATGGTCGGAATGGGCGATGGGTCGACCCACATCAAGCTGGGCGACTCCATCAGGCAATCGAAATGGCGAAGCAACAGGCACGGTCTTGAAGATGCCCTCGATGACGATGGCTACGACGTGGTCCTCACCAATCCTCCGTTCGGGCAGAATCTGACCGTAAGCACGGCCGAGGCGAGCGCATGCGGATACTCCATCTGCAAACACACCAAATCAGGCAAGAGCGCAGACGAGTACATGCAGACGGAGATAGGCATCGTGTTCGTCGAGCGCGCATACAGGCTCCTTCACGAGGGAGGAAGGCTTGGGATAGTCCTTCCCGAGACGTACTTCTTCTCCAAGAGCTACTCCTGGTTCAGGGAGTGGCTAGACGAGCACTTCATGCTTAAGGGCGTTCTCAATATACCCATGGAGGCCTTCCAGGGGTTCTGCCGGGCGAAAACCAACTTCTACGTGTTCTCGAAGAAGTGCGGCGGGAAGGAGCCGCCAATCGAGAAGCAGGCTTACTGGTCGTGCGGTGGAAAAACCTGGATCTCCAATGCGCCCACGATCGGTATCAACAAAGACGGCGAAACTCTGTATCGCATCGATCCTTTGTCCATGACGAGGACGGACGAGATCGATGACGTCGCCGCTTCCGATGTGGACTGCCTTCTCTGTGACGACGGGGAGACCAGCACGGCCTCATTTGTCACCAGCACGCCACTCGCTGAGTCGTTCATCGGCGTGCCGCAGTACTGCGACCTCTCGATTCAAAAGGCTCTTCGCACCTGGACTTCCGAGAGGTTGCCCAGCTGCCAGCTCATGAGCCTGGGCGAACTTAAGGACCTTGGTTGGCTGAGCGTCAGGCAGGGCCACGGAAGCCCCTCCCTGGATCTGAGGTCGGGAGATATCCCATACATCAAGGTCTCGGACATCAGAAGCGGAACGGTCAACCCGAATAGCACCAACATGGTCTCCGATGTCATCGCCGAGAAGTTCTGGAAAGGGAGTGTCAGCGGGCTGAAGCCTTGGGACGTCATAACCCCTGCTAGGGCCTCAAAGAACATTGGCGAGCCGGCCATTATCCTCCCTGGTCAGGAGCGGGCCGTCTTTACAAAGGAGGTTCTGGTATTCAGAGCGACCGATCTGGCTGCCTTCGACAACTTCTACATCGCATGGGCGCTGATGCTCGAACCGGTGAATGCCCAATGGGAGCGGGTGGTCTTCATGCAGACGAACCGTGAGGACTTGGGCGATCGCTGGCGGGAGATATTGATCCCCGTTCCGTCGGGGAGGGAGCAATCAGATTCTCTCTCATGTGCCACAAAGGACTATTACAAAGGCCTTGCAAAGTTGCGGACGGATTTCCAGAAGAACCTATCGACCTGGAAATAGCGTCAAAGCAATAAACCAGTGAAAGGGGCGTACGCCCCTTTCATATTTCAGATGATGTCAATCCTGGTCTAACAGAGCCATATTTATTATTTTGATTTACGCATATTAATACACGAGTTCCTTGAATACCAATCAAGAGGCGAAGGAAAACCGGAATAGCTACATCATACCCATCGGCAACCCGTACGCGGGCGACTGCGGGCTCTACGTCTCCGCCTGGAGCTTCACCAAGGAGGCCGGCTACGAGGCCGATCGCGTTACCGTGCCCGCGCACCCGCTCAATCTCGGCACTTTCGTCCACCACTACGTGAAGGCCCACAACAAAACCGACGACGAGACCCGCAGCGCCGCCTCGCTCGCCCGCATATGGCAGGCGGCGCAGCAATTTCAAAACATGAACCATCGGCGAATGTGGTGCAAAGTAAGCGGAGACGTCATATATACGTTTCTTCCAAGTCGCGGAAGGATGTCCCTCCACTTTTTATTGAGAGGTCGCATGAGCGAGGTCAGCATCTTTGTTGATGGATCCGGTGGACAGGGCGGGGACTTGCAATACAACAAAGCGAGCTGGCCAAAAACGCCGACTTCATCTTGGCAGGGGCGGCTGTTTTCCCTGCACCTTGGAGTTCTTCGCTCGTAAATTCGACAATCCAGGAGCTTCAAAGACAGAGGAGAAGCTCTTTGACAGTTCCCGTGGGGTATTCGAATTATTGCCGCGGGGCTTGTCCTGCAAACAAAAAACACCCGCCATAGTTTACGCCATCTCGGCGGGCACCGAAAGATAGGCATGGCGGGTCCACTGCCAATACTTTACCACAGGCCAAATCGCCACTGACTCAGGACGCCAGCCATGATCGTCCAAGCACAAAGCAATAGCCCGCGTCCGCGGCAAAGTCGAAAGAAACGCCAAGCCGGGCTGCCCAAATCCTCGCCATCTACGTAGTATCTTCGCCATTTCTAGTACAATTGGCGAGGATACTACGTAGATGGCGAGGATACTTTGACCCAATTCGACTACAGCCGAGCACTCAGCAGCCTCATGACTCCCGAGGTCGTCTCCGCTCTTGGGAGTATCCGCGAGCAAAAAGGTAAGACCTCCCTGCTCTCCATCGCTCACCCCGACCACTTCGCCGCTTTGGTGGAAGTTGCCAAGATTCAGAGCACGAGCGCATCAAACAGAATCGAGAACATCTCGACCTCAGACAAGCGCCTGCGCGAGCTCATGCTCGAAAAGGCCGAACCCAGAAACCGCGATGAACGCGAAATCGCCGGCTACCGCTACGTTTTGGACCTCATCCACGAGAGTCATGATGACATCCCAGTCACCCCCGGCGTGATCCTGCAGCTCCACCGCGACCTGTACCGCTATTCGGGAGATTCCCACGCGGGCACGTGGAAGGATTCAGACAATGTGATCGCGGAGCGCACCGCGCAAGGCGAGCTCGTCGCGCGCTTTGTTCCCACACCGGCAGTCATGACGCCCGACGCCGTCGAAACCATTTGCGAGGAATACCGTAAGCAGATGGATGCCGGGACGTACGACCCCCTACTCGTGTCTCTTGTGTTCGCATTCGATTTTGTGAGCATCCACCCGTTCAACGACGGCAACGGGCTCATGAGCAGGCTGCTCACGCTGCTGCTCATGTACCGCTCCGGTTACGACGTGGGAAAGTACGTCTCGATCGAGAAGGAAATCGAACGCACAAAAGAGACGTACTACGAAGCCCTTGCCGCGAGCTCCCAAGGTTGGCGGGAGGGAAAGGGCGACTACGCCCCCTTCGTCACCTACATGCTCGGCATCATTGATGCCTGTTACCGAGGGCTCGCCAACAGGCTCCCTCTCGTGGGCGCCCCCGCGGACAACGAGGAGGCTATTCGCGCCTTCTTCGACCGGCTGATCGGCTCGGCCACAAAGCGGGAGATCATGGACGCCAATCCCGGGATGAGTCAGCGCACGTTGGAGCGCATCCTCTCGAAGCTGCAGCAAGAAGGCGTGATCGAGAAGATCGGCGCCGCACGATCAACCGCATATCGGCGGTGCCGAGGCGCTACAAAGCGCGAAAAGCACCGATAACGGAGGATGGAGATATCCGGCAGCTTACTTATAAAAGCTGATATCCCCATGGAAGTAGGCTTTCCAACGCTCGCAAATTTCGTCGTAGTTCGCGAGGATAAAGTCCATCACGTTCGCAAGGTCTTTCTTGTTGAGCTTGCTGCCGTTGTTCGCAAGCACACAGCCGCCATTGCGCGTCAGCCAAATCTTGGTTGCCCCTACGGTGGGACGGCCTTTCGCCACGTGAACGTGCACGGGCTCACCGTCCTCACCCGTCCAAAAAAAGATAGCGAAACCTTGGAAGAGGAAGAGCCTAGGCATATTCCCTCGATGCCTCCCGAGCAAGTCGCAAAATCAGCTGCGCGTTGTTGTGGACAAAGGAGTCGAAACGCGCGATGTCAGCCTCGTCGAAGCCCTCGATTTCCGACCACTCAAATGCAGGAAGCGTGCACATAGCGGAGTCAAACCCAAGCTCAACGGGTCGCTCGATAGAAACCTGCACCTCGCCACCATCGAGAACGTTGGAAAACGCTAGTTGCGTCCCGTCCTCGAGTTCCGCATAGTTGTAGAACATCACGCACCTCCACAGCCACTCTATCGCCAAATTATACCCGCGCGCTATCATTCCGCATTTCCAAGGGAAACAAAGCGGCGTTGCACAGCATGACGACTTGAATTATAGCCTACATAACTCTCTCACCCATTAAAAATACAAACACATGTTCGATGGATTTCGATTGGACGAGACCCAACACGAGCTGGGCTATGCTACGGTATTCATCTATATGGCTACAAAGACGCAAAAGGGAACCACCGAGAGAGCGAGCATGGTAAAGAACACCGCAAACTATGGCAACGACAGCATCCGTCAGCTCAAGGACGAGGAGCGCGTACGCCTGCGCCCCGCCGTCATCTTCGGCTCGGACGGGCTCGACGGCTGCGCGCACGCCGCCTTTGAGATCCTGTCCAACGCCGTCGACGAGGCGCGCCAGGGCTACGGCAAGCTGATCACCCTCACCGCCTTCCGCGACGGCTCCATCCAGGTCGAGGACAACGGCCGCGGCTGCCCGCTCGATTGGAACCCGTCCGAAAAACGCTTTAACTGGGAGCTCGTCTTCTGCGAGCTCTACGCCGGCGGCAAGTACAACAACAACGAGGGCGGCGACTACGACTTCTCGCTGGGCACCAACGGCCTGGGCTCCTGCGCGACCCAGTACGCCTCCGAGTACATGGACGTCACGGTCTGGCGCGACGGCAACAAGTACTCCCTCCACTTCAAGAAGGGCAAGGTCGTCGGCGCCAAGAAGAAGGCGCTCGAGATCGAACCCTCAGACGAGGACCGCACCGGCACCACCATCAAGTGGCGCCCGGACCTGGAGGTCTTCACCTCGATCAGCATCCCCCACGAGTGGTACCGCGAGACCATGCGCCGTCAGGCCGTGGTCAACGCCAACGTGACCTTCCGCCTGCGCATCGAGGGCGACGACGGCGAGTTCACCGAAGAGGACTTCTGCTATCCCAAGGGCATCGAGGACTACGTGCTCGAAAAGGTAGGCGCCGACTACCTCACCGAGCCCTTCTTCATCGAGGCGGACCGCCGCGGCCGCGACCGTGAGGACCTGCCCGACTACAACGTCAAGATCACGGCCTGCCTGTGCTTCTCCCGCACCTTCCAGATGCAGGAGTACTACCACAACTCTTCGTGGCTGGAGAACGGCGGCTCGCCCGAAAAGGCGGCCCGCAGCGCCCTGACCAGCGCGATCGACGTCTACATCAAGCAACAGGGCAAGTACAACAAGAACGAGAGCTCCATCAAGTGGCAGGACGTCCAGGACTGCCTGGTGCTGGTGACCAACTGCTTCTCCACCCAGACGTCGTACGAGAACCAAACCAAGAAGGCCATCAACAACCGTTTCATCCAGCAGGCCATGACGGCATTCTTCAAGGAGCGCCTGGCGACCTACCTAATTGAGAACAAAGACGCCGCCAACAAGATCATGGAGCAGGTGCTCATCAACAAGCGCTCGCGCGAGAACGCCGAGAAGACCCGCCAGAGCATCAAGACCAACCTGCAACAAAAGACTGACATGGCCAACCGCGTGCAGAAGTTCATCGACTGCCGCTCCAAGGA
>ERZ791911.1245-NODE-1245-length-12614-cov-6.786607_pt1 | contig 12614 bp, 10 predicted proteins | sample MGYA00510142_ERZ791911 | MGnify/ENA primary metagenome ERZ791911 (study PRJEB30046, sample SAMN00792056) | human gut metagenome | study: EMG produced TPA metagenomics assembly of the A metagenome-wide association study of gut microbiota in type 2... | reverse complement strand
ATAAAAATACAAGAATGAAATCCGATAACGATTTAATCAGCGCTTCCCTAGAAATTTAAAGAGCGCTGAGGAAACAGCTCTTTATCTGTTATGAGGGTAAAGTATGCATTGATTGTTGCTATTTCTACAAGGTCCCTGTTTCCGGCCTTGCTTTTTTCGTGCCTTTTATCAGTAGTTAGTTGACTAAAAACGGGAGATGGTTGGATTTGAGAAAGAAAGAGTTAGTCATGAGGCTGGGGGAAATGGTGCTTGTCCTTCTGGGCATTAGTTTTATCACGTTCTGTCTGGTCATGCTGGCGCCGGGGGATCCGGTGCGGCAGATGATTGCGGGCAATGAAGATATCGTGGTGAGCCAGATAGAAATCGATGCGCTCCGTCATGAACTGGGGCTGGATAAGCCCTTTATCTTCCAGTACCTGGACTGGCTGGGACGGGTGCTTCACGGGAATTTCGGCTATTCCTTCATGATGAAGAAGCCTGTACTGGAAGCCATCATGGGCGCCCTGCCGGCTACCCTCATTCTGGCTGCGGCTTCCACTCTGTTCATGCTTGTCTTTTCCATTCCCCTTGGCATTTATACGGCGGTAAAGAAAAACAGCTGGTTTGATTACCTCGTCCGGGGCTTCTCCTTCCTGGGCGTTTCGGTGCCGAACTTCTGGATGGGTCTCATGCTTCTCTGGATTTTCGCTTTGAAATTGGGCCTCTTTCCCATCGTAGGCGGCAGCATTTCTTTGGAAAACCTCATCCTCCCCATGGTGACCCTGGGCGTTGTGATGACGTCCAAGTACACCAGGCAGGTGCGGGCGGCGGTGCTGGAAGAACTGAACCAGGACTATGTCATGGGTGCCAGGGCCCGGGGCTTTTCGGAGTCCCACATCCTCTGGAAGGAAGTGCTTCCCAATGCCATGCTTCCCCTGGTGACACTGCTGGGCCTGGCCTTCGGTTCCCTCCTGGGCGGCGCAGCGGTGGTGGAAATCGTATTCTCCTGGCCCGGCCTGGGATACATGGTGGTAGAAGCCATTACGTACCGCGATTTCCAGACGGTTCAGGCCATTGTGCTCTGGATTGCTTTCATGTACATGGTGATTAACCTGGTGGTGGATCTGTCCTATCGCCATCTGGATCCAAGACTTCGGAAAGGAGGCCGGTAATATGGAGAATCTTTGGAAAGGACTGAAAGAACATAAAACTTTCCGTTTCACCACCCTGCTGGTGGTGCTGCTCATAGCTCTGGTGGTGCTGGCGCCGGTGATTGCTCCCTATAATCCCCTGGAAGCGGTCATGAAGGACGCCAACCAGGCGCCCTCCATGGCGCACCTCTTCGGCACAGACAAGCTGGGACGGGATGTGCTGTCCCGCATCCTCTACGGCGGCGCCTACTCCCTGTCCAGCGTGCTGGCCCTGGTGGCCATCATCTTCTGCGTAGGCACCTTCCTGGGCCTTGTGGCCGGTTACTTCGGCGGCATCATTGATACGGTGATCATGCGCATTGCGGACATGATGATTTCCTTCCCCGGTGTCATCCTGGCCATTGCCATTGCCGGCATCATGGGCGGCAGTCTGGTGAACGCCATGATTGCCTTGACCGCGGTGACCTGGACCAAGTATGCCCGCCTGTCCCGGTCCATGGTTTTAAAAATCAGGAAACGGGACTTCGTGGACGCCGCCATCGTCAGCGGCGGCACCAGCTCTCATATCCTCTGGTCCCATATCATGCCCAACGTGGTGCCCATCCTTGTGATTACAGCGGTGTCCGACATCGGCGCCATGATGATGGAACTGGCAGGTCTCTCCTTCCTGGGCTTCGGCAGCCAGCCGCCGGCACCGGAATGGGGCCTCATGCTGAACGAAGGCCGCCAGCAGTTGCAGACAGCACCCTGGCTCATGGTCTTCCCAGGCCTTGCCATCTTCATTTCCGTAGTCATCTTCAACCTCTGGGGCGACGCTCTCCGAGATGTGCTTGACCCGAGGGATAATTAGTGAGCTGGTGAGATAGTGGGACAGTGGGACAGTGAGCTGGTGGACTGGTAAGAGTCACTATCTACATGTACCAGTATTCTTCGATTAGGATGACTGTGCGGGGCGGGAGAATGGCTGCTTCGCAGCCATCCCCTTCCACCGCTCACGCGGTCCCCCTCCGCCCCGATGGGAAGCGTGTCGCTGGATTCTCAGTCGTCTGCCGACTCCCTACGAATCCAGCTCCCTTGTCACCTGGCAAGCAGGGGGAGGCAAGAACGTAACGCTGACTATAAAACTCATCGCCCGGCAGGGCGATACCAACACCCTTTGAACCCGCCTGCCAAAGGCAGGCGGAACCTTCTGAACCCTCTGAACCCGGGCCGCGAAGCGGCCCTTACAAAGTTTTTCCACGCCTTTGGCGTTTATTTCCATACAGAAAGGAAGCGTTCAACAGATGAAATCAATTTACAAGAAAGGTGCCCTTCTGGCAGCAGCAGCTCTGATGGCCTTTGCTATTACGGGGTGCGGCGGTTCCGGTTCCAACTCCAAAACCGCAAAAGATACCCTTACCGTAGGGGTGACGAACTTTGCGGACAGCCTGGAGCCCACGGACAACTACTTCGGCTGGCAGGTCATGCGTTACGGCATCGGCGAATGCCTGGTTCATTTTGACGGCAAAATGAATGCAGAGCCCTGGATTGCAGAAAGCTGGAAGGTGTCCGACGACAAAATGTCCTGGACCTTCAAAATCAAGGACATTAAGTTCTCCAACGGCACACCGGTCACCGGTGAAGCGGTGAAGAAATCCATTGAACGAACCTTTGCCAAGGCGCCGAGGGCGAAAGCCATGTTTGAGCTGGACCACATCACCGCCGACGGACAGAATGTGACCATTTACACGAAGAAGCCCGTGGCTACCCTGCCGGGCATGCTGGGTGACCCGCTCTTCATCATTGTGGATACCGACTCCGACGGCAAGATGGACTTTGCGAAACAGGGCCCCGTTTCCACCGGTCCCTACATGGTGAAATCCTTCTCCAAAGCCAAGACGGAGCTGGACGCCAACCCCCATTACTATGACAAGGTGCCCTTTGCCCATGCCCAGATCAATACCATCGACGATCCCAATACCCGAGCCATGGCTCTTCAGAAGGGTGAAATCGATGTGGCCGTCAATATTGCACCCGGCGACATGCAGCTTTTCCAGGACAAGAATAAATTTACCGTCAGCACCATTTCCTCTATCCGTGACGTGCTGGCCCGCCTTAACGTTTCTGAAGGCAAACCCCTGGCCGACAAGAATGTGAGAAAGGCGCTGCTCCAGTCCCTGGACCGCGACACCTACTGCAAAGTGCTCCTGAAGGACACCTTCACTCCCGGCGGCCCCCTCCTCCCACCGTCCGTGGATTACGGTTTCGACAAACTGAAGGCGGAATACCCGGATAACTACAATGTGGAAAATGCAAAGAAACTGCTGGCAGATGCCGGCTGGAAGGATACCGACGGCGACGGCTATGTGGATAAGGACGGCAAGAACCTGGAACTCGATTTCATCTACTACAGCGGCCGAGCAGAACTGCCTCTCTTCGCCGAAGCTACCCAGTCCGACGCCAAGAAAGTGGGCATCAAGGTGAACCTGAAGAACGTGGACTATAACGTCCTTGACGGCATCGGCACCCGCGGCGAATACGACATGCTTATTTCCAACGTGCTGGCCGAACAGGCGGGGGATCCGGAAGTGTTCATCAACATGTACTGGAAGACCAATGTGAACGGCAGCAACCCGCAGAACGGCTCCGGCTACAGCAATCCGGCATACGACGCCCTTTCCGACCAGCTGGCAGGGGAATTCGACCCGGCGAAGAGAAAGGAAATCATAGAAAAGATGGAAAAAATCATTCAGGACGATGCGGCCACTCTGGTCTTCGGCTACCCCCAGACCAATATGATTTCCAGCAAGAAAGTCAAGAATGCGGACATCAAACCCTGCGACTACTACTGGGTAACCAAGGACATCGTTCCGGCAGAGTAAGAGAGTAGAGACACCGGTGGCTGGGGGGGATTCCCGATTGCAAGCGGGTTCAACGGGTTCAAGCCGCCATCGGACCTTTGGCCCTGGGCGGCACGGAAACTGGATGCGCAGGGAGTCGAAAGACGACTGGAAATCCAGTGACACGCTTTCTCCGGACGAATGCCGCGAAGCGGTAAAGAGTGTACGAGGGGAAGAATGATGATACTCATTCGTTACTCTACAGGGCGTCTTACTTTGTCCGACTTGCCCATCCTATGCAGGCTGTACACTGAAAGGGGAGGCGAGCCCATGCCGCCGTTAAGGCGGCATTATAAAACTCATTGCCCGAAGGGCAATCCGCAACCCTCTGAACCTTTTGAACCTTTTGAACCCTCTGAACCCTTATTTCATAAAGTATTAGGAGCCCATATGCTGTTAGAAATCAAAAATCTGGGCATTGCCTATGGTCAGGCAGAGCCCGTTGTACGCCACGTTTCCTTTACCCTGGACCAGGGAGAAATTCTTGCCATTGTAGGGGAATCGGGGTCGGGAAAGACCACGGTCATCCGCGCCATCCAGCATGTGCTGCCTGGAGGCGGTCATATTGCGGAGGGACAGATGCTTTTCGAAGGGGAAGATACCCAGCAGCAGTCTGCTGAAAAGCACCGCATGCTGGACGGGAAGGACGTTTCCATGATATTCCAGGACAGCGGCGCCATGATGAATCCCATCCGTCCCATCGGCGTCCAGTTCAGGGAGTACCTGGCCCTTCACGGCATGACCGATGAAAAGGAAGCCCACCAGCGCATGGTGGACATGCTTACCATGGTGCGGCTGCCGGATCCGGAGCAGATTCTGAAGAGCTACACCTTCGAACTCTCCGGCGGCATGCGGCAGCGCGTGGGCATTGCCATGGCCATGGCCTTCCATCCCAAACTCCTTCTGGCCGATGAACCCACCAGCGCCCTGGACGTAACCACCCAGGCCGCCATTGTGAAGGAAATGATGGAAGTCAGAAAAAAGATGAATACCGCCATCATCATCGTCACCCACAACATGGGCGTGGCAGCCTATATGGCAGACCATATCATGGTCATGAGACAGGGACGGGTGGTGGAATACGGGAAAGCGGAGGAAGTCATTTACCATCCGAAAGAGGACTACACGAAAATGCTTCTGGCCGCCGTACCGGTACTGGGAGGTGAGACCGCATGAAGGGGTATGGAGAAGAAATCCTCCGTATGGAGGACATTGTGAAAACCTTCGACCTGGGCGGCGGAAAAAAGCTCACCGCCTCGGATCGTGTAAATATCAGCCTCCACAAAGGAGAAACCCTGGGTATCGTCGGGGAATCGGGCTCCGGAAAATCCACCCTGGCCAAAATCCTGACACGCCTCTACACCATGGACAGCGGGCGCATCCTCCTTCACGGAAAGGATATGACCGCCCTTGCAGGGGAAGAATTCCGGCAGGCCAGGAAAAATATCCAGATGGTTTTCCAGGACCCCTCCACGGCCTTTGATCCCAAGCAGCGGGTCAAAGACATTATCTGCGAACCCCTTCGGAACTACGGTCTCATCAGGAAAGAAGAGGTGGGAGACAGGGCCAGGGAAATGCTTCGCCTGGTGGACCTGCCGGAGGATTTTGCAGACCGCTATCCAAACAATATGTCCGGCGGCCAGCGCCAGCGCATCGCCATCGCCCGGGCTCTCGTACTGAAGCCGGAAATCATCATCTGTGACGAAGCCACCAGCGCCCTGGACATGTCGGTGCAGAAAACGGTGATCGAACTCCTTCACCGACTGCAGATGGAAACAGGCGTGGCCTACTTCTTCATCTGTCACGACCTGGCCCTGGCCAACATGTTCTGCGACAACATCGTAGTCATGCAGCACGGCAGGGTGGTAGAAAAAATCCACGACCTCTCCGAAGCCAGAGACCCCTATTCCCAAAAACTCCTGGCCTCCGTCTTCACCATAGAAGAAGGGAAAAACAAAATCCTGCCGGACGAACTGTTTGGGTAGGGGGTAGTGGGCTGGTGAGATAGTGGGACAGTTTCCTGTGGGCATGAAACACCATAGTGTACCGCTGCCCTGTCATTTCGAGCGCAGCGAAGCGGAGCCCCGAAATCTCCTCTCCAGGAAGTTTCCTGTCGATACGAAAAACATCTGTCCCAAGCCGAATAGGAAACCATACGCAAACAGTTTCCTGTCGGTATGAAACACATCCGTCCCAAGCCGGACAGGAAACCATACGCAAATAGTTTCCTACTGATATGAAACACATCTGTCTCAAGCCGAATAGGAAACCATACGCAAACAGTTTCCTGTCGGTATGAAACACATCGGCCCCAAGCTGAATAGGAAACCATACGCAAATAGTTTCCTACTGATATGAAACACATCGGTGCCAAGTCGGACAGGAAACCATACGCGAATAGTTTCCTGTCGATATGAAACACATCCGTCCCAAGCTGAATAGGAAACCATACGCAAACCGTTTCCTGTCGGTATGAAACGCAGCAGTGCCAAGCCGGATAGGAAATCATACGCAAATAGTTTCCTGTCGTCATGAAACACAGTGATGCCATGTCGAGTAGGAAACCATACGCAAATAGTTTCCTGCCGGTGTGAAGCACATCGGTGTCATGTCGGACAGGAAACCATACGCGAATAGTTTCCTGTCGGTATGAAACACATCCGTCCCAAGCTGAATAGGAAACCCTGCGCAAACCGGTTCCTGTCGGTATGAAACACAGCAGTGCCAAATCGGACAGGAAACCATACGCGAATAGTTCCCTGTCGTCATGAAACACATCTGCCCCAAGCCGGACAGGAAACCATACGCAAATAGTTTCCTGCCGATATGAAACGCATCTGTCCCAAGCCGGACAGGAAACCATACGCAAATAGTTTCCTGTCGATATGAAACGCAGCAGTGCCAAGCCGGATAGGAAACCATACGCAAACAGTTTCCTGTCGATATGAAACGCAGCAGTGCCAAGCCGGATAGGAAACCATACGCGAATAGTTTCCTGTCGGTATGAAACACAGCAGTGCCAAGCCGGACAGGAAACCATATGCAAATAGTTTCCTGTCGGTATGAAACACATCCGTCCCAAGCCGGACAGGAAACCATACGCAAACAGTTTCCTGCCGGTGTGAAACACATCCGTCCCAAGTCGGACAGGAAACCTTTCGCAAACAGTTTCCTGCCGGTATGAAACACATCCGTCCCAAGCCGGATAGGAAACCATACGCAAATAGTTTCCTGCCGATATGAAACGCATTGGCCACAAGTCGGACAGGAAACTTATTACATATAAGGAGAGCACATTTATTATGAAGAAAATCATAGCACTGGCTGCTGCGGCAGCCCTGACTGCCGGCGTTTCCGCCTTCGCAGCCAATCCTTTTTCCGATGTTTCCACCGATGACTGGGCTTACCAGGCGGTTTCCAATCTGTCTGACCAGGGTGTGGTGGAAGGCTACCCCGACGGCACCTTCAAGGGAGAAAGAAATATCACCCGCTTCGAGCTGGCCCAGATTATTGCCCGCCTCATGGCGAAGGAAGACCAGCTGAATGCAGAGCAGAAATCCACCCTTGACAAACTGGCCGGCGAATACGCCGATGAACTGGGGAGTCTTGGTGTCCGCGTTTCCAACCTGGAAAAGAAGGTAGGAAATATTTCCTGGTTTGGTGATGCCCGTTTCCGGTATACCCAGAAATATGGTGAAAAAGGCAAGGCCGTCGATACCTGGAGAGGTCGTATGCGTATCAACGCCAAGACCCAGGTGAATGACAGCACCTATGTCCGCGGCCGTTTCGCCACCAACATGTATTTCAAGGATGCCAAGAAGGATGATGGGGATACGAAAATGAACGTGCTCTATGCTCACCATAACTTCAATGACAAGTTCAGCATGAACGTGGGCCGCAGCTTCCTCACCCTGGGGCAGACCGCCTTCTACTACGATGATTTCTTCGACGGCGTCCAGGCCTTCTACGGCGATAAGACAGCCACATTGGAACTGGGCTACGGCCGCATGCATACCTGGAATGCCGGCGATTATGTGCTGAAAACCACGAATGCAGACTGGGGCACCTCTGCCAATGATGATCCGGAAACATGGTATGCCCGGGTCTACGGCGGCGCCGACAAATTTAAATATGATGTGGAATACATCGATACCAAGGCCAAAGCCCTGGGAGCTGACAAACAGCAGATCTGGGGCGCCGGCATTACCGCAGGCCTTGGAAATTCGGGATTCGACGTCTTTGGTGATTTCTACCAGAACACCAAGGTTGACGGCAACCCCCACATGTGGACCGCCGGCATCGGCTATGGCCATATGAATGCGAAGAAGCCCGGCACCTGGCGCCTCTCTGCCCAGTACGTGGACGCTGAAACGGGCGCCTACTTTGGCGGCAACACCTCCATGGTGGACCCCATGTCCATCCCTATGGCCGAAGTCAAGGGCGTGAATCAGGTGAAGGGCGTGAATGAGGTGAAATACTGGCAGATTAACGGAGACCTGTCTCTCCAGAAGAATGTCTATCTCCACGGCGAATATGCACTGAACGTGAAGACCGACGGTACCAGCAGTACCGATTACGATGATCTGGCTGCTGTATCCATCAACTACGTATTCTAATCATTGGCAGCATAAAGGGGCGTGAAGAAATGATTCATATTCTTCACGCCCCTTTTTATGTATGCGGCCCGCCGCCATGTCATCTCGAGCGGAACTGCATGCCGTTATGGAAGCAGATGTTTCTGTTCTTTTTGTCTCTGAGTCGAGAGATCTCCCTCCACCATGGGATTGTGCTGCTGTGAAAGGAGATTTCTTCACGGCCTTTTTGTATTGCCCGCTGCCATGTCATCTCGAGCGGAGCTGCATGCCGTTATGGAAGCGGATGGTTCTGTTCTGTTTTGCCTCTGAGTCGAGAAATCTCCCTCCACCATGGGATTGTGCTGCTGTGAAAGGAGATTTCTTCACGGCCCTTTTTTATACGCTGCCCGCAGCCATGTCATCTCGGGCGGAACTGCATGTCGTTATGGAAGCAGATGGTTCTGTTCTTTTTGTCTCTGAGCCCCGAGATCTCCCGTGCCCATGGGACTGTGCCGCTGTGAAAGAAGATTTCTTCACGGCCTTTTTTGTATTGCCTACTGCCATGTCATCTCGAGCGGAGCTGCATGGCGTTATGGAAGCGGATGGTTCTGTTCTGTTTTGTCTCTGAGTCGAGAGATCTCCCTCCACCATGGGATTGTGCTGCTGTGAAAGGAGATTTCTTCATATTGTAAAATGATTTCCATTATCCCGCATTGGTCAGAAAGCACCGTTTCCCTGCCAGTCGGCTCACCAGGAAGGATGCGCAGGCGGCGCGGATGACCTGGTCAAGGAGAAGGGCGCACCAGGTGCCGATGAGGCCCATGTCCAGCACATAAATGAAGAAAGCCGTCATGAGAGGACGGAGGAAGGTGATGGAAACGAAGGAATAGGCCGCCACCTGGGCTGTCTGCCCGCTGCCCCGGAGAATGCCGGCGCCCCAGAGGGCAATGGCTTCGGGGTAGCTCACCAGGGCAATGAAAATCATGATGGTTCCTGCAAGGACGTGAAGGGTAGGATCCGGGGAGTAGATGGAAAAGATTTCATCCTTAAAGAAAAGGATGCTCCCGCAGGCGGCACTGGAAAGAATCATGCACCAGCGGAGCCCCGTTTTCCGGTACTGCTGCCAGTCGGCGCCGCTTCCCCGGCCCACGGCCTGTCCCGCCGTCACCATGCCTGCCTTGCCGAAACCCATGATGAAATCATAGTAAATATCGCAGATATTCATGCAGATACTGTGCACCGCAAAGGGCACCGTGCCAAGTCCGGCGGCCATGCGGGAAAAGAGAACCATGCCGATGCGTTCGCTTCCCTGCTCGCTCAGGACGCTGCCGAAAAGGGGCCCCACCTTTTTGAAATAGGCCATATCCGGAATCCACCGTCCCCCGTGGAAGAAGCCCTCCCGCCGGAGGAGGAAATAGGAATAGAGGAGCGAAAAGAGGGTGCCTGCGGCAGTGCCGATGGCGGCGCCCAGAACCCCATAGGCAGGGACGGGCCCAAAACCACGGATGAGAAGAAAGCTCAGTGCCGCGTTCAAAAGATTTCCGCAGATATTGGTCTTCATAATGGAAGCCGTATCCCCGTAGCCCAGCTGCACCGCCTGCAGGATGAGGGTGAGGGATGTGAAGTACACCGCCAGAAGCGCCAGCGGGCCGTACTCCATGGCCTGCGGCAGATAATCCGGCGATGCTCCCATGAGGATGAATATATCCTTGAGGAAAAGATAGAACAGTCCGTGAAGCAGGCCCAGTGCCAGGGCTCCCAGAAAGAGGGATTTTTTCAAAAGATCCGCCGACGGCTCCTTCTCCCCCCGGCCCGCATAATTACAGGACACCAGCGTCACCGCCGACGCCAGGGAACGGGAAAAACAAAGGAGGATAAGCCGGGGCTGGAGGAAAATGCTTACCGCAGCCACAGAAAGACTCCCCAGAGCCCCCACCAGGATGAGATCCGTGGAAGCTAGGAGAATCATAAAAAGCCCCTCCAGTGCGGCAGGCAGTGCAATTTTCAGGTAATGTCTGTCGTAGCAGTTCATATGGTTCCTTATGATACAAGCTGTTCATTAAAATGAAATATTATAACATTAAATAATTATAATAATATTATACAGGAAAATGAGAGACTGGGCAACTTGATGATTTCAAGAAATGGGGTTCGCTATTGGCTGTCCGCTGTCCGCTGTCCGCCGATGCTGGACTGTATTCCCGAAAGCAGAGAGACATCAGACTTCAGACTTCGGACAATCAGACGCCCCTTCCTGCCGACTGGTATTTACCGACGGATGAGTCACTGGCGGCATTTACCGAGATTCTTCGCTTCGCTCAGAATGACCTGTGCGGCGGGAAGGAAAGCGCGTAACGCCCTCGTGTCCCCTTGAGGGAAATGCCGCGGAGCGGCAAAGGGTGTACGGGATATCATGCCGAAAAGACACTCTACACTGAACTGACTGCCAAACGGCAGCTTCCCGCCGACCGGTATTTACCGACAGATGAGTCACTGGCGGCGTTTACCGAGATTCTTCGCTTTGCTTAGAATGACGGTGTCCGGCGGGAAAGCACGTAACGCTGACTTTATATTCATCGCCGAAGGCGATACCACACCCCTCTGACCCCTCTGAACCCTCTGAACCTTTTGAACCTTTTGAACCCAGAGCCGCGAAGCGGCCCCTTTTATTTTGCGGCGCCAGCCGCTGCCACAACCTTCTGAACCTGGAGCCGCGAAGCGGCTCTCCCTATCCCTCTAAAGAATGATATAATGATATCAGATTTGTATCGCTATCCTGGTCAAAGGAGAAAGGAAAAAATCATGTCAACCACATTAGGGGCGGATTTCCGCAGCCCCACATTCTGGCAGCGTCTTGCTTTCATCATCGCCATTACCCTGGCAGGTACCTTTTTATACTCCGTCGGCGTGAACGCCTTCCTGGTGCCTCACCAATTCCTCTCCGGAGGACTCACGGGCATTGCCATGGTACTCTACTACCTCACCGGTTTTCCCATCGGCATGGCGAACCTGCTCATGAACATTCCTATCCTGATTCTCTCCTTGAAATTCATGGGGAAATTCTACACTCTTATCACCATCCTGGGCACCGTGTGCTGCTCCGTATTCATCGACCTTACCGCCTTTCTGGCGGATTACAATGTGGTGAAGGATCCCCTGGTGGCCGCCATTTCCGGCGGCGTGGTGCTGGGGATTTCCATGGGCATACTCTACCGCTACAACAGCAACACCGGCGGCCTGGACGTGGTGGGGGCCATATTGAAGAAATATTACAACCTGGAAATCGGCTACGTAGTCTTTGCACTGAACTTCGTCATTGTCACAGCGGGGGCCTTCATATTCGCCCTGGAACCGGCCATCTGCACCTTGATTTCCATGTACATCAACGCCAACCTTTCCAGCCGTATCGTCATCGGCTTTGCCCAGAGGAAGGCCGCCTTCATCGTGTCCGACAAGCCCCTGGAAATTTCAGACGCCATCCTTCGGAACATCCACCACGGCGCCACCCTCCTCTACGGCCAGGGTGCCTTCTCCGGCGTAGAAAAGAAAATCGTCTTCGCCATCGTGGACCTCACCCAGATTACCCGGGTGCGCCACCTCATCGAAGATATCGACCCCTCCGCCTTCCTCTTCATCATGAACACCACCGACGTCATAGGCCGGGGATTCACCAGTCCTCTTTCCACTGCCAAAACCATGCCCAAGTCCGTCCGCTATACCTGCGATAAGGATGGAAACATGATTCCCACCCACATGTGGTCCTATGAAATGGAAGCGGAAGCCCATCCGGAAGCGGAGAAACAGGAGCCTCCCCGGGAAGACGGGAAGTAAAGGGGAATCCGCTGTCAGCTTACCGCTGGTTAGTGTTCCCGTACGCAAGAGGGGGCACCCGCCAAAGGCGGGCAGGGGCGACAGCCCTGCGCTTTCGCGCAGGCCGAGGGTTGTGTAGAAGGGTTGTGAAGGCTATGACAGCGGAGAAAAACTATCCCGTAACGCTGACTTCATATTCATCGCCGAAGGCGATACCACCA
>ERZ791911.1239-NODE-1239-length-12661-cov-3.076313_pt1 | contig 12661 bp, 10 predicted proteins | sample MGYA00510142_ERZ791911 | MGnify/ENA primary metagenome ERZ791911 (study PRJEB30046, sample SAMN00792056) | human gut metagenome | study: EMG produced TPA metagenomics assembly of the A metagenome-wide association study of gut microbiota in type 2... | reverse complement strand
CTGCCGGAGCGGTGCTTAAGCCGCAAGGCGGGAATTGTGCGGTGTTGCCTTAACGCTTTTGCTGCAAAGTCTGCTCTGTCCGCATTCCCGTTTCCCGGTAAAATTCATCCAATTCTCCCTGCTTTTTTGATCACACGCACTTCCTCGGGCACTGCGCAAAAACCTGGCGATTTTTTCAGTTTGCCTGCGGGTACGGCTGTCCGCTTTTCTTCCAGCGGGCGTACCTGCCTGCCCAGTATATGCTGTACGCAGTCAAGCTGCAAGGCATTTACACCGCGTATTCCTACCTCAGCGTCCGCGCCACTGTGGACTTGCCGCTGCCAGAAAATTCGATCCATGCAATTTTATTCCAGCTTCGCCTCCTTGCCCAGCGCCTTCTTTTTGCACTCACTTCAAAACCGCAAAAGGACATTTATTATATCAGCTACAAGGGGAAGTTGTCAAAAAAATTGCCAAAGAGATACAAATAGGCTATAATATAAAATATAAAATTGTGTATTGAACGGTTTTTACCCCATTTGCACCCGGAAGGAGGTGGCAAGCACGGATACTTTACAGACAAACAGTACAACACAAACTGCTGAGATGCTCAAATTAGAGGGCGTTGTTGAGCATGTGATATACGAAAACCCGGATACCGGTTATGCCGTGTTTGAAGTGGATGCCGGTGGCACCGATATTGTTGTGGCAGGCAACGTGGGCAGCGTGGATAACGGTATGTCCATTACGGCGTATGGCTATATGGTCAACCACCCCAGCTATGGCGAACAGTTCCGTGCCGAAACCTGTGAGGCCAGCCTGCCGCAGGATACCGCGGCTTTGCTGAGCTACCTTTCCAGTGGGGTATTGCCCTATATCGGGCCTTCCACAGCAAAAAAGATTGTGGCAAAATTTGGGGCACATACATTGAACGTCATCTCCGAAACGCCGGACAAACTCTGTGAGCTAAAAGGTATCACCCCGCAAAAGGCCGCCGCCATCTCCAACGAGTTCCGACGTATGTACGGTGTGCGGGAAGTGGTTGCCTGGATGGCCAAGTTTGGGCTTTCCGCCCAGATGGCTGTTACAGCCTACCGCGCGTTTGGCCCCGCCACGGTAGAAGCACTGAAAAAGAACCCCTACATGCTGTGCGGGGAGCCGCTGAACCTGAAATTCAGCCAGGTCGATGGTATCGCCGCCCAGCTGCAGGTAGGACAGGGCAGCGACCTGCGCATTGCCGCCGGGCTTTTGTACGCTTTGCGCCACAACGCCAACAACGGCCACACCTGCCTGCCCGCAGATAAGCTGATCGAAAGCACTGCGCGCTTTATTCGGGTGGAGCCGGATGCCGTAAAGGCCGGGCTGCAAAGCCTGTTGGAGCATGACGAAATGCGCGCCTGCACCTTTGACGGAACGAAATATATTTACCTGCCAGATCTGCTCAGCGCAGAGCAGGATATTGCTGCGCGGCTGGGGGAGCTTGCCACATTCCCGACAGAAGGCCCCAAAACGCTGGAAAGCGATATCCGCGTTTTGGAATTGACCCAAGGTTTTGAATATGCCCCTTTGCAGCGGGAAGCAATCCGCTTAGCACTCTCTTCCCGCGTAATGGTTTTGACCGGCGGTCCCGGTACCGGCAAAACCACAACGGTCAAAGCGATTCTGAATTTGTATGAAGGTATTTATGACCGGGTTGCCCTGTGTGCCCCCACCGGCCGCGCCGCCAAGCGGCTGACCGAGCTGACCGGCCACAGCGCTTCCACCATCCACCGATTGCTGGAAGTGGACTATTCTACCGGAAGCGTGCGTTTTATTCATAATGAAAAGAATCTTCTCCCGTTTGACGTTATCATTCTGGATGAGATGAGTATGGTAGATGCCAAGCTGTTCCAGGCGTTGTTGGCCGCCGCGCGTTACCACTGCCGCATTATTATGGTAGGTGATGCCGACCAGCTGCCCAGCGTTGGCCCCGGCAGTGTGCTGGGGGAGATCTTGCAGGCAGACGTTCTGCCCACCGTACGGCTGAATGAGATCTTCCGCCAGGCGCAGAAAAGCATGATTGTACAGAACGCCCACCGCATTGTGGAAGGGCAGATGCCCATAAAAGGCGGGCGGGATGATGACTTTTTCATGATCGAATCCACCGGTCTTGCCTGCCAGAGGCTGATCTGCGACCTGGTCAGTACCCGGCTGCCCAAAAGTTATGGCTATGACCCCGTGCGGGACATCCAGGTGCTTTGCCCCACCAAGGTTGGCCCCACCGGGAGCGTAGAACTGAACCGCCGCCTGCAGGCCATTTTGAACCCGCCTGCACCGGATAAGCCGCAGATCATTTGGGAGCAAAGCGGCCGTGTGCTGCGCTGTGGCGACAAGGTAATGCAGATCAAAAACGATTATGACATTCCCTATGAGCGGGACGGTGCCGAAGCCGGTGTGGGTGCCTATAACGGGGATATGGGTATTATTACTGCCGTTGACCCCGAAAGCCGTGCTGTGACGGTACAGATGGATGACCGAAAGTATATTTACGGTGCTGACCAGCTTGCCGAGCTGGAACCCGCTTACGCTGTAACAGTGCACAAAAGCCAGGGCTCTGAATTTCCGGCCGTCATTATGCCTGTGGCAGATGTACCCGCGCGCCTTTGTTACCGCAACTTGTTGTACACCGGGGTTACCCGCGCACGCCGCCTGTGCATTCTGGCGGGAACCCGGCGCACCGAGCAGGCCATGGTGGATAATGTGCGCCAGAACATGCGTTACAGCGGGCTGCGCTACCTGCTGCGCGAGGCAGTCACTCCGGCTGAAAAACGCAGATGAAACAGAGAAAACGCATATCTCTGGATTGGCTGGACCGTGGGCGAACGGCTCTGGAACCGCTGCTGGCCCTTGCCTATCCGCGGCACTGCCCGCTGTGCGGCACGGTACTTGAGCAAAGCGCCTGGAAAGCCGCCGTGTGCCGTTCCTGTATACCGGAAGCCGAGCGTCTGCGGCATCTTCCACCGCGTCTGCCTGTAACGGAGCACGCCTTTTACGCTGTCAACACCTGCGCAGCTGCCTTTTACTATGCAGACAGTGTGCGCCATGCTATCCTGCTTTGCAAGGAGAACGGCAACCCCTGGTATGCGCGAGAACTGGCGGATTTGATGGCTGTGCTGATTTTTGGCGCACAGCCCGCCCGTGCCCCAGGGTACCGCCCGGTATACGAGAATCTATCCGGCATTTCGCTGTACAGCGCCATTGTTCCGGTGCCGCCGCGCGTAAAGAAGAACCGCGCGGAAAATATGCCCCTTTTGCTAGCGCAGCGCCTTGGGCGCATCCTGCACATTCCGGTCATCCAGCCGCTGTGCCTGACCCGGCAGGTTTTACCGCAAAAATCGCTGGACCAGCAAAAGCGCTTTGCCAATGTCAAGGATGCTTACGCCTGCCGTACTGGGGTTGACCTTTCCGGAATGCGGCTGCTGTTGCTGGATGATGTGATCACCACTGGTGCCACCATCTCTGCCTGCGCCAAAGCGCTATTGGAGGGTGGCGCTGTGAGTGTGGACGGCGTGTGTGTTGCAGCGACGGAACTGATGCCCAAAAGCCACGGTGCCGCCGGAACACCAAAAGAAAGCAAATAACTTTTATCTGCCGGATGGTTGATGGCAATTCACAATAGATAACAAAGTGCTGCTTCTGGCAGCAAGGAGTACCAGATAAACATGAAGCAATATGATATCGGCCTTGATCTTGGCACAACTTCCATTATCATTGCCACACAGGAACAGGGAGTTGTGTTCCATCAGCCCAGCATTGGTGCTGTTGATACCCGCAGCAGCACCATTCTGGCAGTGGGGGACAAAGCCCTGCGCATGGTGGGGCGTGTGCCTTCTTATATTGATATCATCCGCCCTTTGCGGGACGGTATTATTCAGGACCACCGCATGACAAACGAACTAATCGTGCGGTTTATCAATGAGGTATGCCGTTCGCGCATCATCAAGCCGCGCGTATCGGTCTGCGTTCCGGCAGCCATTACCGGCATTGAAGCTGACGCCGTGGTAGAAGCCGTCATGGCAGCCGGGGCACGGCAGGTTTTCCTTGTGGATGAGCCTGTCGCCGCCGCCCTTGGCGCAGGGCTGGATATCCGCAAGCCCATGGGCTGCATGGTGATTGATATCGGCGGCGGCTCCACGGATATCGCCGTGATCAGCATGGGTGGGCGGGTGCGCGCCGCCAGCCTGCCGGTCGCCGGCAACGCTTTTGACCAATGCATTGCCCAGTATGTTCAGGAAAAATTCAACATTGCCATCGGCCCTCTAACCGCCGAAGCGCTGAAAAAGCAGGTTGCCTGCTGCACCAAAAGCGAGTTTGAGGGCGTAATGGAGATCCGTGGTCATTCCTGGGAGACCAACCTGCCCGCCCGCCGCCTTGTCTATACGCGGGACCTGTACCTGCCCGTGCAGGAACTGGCCGCCCGCATTGCCGCCACTGCCCGCAATGTATTGGAAAGCACCCCGCCGGAACTGGCCGCTGATGTTGCCAAGAACGGCATTCTGCTGACTGGCGGCGGCTCCATGCTGCGTGGCCTGGCTGGTTATATTGCCGGGGAGCTGCATGTGGATGTTGCCATCGCACCAGACCCCATCAACTGTGTGGCACGCGGAACCGCAGCCAGCTTAACGCTGGGCCAATACCTGACAGCCGGTTTCCGCGATGCCACCCCCAGAGCGTGGCATAACCGACTGCAACCCCCAGAAGGTTTTTCCAATTAAAGCGCAGCTTTTGTGCAGGTTGTAAAAAGTATGATTTTCTGCGGATACCTCCGCCAGCCTACTTTTCTATCCGGCAAAAGTGTGCTATACTATACAGCGTTTGCCAAAATTCCCAGCCCTGCATGGTTCCGGGCTGGTTCTGCCATATAATATAAGGACAGGTTCATTATGCCCGATACCATTACCACTGAATTTCTGGCCCTGCGGGACCGCTATATCGCTTCCTGCTTTACTAAGCTGAACCCGGTGCAGCAGCAGGCTGTGTTTACCACCGAAGGCCCGCTGCTGATCCTGGCAGGTGCAGGCTCCGGCAAAACCACCGTTCTGGTCAACCGCATTGCCAATATCATCCGTTTTGGCCGCGCCTATGGCTCCAAAGAGGTCAGCCGCCCGGTTGCGCAGAGTGATCTGGAGCAGCTGCGCACCGCCATCATGTGCGGCCAGCCGGTTCCGCAGTCCCTGATGCCGCTGATGAGCGTTGCCCCGGCCCGCCCGTGGAATGTGCTGGCCATTACCTTTACCAATAAAGCCGCCGGAGAGCTGAAAGAACGCCTGAAAGCCATGCTGGGCGATACCATGGGCGGGGATGTATTTGCCTCCACTTTCCACTCTGCCTGTGTACGGATCCTGCGCCGCGATGCCGAACGCATTGGCTTCCCCAAAAGCTTTACGATTTACGATTCCGACGACCAGCAGCGTGTCATCAAGCAGATCTACAAAGAACTGATGATTGATGACAAGTTCCTGCCGGTCAAATCAGCCATCTCCCAGATCAGCGGTTACAAAGATAAACTTCTTTCCGCCAAAGATGTCGCCGCCGAAGCGCCGCGCGATACCAAGGCTGCTTTGACTTCCAAAATCTATACCGCCTATTCCAACCGGCTGCGCACGGCTGGTGCCATGGACTTTGACGATCTGATTTTCCATACCGTGCAGATGCTGAAAACCGATGCCGAAGCGCGGGAATACTACCAGCAGAAGTTCCGCTATGTCGTGGTGGACGAATACCAGGATACCAGCGTGGCCCAGTTCCACCTGGTGCGCCTGCTGGCCGGTGGTTCCAACAATGTATGCGTTGTTGGCGATGACGATCAGAGCATTTATAAGTTCCGCGGTGCTACCATTGAAAATATCCTGAACTTTGAAAAAGTTTTTGCCAGGGCCAAAACCATCCGCCTGGAGCAGAACTACCGTTCCACCTCTAACATTCTGAATGCGGCCAATAGCGTCATCAAGAACAACAACGGCCGCAAGGGCAAGACCCTGTGGACCCAGAACGGCGATGGTGACAAAGTTCACCATTATACGGCTGCTTCGGAACAGGATGAGGCCAGCCATGTGGCCGAGGTTATTGGCCAGAACCTGAAAAATGGTGCTTCCTTAAAAGACCATGCCGTTTTGTACCGCATGAATGCGCAGTCCAACCCCATCGAAACTTATTTTGCCCGTGCCGGTATCCCGTACCGCATTGTGGGTGGCCAACGCTTCTTTGACCGCAAGGAAGTCAAGGATATCAACTCTTACATGGCCGTTGTGGTCAACCCGCGGGACGACGTGCGCCTGCGCCGCATCATCAATGAACCTGCACGAAAGATTGGTGCCACCACCATTGATAAGATCGGGGAACTGGCCGCCGCCAACGGCGTGCCGATGATGGAGATCATCCGGGAGGCTTCTTCTTATCCCGCACTGGGCCGTGCCGCCAGCGCGCTGAACGCGTTTTACTCCATGTACCGTGAACTGTGTGATCTTTCCGTCACCCTTCCGTTGGATGAATTTGCCGGTGAAGTGATCCGCAAGACCGGATACGAAGCCATGCTGAAAGCGCAGAAAGAAGAGGGCGAGACCCGGCTGGAAAACTTGGGCCAGTTGATTTCTTCCGTAAAGACTTATGCGGAGCAGAACGGGGAAGACGCAACCCTTTCCGGTTTCTTGGAAGAAGTTGCCCTGATTGCAGACCTTGATTCCTATGATGAAGATGCTGATTCCGTTACCCTGATGACGATGCACAGCGCTAAGGGCCTTGAATTCCCGTATGTGTTTATCATTGGTATGGAGGATGGCGTTTTCCCCGGTGACCTTGCTCGCTACAGCGAGGAAGAAATGGAAGAGGAGCGCCGCCTGTGCTATGTCGGTATTACCCGCGCCAAGAAAGAGCTGTATCTTTCTTCCTCCCGCAGCCGTATGATTTTCGGCCAGACGCGCCGCAACCCGCCTTCCTGCTTTTTGGATGAGATTGACCCCAATGTGATGGACGAAACCGAAAGCCCAGAGCTTGCTTACAGCGGCGGTTTTGGCGCCGGGTACGGCAGCTACAGCACCAATGTTCCCGGCGGGCGCAGCGGATACTCCGGGGCTTCCCGCGGGTATCTGAACAGTGAATACAACCGCGGCGGCTTTGGCAGCAAGTATGCCGGCGGCTTCCAAAGTGGGTTTGCTTCCGGCGGGCACGAAAGCCCGAACTACCCCGGCGGTCGCCACACGGTCCAAAGCAGTAGCTTTGGCGCCGGGTATGGCAGTAGCCGCGTCAACCATCATTCCGGTGCTCCGGTTGCTCCGGCGGGCGGTGGCGTTACCACTGCACCCGCACGCAAAAAGGCCGCCAACTTTGCAGCCGGGGACCTTGTGGACCACAAGGTGTTTGGCCGCGGCAAGGTGCTGAAAGTAACGCCGGTTGCGGGGGACTGTATTGTAGAAATCCAGTTTGACCGCGTTGGCATCAAAAAAACAATGGCCAATTACGCCCCGCTGACCAAGCTGACCAGCGAAGAATAAACCACTGATAAAAAAGGAAAAGAGGGAACGGGCCCATGCTTGTAACATTGATCGCCCACACCAATGACCCCGAAAAGACCATTGCCGCAGCCGCCAAGCTGTGCTATTCTGATGCACATATCGAAACCCTGCTGGATGGCCTAACACCGGAAAAGACCGCAGCCTTTTTGCAAAAGCTGAATGACTTCGGCCACGCCAGCCCCATTGAACATGCCAGCTTTACCTTTGGCATTGAGGGCGTTTCCCGCACCTTTCTGGCACAGGTCACCCGCCACCGCATTGCAAGTTTCAGTGTGCAGAGCCAGCGCTATGTGCGGCTGGAAGATTTCCGTTATGTGATTCCCCCGGAAATTGAGGCTGACCCTGCGGCCAAAGCGGCTTTTATTGATGCGATGAACGCCGATGCCAAACACTACCTGGAGCTGGTCAAAGCACTGGAAGAAAAGCATACCCACACCTTGATGGAGCAGGGCATGCCGGAAAAGACCGCCCGCGCCAAAGCCAGCAAAATGGCAAACGAGGATGCCCGCTTTGTATTGCCCAACGCCTGCGAGACAAAAATGGTAATGACCATGAACTGCCGCAGCCTGAACAACTTTTTCAACCTGCGCTGCTGCAACCGTGCCCAGTGGGAGATCCGCGCCGTTGCCGATGAAATGCTGCGCCTTGTATACCCGCTTGCGCCGCATGTTTTTGCCGCAGCTGGTCCCCGCTGCCTGGCGGGTCCCTGCCCGGAGGGCGGTATGTGCTGCGGCAAGCAGAACGCCGTGCGTGATAAATATGCAACACTGAAACAGGAGGCTGAAAACCATGGGTAAACTGATTATTTTTGAAGGCCTGGATGGTTCCGGCAAGGGCACACAGGCAGAACTTGCCTGCCAGAATTTGCATAGCAAAGGGTATGACCCACTGAAAATCAGCTTCCCAGATTATGACAGTCCGTCCTCCGCACTGGTCAAGATGTATCTTTCCGGCGAGTTCGGCCAGCGCCCGGATGACGTGAACGCTTATGCAGCTTCAACGTTTTATGCTGTTGACCGCTTTGCCAGCTACAAAACCAAGTGGGGCAATGTCTACCGCCAGAATGGGCTAATCATCTCTGACCGTTACACCACCTCCAACGCTGTTCACCAATGTTCCAAACTGCCGCCGATGCACTGGGATGGTTTTCTGGAGTGGCTGTTTGAGTTCGAGTACAAAAAGCTCGGCCTGCCTGCGCCGGATGCGGTTGTATACCTTGCGGTTGATCCCGATGTCAGCCAGCGTCTGATTGCGCAGCGCTACCACGGCGATGAAAGCAAAAAAGATATTCAGGAACGCGATACCGAATACCTGGCCCGTTCCCGCGCCGCCGCTGAATACTGCGCACGCAAGCTGGGCTGGCACCGCATTGAGTGTACCACAACGGTAGACGGCCAGAAAACCATCCGCACGCCGGAGGATATTCAGTCCGAAGTGATGGCATACCTGGAGCGGATTTTGAGCTAAACCCGTTGGCAGCAAAAGCCCACACGTTGAATACGGCAAGGAGGGGATAGAACATGCTTTGCAAAGCAACGGAAGCTGATTTGGAGCAGATGGTTGCGTTCCGCCGCAAAACGTATGGCGGAACCCGCCAGGATGCTTTGGACTGGCTTTGTGGAATTGTGGGGTTGGATAATATCCTGATCCTTGCCCGGGACCCGGTCCCCGGTGCAAAGCCCATCCCGGCCGCCATGATTGGTGCGGTTCCAGTGGAATGCGGGCACCACCATGGCGTATGGCTCTGCTGCATGGCAACGGACCCGTCCCTGCAGGGGCGCGGGCTGATGCCCAAACTGCTGGCAACCTGCCTGCGCGCCTTTTCCGCCAAAGGGTGTGATTTCGCTGTGGCGGCACCACAAAGCACGCGGGCCGCAAAAGCGTTTTCCCAGCTGAATTTTCAGGGGCGCTTCCCGCTGCGCATCATCCGCAAGCCCATTGAACACAATTTGTGGGCACGAGCAGAGTTTGATAACCTGACAGTCCGCAAATTGATCGACACCCGCATGCGCTACCAGCCCGCCTGCATCGCCCTGCCGGAAAGCAGCATGAACACCATGATCACCCGGCTCTACCGCCGCGGTATGACCATTGTTTCCAACCAGCGCGGTTACGGCCTCTATTGCCAGGAAAAGGACGAGCTGCTTTTTATGGAGCTGCAGGCCGATAACGACCATTCGGCTGATATTCTGCTGCAGGCCGCGCGGGAACATACCGGTCTGACCAAAGCACGGCTGCTGCTGGCGGAAAATCAGTTTTTGTACCTGGGCGAGGGTAGGCGCTGTGGTTACGGCATGATTTGTTACCTTGGGCAGCCGTTCCCCGTTACGGACGTTTATTTCCGCCTGTTGCTGTAAGACCGTGCATACGTGAAACAGGGCAGTTCTGCTGCCTGGTAAAGGAGATTTGGAATGAAAATCAATCGTGGTGATTCCCAGGACAAGGGCTCGCAGCCGCGCCAGGCTTATCATGCTGCGCCAGCCCCCGCACCAAAGCGCCCGGTACAGCCTGATCCTGACCCGCAGGACCTGTACGAAGACGCCGAAGGTCCAGACGAGTACGCAGAGGATGACGATGATGAACCCGTCCGCCGCCGTTTTCCCATTGGGCTTGTGGTTCTTGTTGTCATTTTGGCTATCGTCGGCATCGGCGGCTGGAAAGTGTTCCAGTTCTACGGCGAAGTTGCCGGCGACGGCGAACTCGGCCCGGAACAGACCGTTACCATTGAACAGGGTTCCACTGTTGCAGACATCACAAACGTTTTGAAAGAGGATGGCGTCATCCAGTATGACTGGCTGTTCAAGCTGTATGCCAAATACAGCGGCCGCGCTTCCGGTTTGCAGTATGGCGATTTTACCCTGCGCTCCGGCATGGATTATAACACGATCCTGAAAACCCTCAGCGTGCAGCAGGTCAAGCGCAAGACCATTACCATCACATTCCCCGAAGGCTACACAGCCGTTGCTATTGCCCAGAAGATGGAAGAAAATGGCTTGTGCTCGGTGGATGATTTCCTTGCCTGCGCCAACGGCGAGGATGGTTCCGATTTCAGCCAGTATGATTTCTGGAATGCCATTCCGGATACCGAAGGCCGCCTGATGAAGTGCGAGGGCTACCTGTTCCCGGACACTTACGAGTTCTTCACCGATGACTCGGTCTATAATTACGTCAACACCTTCTATAAGGAATTCGACACCAAAACTTCCGACCTGTGGGATACCATCAACGAAAAGGGCACCACAATGAATGATGTTGTCATTCTGGCCAGCTTTATTCAGGAAGAAGCCGGTATGCCCGCAGAAGACGCCAAGGTTTCCGCCTGCTTCCACAATCGTTTGGAATCCGATGACCCGCAGTGGGCAGAGCATAAGCTGGAATCCAATGCCAGCAGCTATATCATGAACGATAGCGACAATAACTACCTGTGGAATTCGCCCACCGCCGCTTATTACGGCTGGCCGGAACAGGGTGCTATTCCGGATGATGTGCTTGCTCATTACGACACCTACCGCATCAGCGGCCTGCCCGCCGGTGCCATCACCAATCCCGGTATTGATGCCATTGCCGCCGCGCTGAATCCCGACCAGGAATATCTGGACGAAGGCTATTATTTCTTTGTTACCGGCAACCCGAACGGCGACCACCCTGGCGAATATTTCTATGCCAAAACGGCAGACGAACACCATCAGAACTGCATCATCGCCGGTTGGGGCTGATAAAAGCTGAACTTCACTGAACAAAGGAGCCGTTATCTTATGTTGTCCTGTCCGGAACTGCTGTCGCCTGCCGGCAGCCTTGAAGCCCTGAAATATGCCGTCATGTATGGTGCCGATGCCGTATACTGCGCACTGCCGCGCTTTGGTATGCGCGCCGCACCGGTCAATCTGACCATTGGCGAGCTTCATGATGGCTGCATTTTTGCCCATGCTCGCGGCAAAAAAGTATACCTGACCCTGAACAACCTGCCCACCAACGATGAGCTTTCCGAGCTGCCGCAGTATATCAAGGACGCGGCCGAAGCCGGGGTGGATGCCTTTATCATTGCGGACCTTGGCGTACTGAGCCTTGCCAAACAGTATGCTCCGGATGTGGATGTGCATTTTTCCACCCAGGCAGGCATCACCAATTATGCTGCTGCAACCATGGCCTACAACCTGGGCGCCAAGCGTGTGGTGTTGGCGCGCGAGCTGACCCTGACCGATATTGCCCAGATCCGCGATAACACCCCGCCGGAGCTGGAACTGGAAGCCTTTGTGCACGGCGCCATGTGCATGAGCGTTTCTGGTCGGTGCCTGCTTTCCAGCTATATGACCGGGCGCAGCGGCAACCGCGGCGAATGTGCCCAGCCCTGCCGCTGGAAATACTATCTTGTAGAAGAAAACCGCCCCGGCCAGTATATGCCCATTGGCGAAAATGAGGACGGCAGCTACATTCTGAACGCCAACGACCTATGCACCGCACCGTTTTTGGACCTGATCTGCAAGGCTGGTGTGGATTCTCTGAAAATTGAGGGGCGCGCCAAAACGTTCTATTACGTTGCGTCCGTTACCGCCGCTTACCGCAAAGCGCTGGACCAGTACCTGGCAAACCCCGCCAGTGATACGTTTGATTTACCGGATTCCGTGCTGGATGAGCTGAACCGTACCAGCCACCGCCATTATTCACCCGGTTTCTATTTTGGCAAAGAGAAAGCCCTGCAGACGCCCAGCCATACTTATGTGCGAGATTGGGATTTCATCGGCACTGTGGATTCGTGGGAAGACGGCGTTGCCCATTGCACCCAGCGCAGCAAGTTCTGCCTGGGAGATTCGCTGGAAATTTTACAGCCAGATGGTTCGGTCGTGCCCGTAACCCCTGAATGGATCAAAAACGCGGAAGGGGAAGCGGTGGATGCCACCCCGCACCCGATGATGCAGTATACCATTCCCTGTGCCACGCCCTTGATGCCGTACAGCCTGCTGCGGATGCAGAAAAGGCAGTAAATTTTCATTTATCTATTTGCAACAACCAAAAGCCCCACCTGCCGGATGCAGAATGTTCTGCCCGGCAGGCGGGGCTTTTTTATTTTTATTCTTTACTTTTAGGGCAATACCGCATAATTCTAAGTGCCGATACGGCGAGCGAGGTGCGGC
>ERZ791911.1228-NODE-1228-length-12734-cov-5.205300_pt1 | contig 12734 bp, 10 predicted proteins | sample MGYA00510142_ERZ791911 | MGnify/ENA primary metagenome ERZ791911 (study PRJEB30046, sample SAMN00792056) | human gut metagenome | study: EMG produced TPA metagenomics assembly of the A metagenome-wide association study of gut microbiota in type 2... | reverse complement strand
ATCCAGTTTCGTAAATTATTAAAGGGCGCTAGGCCGATGGGCTAGGTTTGACAGCCCTTCGGGCTGAGGGTTGTGGTATCGCCCAGGGGCCGCGAAGCGGCCCGGGTTCAGAAGGTTCAAAAGGTTCAGAGGGTTCACAGGGGAAGGTATCGCCTTCGGCGATGAGTATATAGTCAGCGTTACGGTATTTGCGCTTGTGTTTCCAGAGCTGCGTGACGAAGAGCAAAAGCCTCCTTCCTTAGGCAGAAATCCTGCAGAGAATTTCTGAGCCGCAGGCGAAGAATCTCGGTATCTGGCACTTTTGAGATAATCGGTCATAAATGCCAGTCGGCGGGAAGGTACTGCCTTTGGCGGCTTTTCCCGCGCCCATCAAGGCGGTTGTAAAGGTTTTGCCATACTGGCGCCCCTTCTTTTTGAAGGGCGCCCACCAGAACCCTTTGAACCTTCAGAACCTTTTGAACCCTATGAACCCGGGCCGCCTCCGGCGGCCCCTTTCCCCCTTTCCATCTTCCTTATTATGCGATACAATAAAACTATCATACAGAGCATTCCGCTCTCCAGGAGGTTATTACATGGCAGAAGAACAGCAGAACCAGGATTTATACCGAATCGATCTTATGCGTACCCTTTGGGAAAACACGTACCGGGGCACAATTTTCAATTACAAGGAACAGTATGTAGCCACTGTCCGTCTGATTTTCAGCATTCCGCTGGACCGGAGCGAAGTACCGGAAAATGCGCCGGAAGTAAATCCGGTCATCATCGTATTGGTGGAAGATACCACCCTTTCGCCTTTGGAAATTGTGGACTTTGAACAGGCCATGACGCCTATTCTGGCCAAACGGCTGGCCAGCGAATATTTCCAGCCGGACCGCATTATGTACTTCTATCCAAGCCCTGCAGACGGTGCAGAAACGAAGGATAAGAAATAAGAAACACAAAGCGCCCAATCGGGCGCATTTTTTGGTGGCCGGGATATAATCGTTATCGGATTTCATTTACGAATCCAGTTCGCTGGTGTGACTCGGGTTTGCTTGCCACCCCATTAACAAAAAGGAGATTGTTTACGGTAACCCTTATTTACGCTCACCAAAGCCTTTGCCCCTGCGCTGAAAGCGCAGGCCCCTTCGGGAATACAGATGCCCCGCCGAACTTGTATTTATCGCCATTTGCTTCACCATCGACGTGTACCGAGTTCCTTCACTGCGTTCAGGATGACAGGAAAAGGCGGTGCCCCCTCATCCCGTTCTCAATTCAGGAATACAGACGCCCCACCAACCTGCATTAACCGCTATTTGCTTCACCATCAACATGTACCGAGATCCTTCACTGCGTTCAGGATGACGGGGAAAGGCGGGGCTTCTTCATCCCGTTCACGATTCGAACACGCAAAAACGCCCCCGCAGGGACGTTTTTTTGCTCTTATTCTGCTGAAATGAACATGGGGTACAGGGGCTGTCCGCCCTGATATGTTTCGAAGGTAACGTCAGGGTACTTCTTCTCTGCCTTGTCGATTTCCTTAAGGCAGTCTTCTTCGGAGAGGTCTTTTCCGGAGTAGATGGTGACGATTTCCGTGTCTTCCGTGATAATCTGGGAGAGCACGTCAAGGAAGCATTTGGTGAAGTCCTTTTCCGCAATGACTTCGTGATTTTTCATGATACCCATGAAATCATCCTTGTGGATGATGGCTTCGCCGACCACGCTGTCTCTGACGGCAGTGGTAATCATGGCGGTGGTAATGTCGCCCATCCTTTCGTTCATGGCTTCCAGGTTTTCTTCCAGGCTGTTGTCTTCGGAGAAAGCCATGGCTGCTGCCAGCCCTTCCATGGGGTTGGTGGAGGGAACGATGTGGACTTTTTCACCCAGCATTTTCTGGAGCTGCTGGGCTGCCAGAATAATGTTTTTGTTGTTGGGGAGGATGATGTATTTTTCATACTGCCCGTTGTCCATGCCGCTGCTTAATTCCTGAACAGAGGGGTTCATGGACTGACCGCCGGATACGACATCGGCCCCCAGTTTCCTGAAGAGTTCGGTCCAGCCGTCGCCGGAAACCACGGTGAGGATGCCCAGAGGCTTTTTCACCATTTTCTGCTGTTTTTCCTTGTTCTTGTGGAACTGGTCCACCATGTTGTCGCACTTGATGTCGTGGAGGGTGCCCCAGTCGGCTGCCATATCCAGCACGTGGCCGGGACGCTGGGCGTGAATGTGGACTTTCACCAGGTTATCGCCTTCTGCCACAATCATGGATTCGCCCCAGGAGGACAGTTTCTTTCTTACGTCCTTCGCCTTAACCTTGCAGGGGCTGATGATGAATTCGGTGCAGTAGGGATATTCGATGGAGAAGGATTCGCCCTTGGCTTCCAGACGGCTGATGACGGGCTTTACGTCCACTTTGACTTCCTCCACCTTGCCGGTAAGGCCGTTCAGGCAGCCCATGAGGAAGAAAATGAGACCCTGTCCGCCGGCATCTACCACGTTGGCGTCCTTCAGAATCTGCAGCTGCTCCGGCGTTTTGGCCAGGGCTTCATTGCCGCAGCGGATGGAGGCCTCTAAGATTTTGCTGAAATCCGTTTCTGTGCGGATGACTTCCCTGGTGCCCTTGGCGATGCCCCGTGCAACGGAAAGGATGGTGCCTTCCACCGGCTTGGTGACGGCCCGATAGGCATAGAGGATGCCATACTGGAAGGCCTTGCTCATCTGGCCGCAGGAAGCGGTTTTCTTTCCGTGGAGTCCCCGGCTGATGCCGTGGATAATCTGGGAAAGGATGACGCCGGAATTGCCTCTGGCTCCCATGATGGCGCCGGCAGCCGCCTTTTCGGCCAGGATACCCACGGGCTGTTCTGCCTTTTCCTCTGCAATCATGCTGTACATGGATTTCAGTGTGTTCAGCATGTTATTTCCCGTATCCCCATCGGGCACAGGGAACACATTGAGCTGGTTGATAATTTCATATTTCTGCTGGAAGAGCTGGTAGGCTCCTGTAAGCATGTTTTTGAAACAAATCCCATCTATTGTATTATACATTATTCATTTCCCCCATCATTTGGCACTTTCAAAGATAATTCCCGTCAATCCCGGTCCCAGATAAGATGCCAAAACAGGTGTACCGGTGGAAAGAGTGACCTCAATGTCCGGATATTCCTCCTGGACCCTGGCCATGAGCGCCCTGCCTCCTTCTTCGTTTTCGATATGGACGATGCCGATGCGTTTGCAGGGTGAATTTTTGTGGAGATAATCAATCATGGCAGCAGCCGCTTTCTTCTCGGTGCGCACCTTGGCAAGCACATCCACCTCATTGCTGTCATTCAAATAAATGACCGGCTTGATTTTCAGGATGCTGCCGATGAGCCCGGCTGCCTTTCCTACCCGGCCGCCGCGGCGGAGATAATCCAGGGTTGGCACGGTAAAGGTGGTCCGCATCAGGGAAGCGGACTCCTGAAGGCCTTTGCTGATTTCCTCGAAGGAAAGCCCCTGGTCAATGAAATTCATGGCATCCTCCAGGATTTCCATCATGCCGATGGCGGTGGTGCGGGAATTGATGACGGTAATGTCCTTCCTGCCCGACTGGCGCGCGGCAAGAACGGCACCGTTATAGGTACCGCTGACGCCGGAGGTAATGCAGATGACAATGACCGGGTCCTCCTTGGGGAGGGACTCGAACATTTTTAAGAAATCGCCGGTGCTGGGCTGGCTGGTGGGAACCGCCTTCTTTGTGCTTTCGGAATAATCAATCACCTGTTCAATGGTGGCTTCATTTTCCGGCACATATTCCCCGTTCACCGAAATAAAAAGAGGAATCACATGAACATTTGGGTGCTGCTCCAGGAAATCCTTCGGAACAGCAGCCGTACTGTCTACAACTAGCTGAATCATTGGCTAACAGTCCTTCCTGTTATTATTGTTTTTGTGCTTTACGCTGCGCTTTTCTTTCGGCTTTTCTTTCGTCAAACTCTTTCAAAAGCTGCTTGTAATCATCGTCATCATAGCCATTGGTAGCCAGCATGTATTCCTTAATCTTCTTACGCTGCAGAGCCACGTTCATGGCAGATAATTCAAAGGGATCCAGTGAAATCCTGGCCAGCATTTCCCCGGTGGAAGAATAGCCCACAATGCCTTCTCCCAAAAGGTCCACCAGCTTCTCCCGCTTCACCACTTCGCAGAAGGTGCGGAAAAACTTCTCCGCCTCTTTGACCATCCTGTCCCGGATGCGTTTGTACTCCTCCGCCTTGTCTGCGGGAATCCTGAATCCATCAATTTCAACATATTTATCGGGTAAGTTAAACATAATATCTCCTGTAATTCCACATATTTATCCACTATATTTAACTATATCGCCCTCAGCACTTTTGGTCAAGTTTTTATGTGAAATTAGTGTGAAATTGTATAAGATTCAGAGGGGAAGGTATCGCCTTCGGCGATGAAGTTTTATAGTCAGCGTTACGGGACTGGCGTAGAGATGATAGCAGTTAGCAATCAGCAGTCAGCTGCTGGCTGAGTTCGGCTTGATACCTTTGGGTTTATCAGCAAAAGCTGCATTACGATGATTGACCGCCTGCGGCGGTCCCCCTTTGAACCCTCACGTCCGCAGGGCGGTTGTATGTTTTTTAGCCGGCGGCGAAGCCGCCCATAACCACCCTCTGAACCTTCTGAACCTTTTGAACCCTTTGAACCCTCACGCCCGCAGGGCGTGTCCATAAAAGCGCCCACCACCCCCTCGGCCCCATAGGGGCCGTCAAACCTGAGAACCTTCGCGCCCTAAGGCGCGTCAAACCTCGGCCCGAAGGGCCGTCAACCCTCACGCCCGAAAAGGCGTGTCCAAAGGGCGTGTCCTTCAGAAATACACTTCCGTGGCGCCGGCTCCTCCATTGTTGGGGTCGGCAATTTTAAATTCCTTGACGAAGTTCAGGGTTCGAAGGTAGTCCTGCACGCCTCTTCTAAGGCTGCCGGTGCCTTTGCCGTGGATAATGCGGACCGGGGAGATGCCGGCCATGAAGCAGTCGTTCAGGAAGCGGTCTACTTCGGGGATAGCTTCATCCACTGTTTTTCCTATGATATTGAGTTCCGTATGCACCTGGGCCACGGAGCGGGTCATGGTCTTTTTGCGGGCGTAGGGCAGGATTTTTTCCTGTTTCTTCGGCTTTTTAGCCTTGAAGAGGTGGTCCGGGGTAACTTTAACCTGGATGAGGCCGCACTGGACGGAGACTTGGCTGCGGCTGACAGAAACGATGGTGCCTTCACTGTCGATGGTGTCAATGTAGACGTAGCTGCCTTTTTTAATCTGGTCTTCAGGCAGTTTTTCTCTTCTGTTTTCCCTTCCCGGTACTGAGAGGCCGTCGATTCTGCCTCTAACTTCGGAAATCTTGTCACCCAGTTTGTTCTTGTCCAGGGCGGCGGCGTTTTTCTTCAGGTCTTTGATAATGGTTTCGGATTGTACCCGAAGGTCCCGTTTCATGGTTTCCGCTTCTTCCCTGGCCTTTTCCAGGATAGAGTCTTTCCGCCGGTAAAACTCGTTTCTGGCGTCTTCCAGGGAGTTTTTCAGTTCTTCCGCCTGGGAAAGAGTTCTGTCCACTTCTTCCCTTTCTTTATTCAGGTCCCGGCTCTGCCGGTTCAGCCTTTCCATGACTTCTTCCATATTGTGGAGGGGAGATTCGTTTTTAAGCTGGATGGCGCGGCCCAGGATGACGTCGGGCATGCCGAATCGGCGGCAGATGTTGAAGGCGTTGCTGTTGCCCGCCACACCGATGATTAAGCGGTAGGTAGGGGCCAGTGTCTTTTCGTCGAATTCCACGAAGGCGTTTTCAATGCCCTTTGTTTCATAGGCCAGTTTCTTCATTTCACTGAAATGGGAGGTAATGATGGAGGGAGCCCCTTTCATCTGGATATATTCCGTAACCGACTGGGCCAGGGCCGCCCCTTCCACCGGGTCTGTACCGGAGCCCAGTTCATCCAGCAGTACCAGGTCATTTCTCCCCGCCGAGGGCAGGAAGGAAACAAGCTGGGTAATGTAGCTGGAGAAGGTGGACAGGTTGTCCTGGATACTCTGTTCATCGCCGATGATGGCGTAAATGTGGTCATACACCGGCAGCATGGAGCCCTCTTCTGCCGGAATGAAGAGGCCGGACTGATTCATGAGGGAAAGAAGACCGGCGGTCTTAATGGCAATGGTTTTGCCGCCGGCGTTGGAGCCGGTGATAACGAGGATGCGAAAAGTCTTTCCCAGGGTCATGGAAACAGGCACCACCTGGTCCGCCGGAATCAGGGGATGCCGGGCTTTCCGAAGGTCCAGCACCCCGTCGGAGCGGCGGGCCTTCACGGCTTTCATGGAAAGGGCAAGTCTGGCTCTTGCGAAGATGAATTCCATATCCGTAGCCAGGCGGCAGTTGTTTTCAGTTACCTCCACCGTTTTCTTCACTTCATCGGTGAGATTCTGCAGGATTTCCTGGATTTCCTGTTTTTCCGCCGCCGTCATTTCCGCCAGATCGTTATTCAGCTCCACCGATACCATGGGCTCCATGAAAAGGGTCTGGCCCGTGGAGGAACGGTCGTGGACGATGCCGCTGAATTTGTAGCGGTATTCTTCCTTCACCGGCACCACGTAGCGTCCGTTACGCTGGGTAATGATGGCATCCTGCAGATAAGGCGCCATGTCTTTGTCCTGAAGGATGTGCTGGAAAGAACGACGGATTCTTGATTTCACCGTTTCCTTCTGGGTACGGATGCGGTAAAGTTTCAAAGATGCCTGGTCCTTCACTTCGCCGTGTTCGTCAAAGACCTGAAAAATGCGGGAAATCAGACTGTCCTGGGGCACCATGAGGGAGGAAACTTCTTCCAGCGCCGGATACTGCAGGTGCCGCTCCCCTTCAAAGTAGTGGTGCATTTTCTTGTAGGTATCCAGGGAATTGGCCAGGTCCAGAAATTCCCGGGCCGTGAGGATGCTCCCCTTTTCCGCTTTTTTCAGGATGCCCAGGATATCATGGGTTTCCCCCAGGGGCGTGGTGATTTCCTTTTCCAAAAGCACCGATGCCTCGTCGGTTTCCTGAAGGCTCTTTTCCACCACCTCCGGCACGTAGGAGGGAGTGAGATGGAGGGCCCGTTCCTTCGACAGCACCGATGGCGCCAGTTTGGCCAGCATGTCCCTGATTTTATCAAATTCAAGTATTTCCAGTATATCTTTTTCCATTTATAAAACTCCTCTGAAGAAGTGGCCCCGGGTGACTTCCCTCTCCTTTTGGGAAGAAGGAGCCGGTGCCTTTCTCACGCCGCCGAGAATATCCATGTATTCGGAAATCACCGGGGCTGCGTCTTTTTCCGCTCTCATATCCAGCACGAAACCCAAAAGGCCGGTGCGCTTTAATTCATTCAAATAGGGTGCCATATCCAGTACATGGGAATTTAAAATATGCATATGGCACCATTCGTCGGTTTTTACCGGGAACTTTCCTCCCTTTTCGCCTTCCAGAAAATAGGATCCATTCCTGCAGTATCCGGGGCAGTGGTTCTTATCTTTATCCCCCAGGACGCTGTTAATGACGCAGTATTCGGAAACCATCATTTCCGTGCGCCCGTATACCAGGGCGGAAAGGGGAATGGATGCTGTCTTCACCATATCCCGGATCTGGGGTATGGTGGCTTCCTCCGACACCAGGGCGCCCTTCATGCCAAAGCCTTCGATTTCCTTCACCGCTTCCCCGTTGAAGAGGTTAAAGGAGGTGCCTGCCAGAAGGGGAATGGAAATCCCCTTCTCCTGCCACACCCTGAGCACGCCGGGGTACTCCGCCAGCATGGCATCGGGATAAAACTCTGCCAGCTTCATGAGAAGCCGGTCTTCCTTATCCCTGTTCTTTTCACGCACCACCCTGGGCAGGGCAAAGGTGATGGTACCGCCTTTTTCCTTTACCAGGGAAAGGGCCTTTTTATATTCCTCTTCCGATACGTGGGAATGGTCATAGGTTTCTCCGCCGAAAATGAAATGGGTCACCCCCAGGGAAAGCCCTTCCTCCACCTGCCTTGTGGAAACGGTACGCAGCACCACGTGCGGTCCACCTGCATAGAAAGGTTTGGAAACCAGGGGTGAAAAGGTGACTTTCCTCTGTTTTGGAATTTCCATTTCATGGTCCTTCTCCCGGAGGGCCGTCAATTTTTCCACCGCCTCCTGCCGCATATGGTTCAGAAGGCTCTTCGGCACCATGCAGCCCTCATTCCTGATGAATGCAGAAGCCAGTATGAACCAGGTATTTCCAAGACGGCCCAGCTGCTTTTCTATCTCCTCTTCCGCAGTGACCCGGGAATTGGCCTTCTCCGCCACATAGTCCGATTGAAGGCTTACCTCATGTCCATCGCTGTCTTTTACCGTAAGGGAGAGGGGCGCCCCCGGCGCCGCTTCAAAGGTAAAGGAAATAGGAATCTTTCCCTTCAAATCCTTCATGGCGGTGGAACGCTTTTCCCCTTCCACCACAAAGTACACCGCACCGCCCTCCTTCGGCCTTTCGCTGAAGCGGACGGAGAAACTGCCGCCCTGCTCCATTCTTACATCCTTCACCGGCACAAAGGCCATGGTGTGATGGTCCGTTTCATAGGATACGCCCACGGAGCGGGAAAGGTCTCCCCTGCCATGAAAACGGAAGGACCCGGCCTTCAGGGATTCCACATTTCCCGCATCCACGCCGTGATTGCCCGGCGAGAGGGCGGTCATCATGTGCCTGCCGATATGGTCATCCAGATAGGAAGAGGCATAGCCCCGGTTAAACTCCTCCTTCAGGGTCTCCACCAGAGGCGCCGTATCCACCTTCCTCCCCTGCTCTGCTGCATCAATGGCCCGGCGGTAGGCGGATACGGTGTTATACACATACTCCACGCTCTTCATGCGCCCCTCTACCTTCAGGGACGATACACCAGCGGAAAGGAAATCAGGAATCCTCTCAATGCCAAGCATATCCTTCAGACTTAAAATATAATCCCCCCCATGGTTCAGCACCCGGCCCTTTTCATCGGTCAGATGGTAGGGCATGCGGCAGGGCTGGGCGCAGGCGCCCCGATTCCCGCTGCGGCCGCCCATGAAGGAGCTCATGAGACACTGCCCCGAATAGCACACACAGAGCGCACCGTGAACGAAAACTTCGATTTCCACGCCCGACTTGTCCACGATTTCTTTAATTTCCGAAAGAGACAGCTCCCGGGACAGCACAACCCGCTGGAACCCCAGGGACTTCATGAAAAGGGCGCCGTCCAGGTTTGAAATGGTCATCTGGGTGGACGCATGAAGAGGAATGGACGGCGCCAGCTCACGGGCCAGCCGTGCCACCCCCAGATCCTGCACCAGAAGCCCATCAAGATGAATGGTATTTAAAAAGGAAAGGTACCCCTTTAAATCCTTCATCTCCACATCGCCGATGAGCGTATTCAGCGTCACATACACCGAAGCACCGTGAAGATGGGCCTCCCGCACCGCTTCCTCCAGTTCCTCATTGGAAAAATTCCCGGCAAACCGGCGGGCGCTGAAAAGCTTGCCACCCAGATAAACCGCATCCGCCCCGGCGTCCAGGGCTGCTCTCAAATGTTCCGGCGATCCTGCCGGTGCCAGTAATTCCATGATGACCTCCTGTGTATAACTCGCGCCTAAAGGACGCGAAAGGTTCTATATTTTGATGTGCCTTTTGGGCACAAGGGTTCTTAAGTTTAAGGGCCTTTTGGGCCCTAAGGTTGTGGTACCTCCCATTGGAGCCGCTCTGGGGCCAGATTTAAAGGGTTCAAAGAGGAAAGGTTCTTAAGATTGACCGGACTTCGGCCGGAGGGTTCTTAGGTTTGACAGCCACTATGTGGCTGAGGGTTGTGGTGGCGCCGCCTCACAGCAGTATATATGCCGCCTTCAGCGGTCACAGCCACATTGAGTATCATTTCTCCATGTCCTCTCGTACACCCCTGCGCCACTACGTGGCCCTCTCCCCCTCAAGGGGGCGCAAGAGACGTTACGGAATTTGTCTTCCCTAGCATTTAAAAGGCACCTACCGTATCTCTTGCGGCCGAAGGCCGCCAAACTTCGGACCCCTGCGAACCCTCGGCCCCAAGGGCCGTCAAACCTCACGCCCGGAGGGCGTGTCCTTCCTGCATAAAAATTATAAAATAAAAGAAGGAGGTATTCAACGCCTTGAATATCTCCTTCAAAATCAGGAACGATTATTTCACTTCCGCCTCATAACGGGCCAGGGTGAAGCAGAGGTCGGAGAGACGGTTCAGGTAGCGGATATCCACATCATGCACATCTTCCGCCTCAGAGAGACGCCACATGCACCTTTCAGCACGGCGCACTACCGATCTGGCCACATCCAGGAAGCTGGAGCCCTGGGTGGCGCCGGGTACCAGGAAATGGTCCAGGGGAGCCAGGGATTCGGTATATTGGTCGATGATGTGTTCCAGATTGGTCACGTGTTCCGGCGTAATGTTCGGTTCCTGACCCAGACTGGCCACATCGGCCATGAGAAGCCACAGCTCCTTCTGGAGCTTATAAATCGTTTCCTTCACATTGTCATGAGCTGCAAAAGCACGGGCCATTCCCAGAACGGAATCGGCTTCATCCACCGTACCATAAGCTTCAACGCGAAGACTGCCCTTGGATACCCTCTGATTGGTATAGAGGCTGGTCTGTCCTTTATCTCCTGTACGTGTATATACCTTTGCCATGACAATCACCTTATTTCTTTAATTCCGGGAACCAGAGAGCAATTTCTCTTGCTGCTGTTTCCGGAGCATCGGAAGCGTGAACCACGTTTTCATCGATGGAAGTAGCGAAATCGCCGCGGATGGAGCCCGGTACTGCTTCCAGCGGATTGGTAGCGCCATTGATCTGACGGACTGCTGCTACAGCATTTTCCCCTTCAATAACCATGGCCAGTACGGGACCGGAAGTAATGAAATCGATAAGAGCCTTGAAGAAGCCTTTGCCCTTATGTTCAGCATAATGTTCTTCAGCCAGTTCTACAGGAACATTAATCATTTTGATTGCATGAATGGAAAGACCCTTTCTTTCGAAACGGGAAATCACTTCGCCGCAGATGTGTTTCTTCACACCGTCCGGTTTTACGAGTACCAGAGTTTTCTGAATGTCAGCCATAAATATGACCCTCCTTAATAAGAATGCATTTGTGCTGCGATTTCACGCAGCTTTTCCACCCTCTCCTCTGTAGAAGGATGGGTTGAAAACAGATTTGCCATTCCGCCGACACCGGCCAGCGGGTTGATGATGAAAAGCCCGCTGGTAGCCGGTTTCGCATCAGCCATCACCTTATGATGGGCATAGGCATCCAGCTTCAGAAGCGCATTGGCCAAAGCCAAGGGCTTACCGGAAATCTCAGCGCCCGAAGCGTCCGCCATGAACTCCCGGGACCTGGACAGAGCCAGCTGGATGAGAGATGCCGCCAGCGGCGCCACCACGATGGTCACCAGAAGAGCGATGGGATTTGCACTTCTCCCCTCCTCATCCCGGGCCCCGCCGAAAATGGCAGCCCACTGGGCAATATTGGCGATGTAGCTGATAGCTGTAGCAATAGATGCAGCCAGCGTCATTATCAGTGTATCACGATGGCGGATATGTGACAACTCATGACTTAAAACTCCCGCCAGCTCATCCCTGTCCAGCATAGAAAGAATCCCCTCTGTCACAGCCACAGCCGCATGATTTTCATTCCGGCCGGTGGCAAAGGCATTGGGCACATCCGTAGGAATCACATAAAGACGGGGCATGGGCATATGGGCCTTTGCCGTGAGCTCCCGCACGAGCTGGTACAGCTCCGGCACATCGGACTCCGAAAGCGGCTGGGCATTGTATGCCCGAAGAGCCATCTTGTCACAATTCCAGTAAGTATAAAAATTCATGGCGAATGAAATAAGAAGCATGGTGAAAGCACCACTCCTGCCGCCGACTACACCGCCGATTGCCATGAGAATCACGCTGAGCAGTGTCAGCAGCATCACCGATTTGACTCTGTTCAAAGAAAAGACCTCACTTTACGCAACAAATAGAAATTTATGAATGTGTTGGAATAAAAAAAGTGGTCGGAACGACATGATTCGAACATGCGACCTCTACCACCCCAAGGTAGCGCTCTACCAAACTGAGCTACGTCCCGACATCGGTTACAAGTAATAGGATACACAATGAAGAGAGATTTGTCAAGGAAATTTTTTTATTTCCCTATTAAAAGGGCCGCGAAGCGGCCTGGGTTCAGAAGGTTCAAAAGGTTCAGAGGGTTCAGAGGGGAAGGTATCGCCTTCGGCGATGAGTATGAAGTCAGCGTTACGTGATTTGCCTTCCCGCCCCAACAGTCATTCTGAGCCGCAGGCGAAGAATCTCGGTACCCGCCGACATTGACTCTGAATAGCTCACCAGCTCACTAAAGAATCCCATTCGGCAGGAAGGAGCCGTCTTTGACAGCTTTTCCCGCGCCCGCCAGGGCGGTTGTAAAGGTTTTGTCATACTGGCGCCCCTTCTAAGGTGTAAAATGCACCCCCTCTGTCGCCTAAAGGCGACGTCTCCCCCATTAATTAGAAAAGGGGCGATTATTATAGGTAAAACTTATTTACGCCCACCTTCACCCTTTGAACCTTTTGAACCAGCCCGCTTTTAGCGGGCCGAGTCGAGTAGACGGAATCAGATTGCTCTGTCCGCCCCTCACAGAACCGTACGTGCAGTTTTCCCGCATACGGCTCTTAGAATAGTCCTTGGTTACCATATTTGTACT
>ERZ791911.1223-NODE-1223-length-12775-cov-2.590802_pt1 | contig 12775 bp, 11 predicted proteins | sample MGYA00510142_ERZ791911 | MGnify/ENA primary metagenome ERZ791911 (study PRJEB30046, sample SAMN00792056) | human gut metagenome | study: EMG produced TPA metagenomics assembly of the A metagenome-wide association study of gut microbiota in type 2... | reverse complement strand
GCTGAAGCGTCGGGCGCCTGCTTACGCCCCTCACAGGGCGGACTTTGAGACCGTCCTTATCACCAGTTCAGGGCTGCGGACAAGTGTTGGATGAACTGGGCATTCCCATGTCCGTAGCCGTTTCCATTTATCTGAAACAAATCGCCCTGCACCATGGCATTTCTTTTCCCCTTCGGCTCCCCGGCCCGCCTTTTTATTGATGATATCTCTGCTTTTCTTCTGCCACTTGTCCGAAATCTCTGGCCGGAATGGATTTCAGATACTCTGTATCCGATTTTTTCCCTGTCACCTTGCCTGCCTCATTTGGCACCTCATAAATTTTGCCCTCTTTGTTGTAGGTCAGGTTGAACACCAGATCCATCAGCCATTTCTTAAAAGATGGATTGTCCTGGAACTGTTTGAACAGCTCCATATTGTCCGCCATGATGGAAAAAATCACCTTCTGCAGAGCCCGTTCGCTTTCGGTCCGGGCTTCCTGCTCATCGGAATTTTTCATGGCGTTCCGGTACTTTTCATCCCGGGAAACCATGGCCGGGATCTCCAGGATCTGCCGCTGCACATTGTCCGCATCGTTCCACTGGATATTCCCGAACATATCATTGAAGTCAGAAATGATCCGGGACAGCGGGTCCATTTCCGGATCCACAATATGCCCCACTTTTCCCGTGGGCACAGGACCGATTTCCGCATCCTCATCTTCCAGTTTGATGGTAACCGCCTCCCTGGCCTCATTCCGATAGCTGTCCAGGTCTATGGCTGAAAGGATCCCTTCGGAAAAATCCTCCTCCCGAGGAGAAGGCAGCTTGGGAATCAACAGATTCAGGAAAATGGACAGTTTCTCCCATTCCACATTCCCATAGGGAAGAATGGAACTCAGGAAGCCGTAGGTCCGCACAAAAGCCTTGGCAGCACTTTTGAACTGGATCTGATCCTCCGTTTCCAGTTCCTTGTAAATCCCCACGCAGGGATCCAGAAGCGGATCCAGCCGGTCCCGTTCCCCGCCGTTCAGGAACAGTTCCACCACCTTTTCCACATCGCCAGAATCATAAACCTGATACCCCTCCATCAGGGAAATCAAATCGTAAAGCTTGTTGGGGTCCGTTTCTCCAGAAAGGATCGTGGTCCGGTAGAACCGGGAAAACGCTTTTTCGATTACAGCCGCTTTGTTGGCAAAATCCAGCACATACACTTCGTCCTTCCCCGGAGCCGCCCGGTTCAGCCGGGAAAGGGTCTGCACCGCAGCAATGTCATAGAGCGGTTTGTCCACGTACATGGTCTGGAGCAGAGGCTCATCAAAACCGGTCTGGAACATATCCGCCACCACCAACAGCCGGTAGGGGTCCTTTTTGAATTCCTGGGGGATCTTTGCATCAGGGAACCCATTCATGTCTGCTGAGGTAAGCGCCGGTTCCCGGCCCTGATAGCTACATTCCCCAGAAAAGGCAATGATGGCCTTATAGGGACTGTGCCGTTTTGCCAGGCATTGGCTGATGGCGTAATACGTCTCGATGCACCGGGGGATGCTGGCCGTCACCACCATGGCCCGGGATTTTCCGTTGAGCTTTTTCCTGGCAATGATCTGTTCATGGAAATGGTCCACCATCATGGCCGCTTTTTTGGCAATCACATCAGGATTTCCTTCCACAAAGGCCCTGAGCTTTTTCTGGGCCCGCTTTTTGTCAAACATAGGGTCATCCTGGACCTTTTTGGCCAGTTTGTACCAGCAGTCGATGGTGACGTAATTCTTCAGCACATCCAGGATGAACCCTTCCTGGATGGCCTGTTTCATGGTATACACATGGAAGGGCCGGTGTTTGATCACGCCGTTTTCTTCATATGGAGTGCCAAAGACTTCTTCTGTCTTGTTTTTGGGGGTGGCCGTAAAGGCGAAATAGCTGGCCGTTTTCACCAGTTTCCGGCCTTCCACAATGGCATTGATCTTGTCCTCGTTGTCCAGTTCGCTGTCCGATGCCATCCCGGAAAGGGCCAGGTTCATATTGGCCGCATTCCGTCCGCTCTGCCCTGAATGGGCTTCGTCGATGATAATGGCGAAATGGTTCCCCGTATGCTCCTGGCCGATTTCCTGGGAAATATAGGGGAACTTCTCGATGGTGGTCACAATGATCCGTTTGCCGTTCTGGATGGCTTTCTTCAAATCTCCGGAATGCTGGGCCCAGACCACCGTATTCTTCACCTGCATGAACTGTTTGATGGTATCCCGGATCTGTTTGTCCAAAATCCGCCGGTCCGTTACCACGATCACCGAATCGATCATAGGGTGTCCATCCTGTTCCAGCCCGATCAGCTGATGGGCCAGCCAGGCAATGGAATTGGATTTGCCGGACCCGGCGCTGTGCTGGATCAGATACCGTTTGCCCACCCCATGGGCCTTTACATCCGCCAGGAGCTTTTCCACACAGTCCAGCTGATGATACCGGGGCCAGATCTGCTTGACGGACTTTTTCCGGGTGTCCGGGTCTTCCTCCGTCACTACCTGGGCATAATTTTCGATGATCCGGGACAGTTTTTCCCGGGTCAGGATGTCCTTCCACAGGTAATCGGTCATTATGCCCTCCGGGTTGGGAGGATTCCCGGCCCCATCCTTGTACCCTTTGTTGAAGGGCAGGAACCAGCTGTCTTTCCCCTGGAGTTTCGTGCAGAACATAATGGTCTCGTCGTCCAGGGCAAAATGCACCATACAGCGCTTGAACGAAAAGAGCAGGTCCCGGGGATCCCGGTCTTCCTTGTACTGTGCCACCGCATCAGCGGTATTCTGCCCGGTGAAGTGGTTCTTCAGTTCCAGGGTGATCACCGGCAGCCCGTTGATGAACAGGCACAGATCCAGGGCCAGCTTCCCCCCATCCACGGAATACCGCAGCTGCCGGGTAACGCTGAAAATGTTCTTTTCGAACCGCTTCCTGGCTTCTTCGTTCTGTTCCGTAGGGGTGAAATAGAACAGAATCAGGTCTGCCGGATAGGCCTTGATGCCATTGCGCAGCACATCGATGATTCCCCGCCGGGCAATTTCCCCGGAAAGCCGGTTCAGGAACTGCCGCTTCTTCTGGTCGCTCTGGTTGACCCCCAGTTTTTCCATTTCTTTAGGCTGGGTATCGTTCAAAAACCGGAAAAGACGGGTTTCGTCAATGGCATATTCTTTGTTGTAATCCTCATTGGTCCCCTGCTGATAGCCGTTCCGTTCCACCAGCCAGTCCACAATGAGGGTTTCAAAGCCCTTTTCCGTTTTATCCGCAAAAGCCATGGTCAGTCCTCCTCTCCAGGGATTCCTGCTTCTTCCTCATTGCCTTCCCCAGCATCGTCCCCCATGTCCTCCACGTGTTCGTAAGCAGGGACAGGGATATTCCGGACATCGATTTTGCCGGTGACCACGTCGGAGATGAGGGTGGATTTTAGTTCATTTAGCAATTCGACTTTTTTCCGAATTACATTTATCGCATGGTTAAACCATAAATATTCTTGGTCTAAATACACTACAATTTTTTTTTGAACATCAATGGGGGGTATGGGTATAGTCATATTATTATAATCCGTCTGTGTCATGCTGGGTAATGTTGTCTGCGAAATATAATATTGATAATCAAAACATTGCGCAAGATAGTAAAACCATCTCAAATCATTATTATTCTTCATATGAACATCAAATGCTGTATCTACATTCCAATATTTTCCTTTTATATAATGTGGGATATGAAGAGTTGCTCCTTTACGCCCAATTAAAACGGTTGGACCTTCTTTATACTCACCGCATGTTTTAAATGCTCCCTCGCCACTTCCATATACAGGAATATCACCGTTAGTTTTAGGATCACTACCATTTGTTATATTAGCCACATCCTTTACATGTCGCAAATTCCATTTTTTTGGTATTCTCCCAATCCATTTTACAGAAGTCTCTTTCATTTCTATGTTTTGCATTTTCCCAGTGATTACTTTCAGTATAAGGACCTTCTTTAATTCCTCCAGTTCCTGGATTTCCTTCCGCCGAATCCCAATCAGCTTGTTAATCTCCGAAACCTTCCAGTCCAGGAACCGCACAATCTGGTCCTGCTCGGCACGGGGAGGGACGGGAACATACATATGACGAACATCCTTAAAGCCAATAGATTGCCTAACTCCACCGCCCATACCGTAAAACACTTTTTTCACATCATATGCATGGAGTGTATAGTGCAGATATTCAGGATTAATTTTGGGACATAAACATAAATATGCTGCCGTAATAATACCTTTATTTTTAACAATGCCAGTACGAAGACTTTTATGATCGTTCTGCAAATCTGTTAAACGCATGATGATGTCACCAGGTTCTACGATTTGATAAGTAGATAAATCTTGGGCAATCAATCCTTTATTTAAATTATTTTTCTTTTTTATTTCGCCATAACTCAGAGATAAAACCTGTTTAACTGTATTCCTGCTATTTTTTACACATTTTTCAGATGCCGTCTGTTCTAGAAATTTTTCATCCCAATGTTGCGGTACTCTGCCAAGCCAATCATAAGAAGACTGTTTATAATTGCTATATTTCCCCATCACTCCAACCCCCTGACAATCTCATCCATAACCCCTTCGGACTCTTTTTCCAGTTCCGCCAGGGAGGCCAGGATGTCTTTCATGTCCCGGAGCTGGACGGGCTTGTAGAAATACTTGGTGAAGCTGATTTCATAGCCGATTCTGGTTTTGTCCTCGTCCACATAGGCATCCGGTGCATAGGGCAGCACTTCTTTTTGGATAAAAGCAGCGATGCCCCCTTCATAGGAAAGAGGGATGTTTTCCGTATCCCGCAGATCCGGATCCGCTTCCCCTTCCACGGCTTTGGCTTTCGGGTCTTTTTCGGTAATGTAGGGGCGGATTTTCTTCAGCTGGGCCTTTTTCAGCTGGGCAGCCTGGGCAAACGCATCCCAGTCATCCAGAGGCGCCGATTCCCCAGCGGCCTGTACCGCATCCGCCACTGCCTGCCGTTCTGCTTCTTTTTTGAAAAGGAGTTTCCCCTTTTCGTCCCGTTCAGGGATTTCCCGTTCCGGGCATACCCGCAGCCGCAGAGGCCGGTCCACGGTTACGTTCCAGTAGCCGAATTCTTGATTGTCGAAGATCTTGCTCACGTCGCTTTCTTCCATGTTGAGGAAGATGCGGATGATTTCTTTCCGGATTTCCGGAGTGAACTCGCAGTTCTTGTTCCCCATGTTCTTCCGCAGGGGAGATTTCATCCCGGTGGCATCGATCAGCTGGATCTTCCCTTTCCGGCGTGCTTCTTTCTTGTTGGAAAGCACCCAGATATAGGTGCCGATGCCGGTGTTGTAGAACATATTGTCCGGCAGGGCGATGATGGCTTCCACCAGGTCGCTTTCGATCAGGTACCGGCGGGCGTTGCTTTCCCCGCTGCCGGCGTCACCGGTGAACAGAGAGGACCCGTTGTGGACTTCGATGATCCGGCTGCCCAGATCGGTATCCGTTTTCATCTTGGATACGTTGTTCAACAGGAACAGCAGCTGCCCGTCACTGGTACGGGGGATCATTTTCAGTTCTTCCCCTCCCGGCAGATAGGTGTTGAACCGGGTATCCAGGATTTCATCCTTTCCGCCCATCTTGTCCGCATCGGTTTTCCAGCTTTTGCCATAAGGAGGATTGGACAGCATAAAGTCGAACTGCCGGGAAGGATTGCCGTCATAGGATAGAGTGGACCCGTAGACAATGTGATCCGCTTCCTCCCCATCCCCTTTCAGCAGCATATCCGCCTTGCAGATGGCATAGGTTTCCGGGTTGATTTCCTGTCCGAACAGGTGGATGGAAACCTCCTTGCCCTGCTTGGCAGCCAGCTTCATCAGCCGGGCCTGGGCCACTGTCAGCATGCCGCCCGTGCCGCAGGCTCCGTCATAACAGGAATAGGTGGCATCCTTGATCTGGTCTTCCACCGGATAGAAAGCCAGGTCGGCCATCAGTTCCACCACATCCCGGGGGGTCCAGTGTTCCCCGGCTTCTTCGTTGTTTTCTTCGTTGAAACGGCGGATCAGTTCTTCAAAAATGGTCCCCATGCCATGGTTATCCAGCCCCGGGAGTTTGATGACTTTTTTCTCTGGGTCTTTGTACACCGGATCGGGGCTCAGATTGATATCGGAAGATGTGAATTTTTCAATGACAGCTCCCAGGATATCGGCTTCCACCATGGTTCCGATCTGGTCCCGGAATTTGAATTTATCCAGGATTTCCTGGACATTGGGAGAATATCCGTCCAGATAGGCTTTGAAATCCGCTTCCAGGGTCTGTTTCTTGCCCCGGCTGGTGAGGTCTTTCAGCAGAAAGGGAGACGCATTGCAAAAAGCCTGCCCTGCCGCATTGCACAGAGCTGGCCACTGGTTGTCGATATGAGCCGCATCCAGCTGCTTTTTCATGGTCAGCACATTTTCCTTGGTTTCTTCCAGCATGGCATCCAGCCGACGAATTACCGTCATGGGCAGAATCACATCCCGATACTTTCCCCGCACGTATACATCCCGCAGGCAGTCATCTGCGATTCCCCAGATAAAACTGGCGATAGAATTATATTCCTGATTGTCCATGCTGCTTCCTCCATCCCGCCACAAGTATTCGGCGGATATATTTTCATTGTGTAAATTCTGTAGTCTAAAATATACAATAATCCATAATAATTATACGAGACAAAGAAAAAAAAGGCCAGCGATTCCCAAAAATGGAATCCCTGGCCTTTCCAGAATGAAAATCGAGTCAGCATCAGTCCCGGAGTCAGCAGGACCGATGTTGGATAGCCTGGAGTTCCCCTGCTGCAGGGATTCCAGAAATCGGGTAAGACTGTCGTTGCAGAAACGAAAGCCTGCAAGCACTGGTCGAGGGTGCTATAGCTGCAGATTTCGTCCAACACTTCGCCCGTAACCTGCCGGATCATAGCGTCGGATCCCGACAGCGATTTTCTGTAATTGCCATTATCCGTATTCTCCTTTGTCTGAAGGAGCAGGTGCAGCCTATTTTTTCCTGCCCGTTCCGTTGTCCTTCAGCTTTTTCCGTACCTTTTTCAGGGCCTTTTGATAATGCCCATACAGCGTAGAAACGGGGCTCCCGAATTCTTCTCCCAGGGTTTTCCATGGGATTCGCTGACCGGCGGCAAGATATACAAGCCACTGCTCGTCAGGGGCAAGGCATAGGAACGCGTCCTGTAATTCCCTCCGTTGTACCCACAGGGTAAAGTCTTCGGTGTAATTTTCCTGAGTCTGACCATAGAGTTTCTCCTTTAGTTTGTTCCAGCGCGCCTCTTTCCGGATGTAATGGGACAGCAGAAAGGTAAGATGAGTTTTCACAAAGCCAGGGAATCTTCTGGCATCTTCTCCCGGATATTTCCTGATGGCTTCCAGGATCCCCAGCACCAGGGTACTTGCCAGATCCGGCCGCAGAGACAGGTTCTTTTCCTGGCCGGCCAGTTTCATCACCAGAGGCCGAAAGGCTGTAATGATAGCCATCTGGGCTTTTTGATTTCCCTGTTTGGCTTCAGGCAGCAGGGCTGCCAGATCCGTTTTTTCCATAGGCGTTCCTCCTTCATGCCTTTGCAAAAAGTTCCATGGGAGCCGGTTGGCTTTTCCGGAACATTCCCGGTTTCCCCTCTCCCATCTTCCGCCGGTCCAGTCCATACAGCAGGGCGGGCATAGTCATTCCCGCCAGCCGGCTGCAGATCCGTTCTGCCACGTCCCGGTCATGTTTATCCGGATTGCCAATGACCTGGGCCATCTTTTCCCCAAGAGCTTTCAGCCCGTAATTGGTGGTCACGATGGTGAGCTTTTTCCCCATGTATCGGGCATCAATGACCCGTTCCAGCTGTTCCAGTCCCCAGGCACTGAACCGTTCTGATCCCAGATTGTCCATGATCAGCAGGTCCACATTTTCCAGGCTGCGGTCCTGCTGATCCGGATTCCGGGCATTGTTCCGGAACAGGTATCGCATCCAGCCTGTGGTGGTAAACATCACCTTCTTTCCCTGCTGCAGAAACAGGTTCCCCACAACGGAGGACAGAAATGTCTTTCCGGTACCCCGGCTCCCATAGATGTACATCCCTTTTTCCACATCTTTTCCCCGCACCAGTTCCTGAGCCATCCGCACGGCCTGCTGATTGCCTTCGGATACCTGATAGTCATCAAAGCACTTTCCCTGGTACATGTCAGGAATCCCCGCTGCCGCTTTCTGTTCCTCGTACAGCTTTTTTCGCTGAAGCATTTTTACCTTGGGACAGGGTGTCAATGGAAAATAGGGATAGCCCCGATATCCGGTGAAAATGTGAACCATTTCTGGTACGGGCTGTCTGCATTTTCCATCCCTGCAGTTCCGGCAGAGTTCCTGTTCCTTTCGGACCCGCTCAATATCATCCTCACAGTTCTGGATATATTTCTCCATCACATGGGCTGGAGGGCCAAACAGGTTGGCCAGATTCACATAGGTGCTCTTTTCTTTTTTCGGTTGTTCTGTTGTCTCTCTGTTTTCTTCCACGGATGTGTCTCCTTCCCACGTACCCTGTCAACCAGATGGCTGTCAGGATTTTTCTTTTTTGTCTATTTTTCTTCTATTCTTACCTAACCTAAACTAACCTAACCTGTGGCAACCAAAACCAACATCCTGGCAACCAGATTGTGAAACCTGGTTGCCAAGGTGCTTTAGGCCCTGTCAGAATGCGGGTTTCCGGATTTTTCCCAGAAATCGGTTTCCATTTCTTCCTGCTCAGACGACTGCCATTCGGTTGCCAGGCTTTCCTCATCTGACTGCCAGGTGGGTGCCAGGTTATTCCCCTTTGGCTGCCACCGCGGTCTTCCTACTGGTTGACTGGGTGTTGGGTTCTGGTTGCCAGGATTCCAAAACCCGGGCGACCAGTGTTCTTTACACTCATCTTTGATTACGTAAGCTCCTTCAGAAGAAAGTGTAACGTACTGTTTTTCTACAGCAGTACTGGCCCGATACCGATCTTTACGGATATTGTTGTGATAAAACCAGTGCCGGATCACAACCACACCGGACGTAAAGGTCAGGATATAGTTCAATCGGTCCAGTTCTGCCATATCTTCCTCCGTACAACTGGTATACCGGACGATAGCCAGCGGATTCCCCACGAACCCGTCATCATCTGCATCCAGCAGCAGGTGCATATAGAGCCCCTGGGAAGAAGGTTTCAGACGCAGAAAATGGTCTCTTTTGACCACATCTCTGCAGATCATGCGTCGGTTTGCCATTTCATAAACATCTCCTCTCAAAATCAATAAAGGGTCAAAAAAATACCAGGAGCCGAAACTCCTGGCATTTCATTTTGGCAGATTTTCTGCATAAAAAACAGGATTCCGTCTCGTCCGTTTCTGGTTTTCGGGTATGAAAAAACCGTGCAGCAAAACAGCCTCTTCTGCTGAAAGGGTCAGCAAAGAGACCTGTTTCAGTAAGGCATACGCCTCCTGCACAGGATCAGAAACGACGGTAGGAATCCTCGTAATGGTTGTATTTCAAACGTCTGAAGGTATTGTGTTTGATGGTTTGAGCTGTGCGGGAAATGCACTTCCAGGAACAACTTCCCTGGTAAGCGTTGATTAGCAAGGGGATCACTCCTCTGTTGGGATTTTGGGCAGAATTAATTAGTAAGTTTTATCAGATAATTTGATTATATCAAATTTTATGAAATAGTCAACAAATTTTAGCTGATTTAATTCCCATATATCTAAACTGCTGCAATTTATCTGATAATTTCTTTTTTCCTTGATTTTTTGATTCTATATTCAATTTTTCATCTTGATTCTTGTCTTTATATGTTTTTGTTTTTATCTATTAATAATAATTTAATTTTAGTTTAAATAAAGAAAAACCCGAAAAAAATCCCCTCTCCTGTCTCTTAACCAGTGTAAGGAGGCGGTGACATGGAAGCAATCAAACGGCAGGAAGTTCTGGAACTGGCCCGCAGGGCCCGTGGGCACATCCGGAAAATCTACCTGCACTGGACGGCTGGAACCTATGACCAGCTGTTCCCGGACTATCACCTTCTGGTCCGGGGGGACGGGAGCCTGGTAACCAGTACCCGGGACTGGACCCGGATTCTCCCCCACACCTGGAACCGGAATACCGGTGCCCTGGGCATTGCCCTGTGCTGTGCCAAAGATGCCATGCTCTACGCAGACGGCACCTTCGACCTGGGGGATTATCCCCCCACTCCCCTGCAGGTGGAAAGCACTTCCATCCTGCTGGCCACCCTGTCAGATGTCTGGAAACTCCCTCTGGAGCCTGCCCAGATCATGACCCATGCAGAGGCTGCCGACCTGGACGGTTACGGGCCAAGCATGGCCGGGACGCCCGCTTTTGAACGGTGGGATCTGTGGAAGCTGAAAGACTATGACGGAGTATGGCGCAGCGGCGGGGCAGTGCTCCGGGGGAAGGGACTGTATTATCAGTGGGTGAACAGAAGGAAGTCCTGATTCTTTCTTTCGCCGTCTCCCTGCAAGCCTTAAAAACGCGTTCTGGCGTTTTTCTACCCATAGGCCATGTCCTATGTAACATAACGATTCTTTTCAAAGGAGGAAGGAAATATGGCAGTACAGAAGAACCTCACCGCAGTGACCCTGCAGCTGGAAATCAGCAACGGGGTGGACAAAAATGACCAGCCCAAATTCAAGAACATCAGCTACGAAAAGCTGTCCACCGATGCCACCCCTGAAAAACTGGCGGAAGTGGGCAAGGAATTCGGTGGGCTGATGGCAGAAGCTCCCAAGGGGATGTACATCGTGGAACGGCATACCCTGGAAGAAGTGGCGTAAAGGAGGTAGTGCACAATGGCAGATTCCAGAAAACTGGACCTGATTTTCAAGGACAGCGAAAAAGCGACCAAAAACATCCGCATCGTGAACCCCCGTTCTGACGTGGACCGGGAAATGGTGCTGCCGGTGATGAACAAAGTGGTGGAAAGCAAAGTCTTCCTCACCAAGAACGGCATTCCTGTGGAAACCATCCAGGGGGCCAAAGTGACCGATGTCAAGGATCTGCTCTCTGACGGAACTGACGAAGTCACCGAGGGCTAACCCATGGAGGACCTGTCCCTGCTGGCCGGCCAGGCTGCCCAGTACGGATTCCCCATGGTCATTTCCTGGTACCTGCTGGTACGCATGGAAGAGAAACTGGAGAACCTGACCCAGAGCATCGAACGGCTGCGCATGGCAGTGAAAATGGAATAAGGAAAAAAGAGGGTGCTGCATGTTTTATGCAGCACTCTCTTTTGGCGCACAAAAAAGCACCCACACGGTCAAACCCCGCATGGATGCTTGCTTTTGGTCTGGTGGAGCATAGGGGGATCGAACCCCTGACCTCAAGATTGCGAACCTTGCGCTCTCCCAGCTGAGCTAATGCCCCAATACGTAGTATTATAGCGCTTCCGGGAGAAGTGTGCAAGGAAAAATCGGAAAGGGGAGTGTGAAAAATTCACATCCCCTTCTTTTCCTGCTTTTCCACCAGATCTGCCAGGGTGGTGTTGTCCACAATGTTGTCGATGGCATCCTGGATTTCTTTCCACAGGTCCAGGGTAACGCAGTGGGCGGCCCGGCTGCAGATTGCGTGGCCGGGTTCCAGGCAGGCCACGGGAGCCAGGGACCCTTCCACGGCCCGGAGGATCTCTCCGGCGGTATAGTCTTTGGGATCACGGACCAGTTTGTATCCTCCCTGGGCTCCTCTGGCACTTTTAACCAGTTTGGCGCGGGAGAGCTGGGTAATGATCTGTTCCAGGTATTTTTCTGAGATTTCCTGTCTCTGAGAGACGCTTTTAATAGGTACATAGGATTCGGTGCCGTTGATGGCCAGATCGATCATCAGGCGCAGGGCATACCGTCCCTTGGTAGAGATTTTCATGGTTCCTCCTCGCAGCAAGAATAATTTCCTATAATTGTACTATAGAATTTTCCAAAAGGAAAGGTTAATTCCTAGTAATTTTTAGGAATTTCACGCCCCCCGATTTATCAGATTTTTTCACCGAATCAGTTGACACTCTTTGCTTCTGAACTGTAAAATAATATCGTATCTGTTCATTCTGTTTCCGGATTCCATACTGAAAATTCATGGAGGGGGAGAAAATCGTGCGTCGCTTACAGATCGAAACACCGGGACGGGCCCAGACGGTCCTGAACGGTTTGTATCAGGATATGCACCGAAGGATCAGTGCCAGTTCTCCGGGGCTGTGCCCGGTGGACATGGCCCTGAACTTTCTCCGGTTCTGCCATGCCCAGAGCTGCGGCAAATGCGTGCCCTGCCGGGTGGGCCTGGGCCAGCTGGAGGTGCTCATTGAACGGGTGCTGGACCGGACGGCCACCCTGGACACCATCGACCTTATTGAACGGACCGCCCGGAGCATCGCCTCTTCTTCGGACTGTGCCATCGGCTACGAGGCGGCCTATATGGTACTGAAGGGGGTCCGGGGCTTCCGGGAGGATTATAAGGAGCACGTGCTCACCGGCCGGTGCATCTGCGGTCTCAGCCACCCGGTGCCCTGTGTGTCCACCTGCCCGGCCCATGTAGATATCCCCGGCTATATCGCCCTGATCCGGGAAGGCCGGTATGAAGACGCCCTGGAACTGATCCGGAAGGACAATCCCTTCCCCGCCGCCTGCGCCTATGTATGCGAACATCCCTGCGAACACCACTGCCGCCGGGGGATGGTGGACGCCCCGGTGAACATCTGCGGGCTGAAGCGGTTTGCCGTGGACCATGCCAAACCGGCCCGGGCGCCAAAGCCCGCCCCTGCCACCGG
>ERZ791911.1217-NODE-1217-length-12816-cov-2.391584_pt1 | contig 12816 bp, 10 predicted proteins | sample MGYA00510142_ERZ791911 | MGnify/ENA primary metagenome ERZ791911 (study PRJEB30046, sample SAMN00792056) | human gut metagenome | study: EMG produced TPA metagenomics assembly of the A metagenome-wide association study of gut microbiota in type 2... | reverse complement strand
AACCCCCGGCCCACTGCTTAGAAGGCAGTTGCTCTATCCAGCTGAGCTACTGGCGCAAATCTGGAGCAGGTGACGGGAATCGAACCCGCATCCCCAGCTTGGAAGGCTGGTGCCCTGACCATTGTGCTACACCTGCATTGCCCTCCGAGTAAATCGTCAGCTTGGTAAGGATACCACGGAAAGGCTTGATTGTCAAGCACTTGTTGGCAATTTCTTGTGATATTTGAAAGAATTATTCAGCCAGAGAAACGATAAACATTGCTTATGGGTTGGATAGAGGACATTACACACAGCGTTTCATTCGGCTGCCATCGGCTATCCCAGGCTGCGTTTGGTTGCCAAAGGTTGCCACGGATTCAGAATTATGTAAATCGGTTTTGATGTGCCGAAAATATTCAGCAGAGCTACCTCAGTCCATAATAGCCTGTCTCTCTTTCGGAGACATCCATTTCTGCTGCGAGCGACAGCAAAGTATGTTATACTACATTATATTGTATCGGATAAGACATCCGCAGCCATGGTATTCTTTTGGAAGGGGTGGGGCTGATATGAAAAAGAGGATCGTTCTGTGTCTGCTGGCGCTGGCGCTGCTGTCCGTGATGACAGGGTGCGGAAAGAAAAAGGACGCAGACCCGCTGACCGTGACGCTGTGGCATGTCTACGGCGGCGAGGTGGATTCCCCGCTGAATAGTTTGATTGAGCAGTTCAACAGCACCATCGGCGCGGAACAGAACATCCGTGTGAAGGTAGAGCTGGTCAGCAACAGCGGCAGCATTCACAAAAGCGTGCTGGCCGCTGCCAACAATGACCCCGGTGTCCCTTCCATGCCGGATATGTTCGTGTCCTACCCCAAAACGGTGCTGGCCCTCCCGGACCAGGACATGATCGTGGACTACCGGGACTATTTCAGTCCGGAGGAACTGGGAACATTTATCCCCGCCTTTATGGAGGAGGGGCAGATCGGCGGACGGCAGGTCATCCTGCCTCTGGCCAAATTCACTGAGGTACTGTTCGTCAACCGGACGCTGTTTGACCACTGGGCAGCCACCTCCGGGGCCAGTTATGATGATCTGACCACCTAGGAAGGCATTTACGCCTTAGCGGAGCGGTATGCCGCGGACACCGGAAAGTGCTTTCTTGTCAACGACTACCACTTCAACTACTTTCAGGTAGGTGTGGAGTCGCTGGGAGAGAACTTTTTCCAAAATGACGGTGTCCGCTTCGGCCCAGCCTTTGAGCGGGCATGGGAGCCTTACGCCCACGCGGCGCTGGAGGGCGGTGTGTGGTTACAGGACGGCTACGCCACGGAATCTCTCCGCACCGGCGATACCATTGTCTCCGTAGCGTCCTCTGCCAGTGTACTCTATTACTCCGACACGGTGACTTACCCTGACAACACCTCGGAGCAGGTGTCCATCACCTCCATGCCCTACCCGGTGTTTGACGGCGGCGAAAAACTGGTCATGCAGCGGGGCGTGGGAATGTGCACGACAAAATCCACCCCGGAGCGGGAAAAAGCGTGTATTACCTTTCTTAAATGGCTGACGTCGCCGGAGCGAAACGTGGAATTCGTCACCAGCCTCGGCTATATGCCGGTGACGCAGGAGGCATTTGATGCCTACCTTCCCGCCGCTGTGGAGCAGCTCAGCAACCCCATGTATGTCTCTCTGTATGAAACCTATCTCAAGATGCGGGAATCCTACACCTTCTATTACGCACCGCAGATGGAGAACTATCTGGACCTGGAAACACGGTTTGAAAATCTGTCACGACTGAAGCTGATGGCCGGCCGCGCCCAATATCAGGAGGGCGCCGGTACGGCGGAGGAATTGGTTTGGGACACGCTGGACAGCTTCAAGCTGGACTATGGTACATAAGCGGGGGAAAGCAAATGCGGCCAATCAGGGAAGCAATTCAAAAAAAGCGTGCAGCCGGTCCCAGTATGGGGCTGCGGCTGCTGCTATACTGGTTCACCATGGTGCTGCTGCTGATGGCGGCGATTTTGTCTACCCTGATGGCCACCGGCGTACTGTCCCATCCCGCGCATCAGCTGTCCGGAACGCTGGACATTCAGCAGAGAAACACTTACGCCGCTCTGGACTCCCAGATGGACGCACTAACAGCGCAAAGCATGGCTATGTCGGAAAAGCTGGGAAAAGAGCTGGACGCCTTTCTTGCCGCAAAGGGCATCGCCTTTGACGAGCTGAACAACGATCCGGATACCATTGCGGAGTTGGAAAAGCGCCTGTATACGCCTTTAAGCAACACTCTGGGCGCAGCCTCGTGCAGTGGGATCTTCTTCGGTCTGAACGTCACCGCCAACACCTCTCTGCCAAATGCAGAGGATTTCCGGGCGGGGTTATACCTCCGCTATTCCGGCTTACAGCCAACGGTGGCCTCCGAGCAGGATGTGATCTGCTTCCGGGGTGCGGCGGAAACGGCCCGGAGCTTGCAGCTTCAAATGCACAACCGCTGGAATCCGGAGCTGAACGCCGCTCTGATCCCCGGCAGCGATCAGGTCACCGCCTATCAGGGGTCCCGGCTGGCAGATGGCTGCCTGTGGACAAAACGCACAGAGCTGCCGGACACCTGGGAGCAGGTCATGCTGCTGTGCGTACCCATTTTGGATGGCGGCGGTACCGTAAGGGGCTTTTGCGGTGTAGAGATCAGTGATCTCTATTTCAGTCTTTCCCATAATACAGTCCCCAGCGCCTTCGGCAATATACTGACGCTGGCAGCCCCCATAGACGGCGACAGCCTGCTTCTCTCCGGGGCCATGCTGGGTGCCACTGACGGCTCCCGCCTGACGGCCAACGGCATTCTGCACATCAGCGGCGGAAAATACTACACCACTTACAGCGATGGGAAAAACACCTATCTGGGGCGGCACCAGCTTCTGGATGCTGCCGCGTGGGACGGCATCCCCCTTGCCGCTGTGACGCTGGTGCCGGACGGGACCTTCCGCAGCTATGAAAAGGGGTCCCAGATCGCATGGTTCTTAGGAGCGGTTCTCTTTCTGCTGGCCATGCTGGTGGTGGCAACGGTGCTGTCCCGCCAATTCATAAAGCCCATCAATAAAAGTCTGGCGGCAGTCCGGGGTGGTACAGAGATGGTCGCTTCCGGTATCCCGGAGATCGACGAGCTGCTTGCCGCCATCCGTGATCGGCCAACGGGAACGCTGCCGCCGGATGTGGAGGCACGGCTGCGGGGCTTTGCAGAGCGGGCCAGTACGCTGACCGGCACGGAACGTACCATCCTGCAATATTATATGGACGGCTATACCGTTAAGGATATCCCGGAGCTGGCGTGTATCAGCGCCAGTACGGTCAAGACCCACAATCGCAACCTTTACCGAAAGCTGGATGTGGATTCCTTTGACGAACTGAAGGTATATATCGAATTGTTTGCAAGCTGCGGCCGCAGCAGTGAACTGCTGAACAAGTAAATATTTTAATGAGCAGAGTGCACAATCCGATTTGCAGCGGGTTGTGCACTCTGTCTGCGCCTAAGGGTGATCTTTGAGTTTCCAGGCAAAATTCACCCTTATCGAGGAGATCCCAAAACCTACTATAACTGTTTGGATCAACTATGCAAACGCGTAAAAAATGTGAAGGAGCAGACCGCAGGTACGGTCTTGCACACCGACCAAGGCGCAGTCTACTCCTCCAGAGCTTTCTCAAGGACTCATTCTATTTATAACATAATTCGCTCAATGTCAAGAGCCGGAACACCTACGGACAACCCAATTATCGAATCTCTGAACGGATGGATGAAGGCCGAATTGATTCTGGATTTTGGTATCAGTAAAGTTTCCAACCTCAAAAAGACACTGGATCAATATGTCCTATACTTTAACTCCGAACGTTTTGCCGCTGCCTTGGATTACAAAACCCCAATCCAGTACAAAACTGAATTGGGATTCTGATGCTATGACTTTTTATTCGTGTCTACTTTTACTTGACAGATACACTTCGTAAAGAAGCCTCCCCCTTTTGGTTTTTCACATTCCATTCGTTATCCTGTTAAACAAGACAGAGCGGCTGCAAACCTCGGTTTGCAGCCGCTCTGTCTTAATAATAAGCATAATAAGCATCTGAACGTCTGTGTTTGAGGTGTTTTACGCCTTGGATTCGTCAATGTAGCTGTACAGAGTGTACTTGGAGATGCCGAAGAACTTGCATACCCGGTCGCCGCTCTTGGTGATGAGGAAGGCTCCGGTCTCATTGAGAAACTGCACCGCCTTGACCTTATCCTCCTTGTTCATCAGGGCCACTGGCTTACCAACCACCTTCACGCTCTGCTCGATCAGCTCATCCAGCAGGTCAGAGACATTCCGGGCAATCGGCTCCGGCTCCTTCTCGTCCTTTTCAGTGGCGGTAAACTGCTTGATCGCATTCTCCATGGCCAGCATCAGGGTGATATCGTAGTTGATGCCGAAGATGCCAATGGGGGCACCGTCGTCATCTCGGATGTAGATGGTGGTGGATTTCAGGATCTTCCCATCCTTGGTCCGGGTCAGATAGGACAAGTGATCGTGGAGCTGTTCGGGATTCCCTCGCAGGGCTTCCAGAACTACGTGAGAGGGCCCGTCCCCCGCCTTGCGTCCGGTGACGTGTCCGTTTTCAATGGCAACGATGGACCGTTCCGGGTCATTGGTGGCAAGATCGTGAACCACCACCTCGCAGTTGGGGCCGAATTGACTGGCGATCCCCTTTGCCAGCGTCAAGAGAAATTGCAGCGTAGATGCATTCGGCACGTAAATGCCCTCCTTTTCCGGTCCGCGGCAGAAACGCCCCAAAAAGAGCGGGGCAAACTATGGAATACACGGTCTGATCCGTTGCCGCTGACAGACCTGCTATGATTATTCCATTATTGTATCATAATTTTAGTGAGTTTCAACCATTTTTTTGAGACCTAAAAATTTTTAATTTTCTCATTAAAGTGTATGGGCCGTCAAGCAGATTGCAGCAGGAGCGATATATCTGAAAACAAGTCAGATCTCCCTCCACTCACGAAGTGGCCTTCCGTAAAAAGCAAGGGCACTTCCAAACCTTCCATGCATGGAAAGCCGGGGAAATATCCCTGCTGCGAGGCCCGATTTTGGGAAAAAACAGCCTTGCGCACAGGTTCCGCAAGAGGAACCAAAAAAAAATTTAGCTTTACAGCATTTTTTTAAGTTTTTCTGCTTGACAACTGAAAAACACATGCTATGATGGTCTCTGAAAGCTAAATAAATTTTGCCATGAAGTAAAAAGATTTTGGAGGCGAGTATTCCATGAAAGATCAGCTCAAATGGGTCCTCAATCATATGCCGAAGAGTGACGATCAGCATCTGGATGTGATGTCCCTGCCCAATGTGGCCAAGGCCCGCTCCTTCCACGGGTCCTTCCCCCAGTACTCCATCACCCCTCTGGCGCAGCTGGACGGTATGGCACAGTATCTGGGGCTGGCGGGTGTGTATGTGAAGGATGAGTCCTACCGGTTTGGTCTCAACGCCTTCAAGGTGCTGGGCGGCTCCTTCGCCATGGCCCGGTACATCGCCGGCGAGATGGGCCGGGACGTGTCCGAAATGAATTACAACTACCTGACCAGCGAAGCCTTCCGTAAGGAATTCGGTCAGGCCACTTTCTTCACCGCCACCGATGGCAACCATGGCCGCGGCGTGGCTTGGGCAGCCAACAAACTGGGCCAGAAGTCTGTGGTGCACATGCCCAAGGGCAGCAGCAAGTCCCGCTTTGACAATATCGCCAAGGAGGGCGCCAAGGTCACCATCGAGGAAGTCAACTACGATGACTGTGTGCGTATGGCTGCTGCGGAAGCCGCACAGACGGAACACGGCGTCATCGTGCAGGATACCGCCTGGGACGGCTACGAGGAGATCCCCTCCTGGATCATGCAGGGCTACGGCACCATGGCCAATGAGGCCGCCGACCAGCTCCGCCAGTGCAGCGTAAACCGTCCCACCCATGTGTTCGTTCAGGCCGGCGTCGGCTCTCTGGCCGGTGCGGTGGTGGGCTACTTCGCAAACCTGTTCCCCAACGATCCTCCCAAGTTCGTGGTGATGGAGGCCGAGGCGGCTGACTGCCTGTATCAGGGCGCGCTGGCCAATGACGGCAAGCCCCGCATCGTCACCGGTGATCTGAAAACCATCATGGCCGGTCTGGCCTGCGGCGAACCCAACACGATCTCCTGGGACATTCTGCGGAACCATGTGTCCGCCTTCATCTCCTGCCCCGATTGGGTCAGCGCCAAGGGTATGCGGATGCTGAGTTCCCCCGTCAAGGGCGACCCCTGCGTGGTGTCCGGCGAGTCCGGTGCCGTTGGCATGGGCGTTCTGGACGCCATCATGTGCGACGACACCTACAAGGAACTGCGGGACGCTTTGGAACTGGACCGGCACAGCCGGGTGCTCATGTTCTCCACTGAGGGCAACACCGATCCCGAAAAGTATCGCCGGGTGGTGTGGGATGGCGAGTATCCCACCGACGACACCCCGCAGAAGCCCTGCTGAATGCACGGTCCGGAAACGGATACGATCAAGGTTTAAGAAATAAAATTGGAGGTTACTACCATGGATTTTGAGAAGATCAAAGCAGCCTCTCAGGCCTATCAGGCCGATATGACCCGCTTCCTGCGGGACATGATCTCTCACCCCAGTGAAAGCTGCGAGGAGCGTGAAGTCGTTCACTGCATCAAGGCCGAGATGGAAAAGCTGGGCTATGACAAGGTGGAGATCGACGGTCTTGGCAATGTCATCGGCTGGATGGGTGACGGTGACAAGATCATCGCCATCGACTCCCACATCGACACCGTAGGCGTGGGCAACATCGACAACTGGACCCATGACCCCTACCAGGGCTACGAGGATGATCAGGTCATCTATGGCCGCGGCGGCTCCGACCAGGAGGGCGGTATGGCCTCTGCCACTTACGGCGCCAAGATCATGAAGGATCTGGGCCTGATCCCCGCCGGCTATAAGATCATGGTGGTGGGTTCTGTGCAGGAGGAGGACTGCGACGGTATGTGCTGGCAGTACATCGTCAACAAGTACTTCCCCGCCAACGGCATCAAGAAGGAGCAGGTGGAATTCGTTATCTCCACCGAGCCCACCGACGGTGGTATCTACCGCGGTCACCGCGGCCGCATGGAGATCCGTGTGGATGTGAAGGGCGTTTCCTGCCACGGTTCCGCGCCCGAGCGTGGTGACAACGCCATTTACAAGATGGCCGACATTCTTCAGGAAGTCCGCGCGCTCAACGAGAACGGTGACGGCCCCTCCAACGAGATCAAGGGCCTCGTGAAGATGCTGAATCCCGCATTCAACCCCGAGCATTACGAGGACGCTCAGTTCCTTGGCCGGGGCACCTGCACCACCTCTCAGATCTTCTACACCTCTCCCTCCCGCTGCGCTGTGGCTGACTCCTGCTCCATCTCCATCGACCGCCGCATGACTGCCGGCGAGACCTGGGACTCCTGCCTGGAGGAGATCCGCCAGCTGCCCAGCGTAAAGAAGTACGGCGACGATGTGAAGGTCTCCATGTATATGTATGACCGGCCCTCTTGGACCGGCGAGGTCTACGAGACCGAGTGCTACTTCCCCACCTGGATCAACAAGGAAAACGCCGCCCACATGCAGGCTCTGGTGGATGCCCACCACGCGCTGTACGGTGAGGAGCGCATTGGCCCCGACGGCGCAATGCACCTGCGTCATCGTCCCCTGATCGACAAGTGGACCTTCTCCACCAATGGCGTAGCCATTCAGGGACGTTACGGCATCCCCTGCGTTGGCTTCGGCCCCGGTGCGGAATCTCAGGCCCACGCCCCCAATGAGATCACCTGGAAGCAGGATCTTGTAACCTGCGCCGCCCTGTACGCCGCCGTGCCCGGCCTGTACAAGGAGGAGAACAAGACTGCCGATGTCTCCCAGTTCCGGGCCGGCAAGACCAACAACGACATTCAATAATTCGCACAGAAACCGTTTCAGACCGTTTCTTCCAAGCACAAAATATAGATTTATAAAGGAGCCAATTATCATGGACGCTACTCTGCAAAAATATATCGACAAGCTGAACGCCCTGAACTTCAAAGAGATGTATGAGGGTGACTTCTTCCTGACCTGGGACAAGTCCGATGACGAGCTGGAAGCCGTCTTTACCGTGGCGGATGCCCTGCGCTATATGCGCGAGAACAACATCTCCACCAAGATCTTCGAGTCCGGTCTGGGCATTTCCCTGTTCCGGGACAACTCTACCCGCACCCGTTTCTCCTTTGCCTCCGCCTGCAACCTGCTGGGTCTGGAGGTCCAGGATCTGGACGAGGGCAAGAGCCAGATCGCTCACGGCGAGACTGTCCGCGAGACTGCCAACATGATCTCTTTCATGGCCGACGTCATCGGCATCCGTGACGATATGTACATCGGCAAGGGCCACACCTATCAGAAGGAAGTGGCTGAGGCCGTGACCCAGGGCCACAAGGACGGCGTTCTGGAGCAGAAGCCCACCCTGGTCAACCTGCAGTGCGATATCGACCACCCCACCCAGTGCATGGCCGACATGCTGCACATCATTCACCACTTTGGCGGCGTGGAGAATCTGAAGGGCAAGAAGATCGCTATGACCTGGGCTTACAGCCCCTCCTACGGCAAGCCCCTCTCCGTGCCTCAGGGCGTCATCGGTCTGATGAGCCGTTTCGGCATGGACGTGGTGCTGGCTCACCCCGAGGGATACGAGGTCATGCCCGAGGTGGAGGAGGTCGCCAAGGCCAACGCCGCCAAGACCGGCGGTTCCTTCACCAAGACCAGCTTCATGGCCGAGGCCTTCAAGGACGCTGATATCGTCTATCCAAAGAGCTGGGCTCCCTTCGCCGCTATGGAGAAGCGCACTAATCTGTACGCTGAGGGCGACGCCGACGGCATCAAGGCTCTGGAGAAGGAACTGCTGGCTCAGAACGCCGATCACAAGGATTGGTGCTGCACCGAGGAACTGATGAAGACCACCAAGGACGGCAAGGCCCTGTATCTCCACTGCCTGCCCGCCGACATCAACGATGTTTCCTGCAAGGACGGCGAGGTTGAGGCCTCCGTGTTCGACCGTTACCGCACGCCCCTGTATAAGGAGGCTTCCTACAAGCCCTACATCATCGCCGCTATGATCTTCCTGGCTAAGGTGAAAGATCCCCAGGCCACGCTGAAGGCTCTGGAGGAGCGCGGGATCGCCCGTTGGTTCCAGAAGTAAATCTTCTCAGAACACGCTGAATTTTACAGGCTTTCCGCCTGACATCCCTTTTCCATTCCGGAGGCCCGTCTGCATAGGTCAACCTGTCTGTATCTGTGCGGACGGGCTCCATCATTTTCACCGGCGGCCATGACAGCCGTCTCAGCGGCACCCCCGCAACACGGGGCATCTATTGCCGTTTTTGCTTCAAAATGTATAGAATCTAAACAAATCGAGGTGTTTTTCATGGGTAAGCGTATTGTGATCGCGCTGGGCGGCAATGCTCTGGGCAGCAATCTCCCTGAGCAGATGATCGCCGTAAAGCAGACTGCCAAGGCCATCGTCGACCTGATCGAAGAAGGACACGAGGTCATCATCGCCCACGGAAACGGCCCTCAGGTGGGCATGATCCAGAAGGCCATGGCCGAGCTGACCCGCTCCGAGCCGGAAAAGTACATTCCCTGTCCTCTGTCCGTATGCGTGGCCATGAGTCAGGGCTACATTGGTTATGACCTGCAAAACGCGCTGCGGGAAGAACTGCTGGACCGCGGCATCCAAAAGGGTGTAGCCACCGTGCTTACTCAGGTTGAGGTGGACCCGAATGATGAGGCGTTCCAGAACCCCACCAAGCCCATCGGTGCTTTCATGACCAAAGAAGAAGCTGACAAGATGGTGGCTGAACGCGGCTACAACGTCATCGAAGATGCCGGCCGCGGATACCGCCGGGTGGTCGCCTCTCCCAGACCTCAGTCGATCATTGAGATCCAGTCCATCCGGGATATGGTGGAGGCCGGTCTGGTGGTTGTGGCCTGCGGCGGCGGCGGAATTCCCGTCTACAAGACTGAGGGGCACCATCTGAAGGGCGCCGCCGCTGTTATCGACAAAGACTTCGCATCCTGCGTACTGGCTCAGCAGGTGGAAGCCGACACCCTTATCATCCTCACTGCCGTAGAAAAGGTTGCCATCAACTTCGGCAAGCCTGATGAAAAGTGGCTGGATTCCCTGACCCCCGACGAGGCCCGCAAGTACATCGGAGAGGGGCACTTTGCCCCCGGTTCCATGCTGCCCAAGGTGGAGGCCGCCGTGGAGTTTGCCGAAAGCGCCCCCGGTCGCTCCGCCCTCATCACTCTGCTGGAAAAGGCCAAGGACGGCGTAGCCGGCAAAACCGGCACCGCCATCCACCAGTAAACGCACACAAAACCGAGGCTGTTGCAGCAACAGCCTCGGTTTTTATCAAAAACTGCGGGCACTTCTGTTCAATTTCGTCCCGAAATTCCTTTTGCCAAAATTTTGTGTTAATACTTGTATTTCCCTGTTTATGCGGCTATAATACAAATCAGAGATGTTGAGAGAAGCGTATGACGGGAGCGTCATGCGCTTTTATTATTACGTGTAAGGAGAGAATCATATGAAACGCCCACTTTTGCTTGCGCACCGCGGTTTTTCCGGCAATTACCCGGAGAACAGCCCTCTGGCCTTCCGGATGGCAGTGGAAAAGACCGCTGCCGACGGCTTTGAAAGCGACGTCCACATCACCAAAGACGGCAAGCTGGTGATTTTTCATGATGCCTCTGTAGAGCGCACCTCCAACGGCACCGGCTTCATCAAGAACATGACCTATGATGAGCTGCTCTCACTGGATATCGGTGCTTGGAAGTCTCCGGAATTTGCAGGTCAGCATATCTGGACCTTTGGCCAGCTGCTGGACTTCTGTAAGGAGACCAAGATGCTGCTGAACATGGAACTGAAAAACTACGAGGTGTTTTACGAGAATCTGGAGCAGCGGGTCATCGACGAAATCTGCAAACGCCAGATGCAGGAGCAGGTGTTCGTTTCCTCCTTCAACCATATCTCCATGCAGCATTTCAAGGAGCTGTGCCCGGACATTGAAACCGGCCTTCTGTATGATAAGCCCTATCTGGACATGGAACATTATGTCCAGCGCTCCAATGCCGACAATATGCATCCCCGGTATATGCTTCTGCAATATCAGCCGGAGCTGATGGAGCTGTTCCACGGCCGGGGCATGAAGGTCAACACCTGGACGGTAAATGACGAGGAGAACATGAAAGATATGATCGCCCGGGGCGTAGACTGCATCATCTCCAACCACCCCGATGTGCTGTGCCGCGTAGCGGATGATGTCTGCGACTGAAAAACACTCCCGCATTGCATTTTGCAATGCGGGAGCTCTTCTTGATCCCAGATTTATCTTTATAACCAACAACACCTGAAATCCGAAGATTTCAGGTGTTGTTCTGGAGCTGCTGACCAGATTCGAACTGGTGACCTCATCCTTACCAAGAGATTTTTGGCGTTTTTTATAATAATTTCCGTTTGTTTTTAGTCGTTTCTATTCCGAACAACATCGTTTCCAGAACTTTCGCGAAGTGCAGTCTCCGTTGTTTCCACGCTTGTCTGTGGTGAAACTGTGGTCAACCAGCGATTTGTGTAGACAGTGCCTGCGCAAATCGCATCGACTCAGCGTCACAGATAACACCGCAGTTTCTTCGAAAGTCGATATAGTCATCAGGAGGTTGGTATCACAATTTGATACCAACCTCTTTGCCAAAACAGGCGTAATAGCCCATTCATATTTTGGGCCGCTGTAATCAATAAGAGTTAGTTCTCCATCACAGAATTCTCCGCCGACTGCTCCAACATGAGGAAACGATCAAAGTCGCTCTCGTAGAGTCGATCCTGAATGATTCGATATTTCTCAAACTCTGTTTCGGCATGAAGCTTTGCCTGCTCCGCGCTGATTTTACCGGGTCCCGTCAGCAGTTCGTTTCCGTTAAACTCCAAGAACCCGTCCAGACGCTTCGCCCAATCCTCCATACTCATAGGAATTTTGCGTTCAGCCTGAAGCTCGGCATAGTCCAAATAGAGAGACACGATCCGTTCCAGATATGACATTTCCTTTTCGCTCAAATAGTTCTTGGCTACGGTCACATCAGCCTTTACGATTTTTCCGTCTGGTGCATTTTCCCAGGTTGCCAGCCCCATGTGTTCCTTCGCCGCATCAGCCCGCTCCACGATCAACTCTGCCGCTGTGTGGCGATGAACGGCATAATGCAGCTTGTTCTGCACGGTCTGGAAAAACAGACGAGTGGTCCTTGCATCCTTGTCGTAGTCGAAATCTGTAGCGTAGAAGTCCGTGACCTTTTGATCGAATTTCCGCTCAGCCAGCCGGATTTCACGGATGTACTGGAGCTGACGCTCAAAGTATTCATCTGTGAACATATGTCCTTTTTTCAGGCGTTCCTTATCCATGGTCCAGCCTTGGATGGTATGGTCTTTCACGATCTGCCTCGCCCATTTGCGAAACTACACCGCACGGGGATTATTGGCCTTAAATCCAACAGCGATGATCATTTGAAGCGTGTAATGCTTCAGTTCTCTCGTTGGTGTCGATGCGCAGATACCGGCAGCCATGCTCCCGGGCGTACTGCTCGTAAAATGCGGCGAAGGCGCGGCCAAGGCCCCGTTTTCCGGCCTGCGAATCGACGGCCAGCGTGTGCAGGACCATGATCTGGTCATCCGGCGCGTCGTACTGCCACGGAGCGCCCGCGTAAACGTCCGCCTGAAGCCGGTTGAAGATGCC
>ERZ791911.1211-NODE-1211-length-12873-cov-17.515447_pt1 | contig 12873 bp, 10 predicted proteins | sample MGYA00510142_ERZ791911 | MGnify/ENA primary metagenome ERZ791911 (study PRJEB30046, sample SAMN00792056) | human gut metagenome | study: EMG produced TPA metagenomics assembly of the A metagenome-wide association study of gut microbiota in type 2... | reverse complement strand
CTCAACGGGTGATATCAGCCTCTGTTTCTCGGAACATTTAACTGAACACCCTAACTATTAATTAGTATTTATACATTAAACATTATACATTACTATGTACAACAATTTCACATTCTACATGCCCACCAAGGTATTGTTTGGTGCAGGCCAGTTACAGAATCTCCATAACGAGCAGATGCCTGGCAAGAAGGCTCTCATCGTGACAAGTAATGGACAGAGCACAAAAAAGTTCGGCTATCTTGCCGCAACTGAGAAGGAACTTGACCTTGCAGGCGTTGAGCACGTACTCTTCGACGAGGTTCGTCCTAACCCAACAAAGCAGAACGTCATGGATGGCGCTGCTAAGGCAAAGACCGAAGGCTGCGACTTCGTAGTGGCTCTCGGCGGTGGTTCTGTCATGGACTGCTCTAAGTGCATAGCTCTGATGATGGTCAACCCTGGCGACCTTTGGGATTACGTTTTTTCTGCAAAGGGCGGACACAAGAACTTCATCAATCCGTCTAAGCCTCTTATCGCCATCACTACTAATGCAGGCACAGGTTCAGAGGTAGACATGTTCTCTGTGATAAGCAATGACGAACTGCATGAGAAGACTGGCGTGTTCGACATCTCTATGTTCCCTACACTCTCTGTCGTCGACTCTAACCTCATGATGTCTGTTCCTCCAAAGTACACCGCTTACCAGGGCATGGACGCCTTCTTCCATGCAGCCGAGAGTGTCATCAACACCAAGGAGCACCCAATGGGTGAGATGTTCGCTCTTAAGGCTATCGAGCTCATCGCTAAGAACCTGCCTGTCGCTTACAAGGACGGCAGCAACAAGGACGCTCGCGCCAATATGGCACTTGCCAACTCACTTGCCGGCTACTACATGATATGCACTTCTGAGCACTCTATGGAGCACGTCATGGGTTCATACCATGAGAACCTTGTTCATGGCGCAGGCTTGATTATGATTTGCCACGAGTACTTCGACTTCTTTGCTGAGCGCAAGGCCGCTGAGGAGCCAATGATTAAGATGGCTAAGGCTATGGGCGTTGAGAACCCGACAAGTGGCAAGGACTTCATCAAGGCTCTTGACAAGCTCGTGGCTTCTGTAGGCTGCGCAGACCTAAAGATGAGTGATGTCGGCATCAAGCGTGATGAATTGAAGATGTTCTCTGAGCATGTTCATGATGTGCTTGGCGGCGATACCACTGCTGATCCTTTGGCATTGAGCAATGAGGATTATCTTGGTATTTACGAGAGAAGCTACAAGTAAAAGGCTTTTATCTTGATGCGTACCAATTGGTACGCATCGTTATTAAAGCTAAATTATGCCATTAAGATAAATTATAAAAAGAGATTATGACAGAACTTGAAAAGAAAAACCTTAGACTTCCATTTTGTTTTGATGACCCGGAGGTTGACGCATTGAAACTTCATGCCGTGAAAGGTTGCCAAAAGCTGGAGTCGATAGATGTTCTTGACACAAAGGCCAAGCAAGCCGCTATACGTGAGCTTTTTGGAAGTGTAGGTGAAAATCCTAATGTTCTCCCAGGCTTCATCTGCGACAATGGCAGCAATATCCATGCAGGCAAGAACATCATTATCAATTATAATGTAACTATTCTCGACGTCGATGAGGTTCATCTTGGCGACTTTTGCATGATCGGTCCTGGTGTGCTTATCGCCACTGTTAACCATCCGATGGTTCCATCCGGACGTCGCAAACATCTTAGCCTAATCAAACCGGTCTACATTGGCAATGATGTCTGGATTGGCGGTAAGGCTGTAATCCTCCCTGGTGTACATATCGGCAACAACTGCGTTATCGCTGCAGGAGCCATCGTAACGCATGATGTCCCTGACAATACCCTCGTAGCAGGAGTGCCTGCGAAGCCAATCAAGACATTGGAGGATGATGTTGAGAGATATGTCTTTTACTGAAATCGCTTGTCAAGTTTCTGCCCTAATTACTAAATCACTTGTCAATATTGTTTTATTCGTACTGATTAGCTTGTCATCAATCCTTATTTTTAAAGAGGGTTGTCGCAGCTAAACCTTACTTTTATTTTTGGTTGATGCGTTAGCGGCTTCATCACGATTGTGGTTGGCACAGCCGCTGCGTTAGCAAAACAAAATAACAGAACAAGAGATGGGTAACGTCAGAGGCCTCTCTGCCTACTCTGGCCCCGGTCTCGTATAAGGCAAGACTACGCTGTGGTAACGAGTTTAGCACTGCCATGTGAGCAAATGCGGCGATGCTGGAAAATACTTTAGAATGAATAAGAATAGCTATGAAAAACAGTATTTTACGAGTGTTGATTCATTGAAAGCATGAAGTAGTAATATCGTGTCATTTGAGAGACGACTCCCTGTCGATGCGATGCGCAGCCAGATAGATGGGTTTGCATTCCACCTTCTGTCCGGCTATCAAATCCAGTATGATATCGGCGGCTTTGCGTGCCATTCCTTCAGCGTCCTGCTCCACGGCAGTGATCTTCGGATAGACCATCTTCGAAATGTTCGTGCCCGAGAGGCAGGCTATCTTGATGTCTTGCGGAATGCGCAGCCCACGTGACTGGAAGACACTCTTGGCCCCAATGAGAGACATCTCCGTGAAGGCGTGCACCGCATCGAACTCCACCTTGGCTTCCAACAGCTGTAAGGCGGCTATCTCTCCATCGTGAAAGGTCAGCCCGCCCTCTCGTATGAGCTCTTGCCGATAAGGAATGTGCCATTTCTTCAGTGCCTCCCGGTAGCCGCGCAACCGGTCGACGGTGTTGCTGATACCCTTTGGTCCCATGAGATGGACTATTTTTCTGCATCCGTTTCTTATCAAATCCTCTGCAAGGAAAAAGGAGGAGTTGTAGTCGTCGCTCAGCACTTGCGGCGCCTCCACTCCTTCGACATGGCGGTCAAAGAAGACCAAGGGAAGGCCGCGCTCAATGATCTTCATGTAGAGGTCGTGGTTCTTCTCGCCGTTGCAGACGCTGACCAATAGCCCGTCGACATGTGCATCGATCATCATGTTGATGTTCTCGCGCTCGTCGTCGGCATTCTCATTGCTTTGTGTGAAAGTCACCCTGAAGCCCGCCTCCTTCAGTCGGGCCTGGGCTGTCTCGATGAACCTGGGATAGAACGAAGTCTCTATCTCCGGGATGACGATGCCTACGGTATGGGTGGACTGCGAGCGGAGATTGGCCGCGGAGATGTTTGGACGGTAGCCCATCTCCGTAGCTTTTTGCTTGACCAGTTCCTGCGTTTCTGGGCTGACGTTCATGAAGTCGCCCTTCAACGCCCTTGAGACCGTCGACTTGGAAAGCCCCAGTGCCTTCGCAATGTCGGATATAGTGACATATCGCATACGTGTTGTTGATTTCAGGTTCGTGATGCAAAGATAAGCATTTATTTTGAACTCTGTCGCAAACGGTTGCGGAAATCGCAAACGGTTGCGGTATCGGTTGCGGAAAAAGATGTCGAGAAAACCGCCGCGCGCTTTTCCAGACTTCCTATCTTTGCATTGCGAAACAAGAAAACTAATAAAGATATGAAACACGATTCTACTACGGGGAGACTTCCCTTCATCAGCAAGTTCGCCTATGGCATGGGTGACGTGGGCTGTAACTTCAGCTGGATGTTCGTCGGCAACTTCCTCATGATTTTCTACACCGACGCCTTCGGCGTGAGCATGGGTGCCGTGTCGCTGCTGATGCTCCTCTCCCGCTTCTGGGATGCCATCAACGACCCCATCATTGGCACGCTGGCCGACAAGACGCACACGCACTGGGGTCGCTATCGTCCGTGGCTGCTCATCGCTGCCCCACTGACGGCCTTCATCCTTGTCTTGACCTTCTGGGCGCATCCCTGCTGGTCGGAGACAGCAAAGATTGTCTACATGGCCGTGACCTACTGCATCCTCGTGCTTGGCTATACCTGCGTCAATATCCCTTACGGCACGCTCTGCGGTGCCATGACGCAAAACATCGACGAGCGCGCGCAAATCAACACATTCCGCTCTGTGAGTGCCATGACCGCCATCGGCATCATCAATATCGTCACCATTCCACTCATCCACTTCTTCGGTGGTGGCGACATCAAGCTGGGCTTCCTTGTTGTGGCCATCGTCTATGGGTGCATCTTCGCCGCCTGTCACCTCTTCTGTTTCGCCAACACCAAGGAGGTCGTAAAGGTGACCAGAAAGCAGGAGCAGATACCTTGGCGCATGCAGTTCAAGGCTGCCAAGGCCAACACCCCTTATCTGCTGGCCCTCGTCGGCCAACTGCTCTTCGGGGTCATCAACTATGGGCGGAATGCCGACCTGGTGTATTATTTTAAATATGTCGAGGGCGACTCGATGCTCTTCTCCAATTACTCGCTTGCCATTATCCTACCCTCCATCATCGGTGCGGGCAGCTTCATCTGGGCATTCAAGTGGCTGAGGAACAAGGGGTGGGCAGCTGGATTCTTCTCTATCTGCTGTGGCATCTCCACGGTCATGCTCTACTTCTTCAGTCCGAACAGTTCGCCGGTGCCTTTCTATGTCTTCGCCATCCTCACCCAGTTCTTCTTCTCGGGCTTCAACACGGCCATCTATGCCATCATCCCCGATTGCGTGGAATATGGCGAGTGGAAGACGGGCATCCGCAACGATGGGTTCCAATATTCGTTTGTCTCGCTGGGCAATAAGATAGGTATGGCCATCGGCACCTCCCTTCTTGCTCTTGCCATGTCGGAGGCCGGCTTCGTGGCCAACGCTGCACAAAACGTTGAGGTGAAGAGTATTATCCACCACTGTTTCAGCACGATACCTGGTCTTCTTTGGATACTCACTGGCATTGTGCTCTTCTTCTACCGTCTCAACCGTGAACGCTACAACAAGATATTTGCAGAGTTGAAACAGCGCAAAGGGTCAGTCGAAGAATACGACTGCGAACTAAGGGAAGAGAACCAACTTTGAGACCATCAGCATATCAATAGATAATCATTAACAGACTAAAAAACATACAACTATGGAAGGAAACATGAAAGTAGCCGTTATGCTCGGCATTGGCAAGATGGGTTTTACAACACGTCCTATCCCGCAACCCAAGGACGATGAGGTATTGGTAAAATTGGAATACGTGGGTATCTGTGGCTCCGACATCCACTACTATGAGCATGGAGCCATCGGCGACTACGTGGTCAAGCCGCCTTTCGTGCTCGGCCATGAGCCTGGCGGCACCGTCGTCGAAGTCGGCAAGAACGTCCACCATCTGAAGGTCGGCGACCGTGTGGCCCTTGAGCCTGGCAAGACCTGCGGACATTGTGAAGCCTGCCGCACGGGCAACTACAACCTCTGCAACGATGTCGTATTCTTTGCCACACCGCCTGTCGACGGCGTCTTCCAGGAGTATGTCGCCCATGAGGCCGACCTCTGCTTCAAGCTGCCCGACAACGTCGACACGATGGAGGGCGCACTGATTGAGCCGCTGGCGGTAGGCTTTCACGCTGCCAACCAGGGTGGAGCCCATATCGGTCAGATCGCGGTGGTCTTTGGTGCGGGCTGCATCGGCCTGATGTCGATGATGGCGCTCAAGGCCGAGGGCGTTGGCAGAGTCTATGTCGTCGATGTCATGGACAAACGACTGGCAAAGGCTAAGGAGCTGGGAGCCACGGAGATCATCAACTCCAAGACGGACAACCTGCTGGAGAAAATCGACGAGCTGACCGATGGACGCGGCGTCGACCTCTGCATAGAGACCTCCGGTCAGGAGATCTGCACGCGTCAGGCCGTGGACATCACCCGCAAGGGAGCCACCATCGTCTTCGTCGGCTATCCCGCTTCGGGCGAGGAGACGTTGCCCGTCAGCAAGATTCTTGACAAGGAACTGACCTTCAAGAGCGTCTTCCGCTACCGCCACATCTATCCGATGGCCATCGAGGCAGTGGCCACGGGCAAGGTCAACGTCAAAGGAGTGGTCACAAATATCTTTGACTTTGACGACATACAAAACGCCATGGACCGCTCTGTCAACGACAAAGCAGACATCGTGAAATCGGTGGTGAAGATTTTCTAACTATCCGTCTCGCTATTTGTTCATCATCCGTCGGTGGCTAATGCCACGGACGGATGATGACACATGTCCAGCCGAGGATGGCAACGCACCTTCACCGCTTGTCGCTCACACCATATTTGATCCATTCCTCCTGCGGATAGTTGTTACGGACGACGGCTTTTGTCTTGGCATAAGCCTTCTTGACGTGGACGAGAATGTTGTGGGTGGTGACGACTTGATTCAGAACTTCCGGTTCTTTCGGAGGACACCGATAAGATGATTGGAAGATGTGATGATTGGATGATTAATACATAACTAGAGAGTTGTCATATAGTTCAGCAACGGCTGAACCCCGTGTAGGCAGATTCCGACAAAGGAACTGCCTTTTCTCATTTTAATGAGAATAGCTTAATGATAAAGGACGCACGACCCTACAGTCATGCGCCCTGATTCATACCTTAAAATACCGTAATAATCTACTTGCTTATAGCAAGTTTTTTACCTTTTGCAAAGCCTTTATTTTATTACTTCACTCCAGTCACCGAGCAGTTCCACGAAGCAATAGCCTTGGAAAGGCTTTACGAATGAATAATACTCGTGGGTAGTCTCATCACTCAGAGAGAAGTTGGCATTGAGTTCCTACTTCTCCTGCCATGCCATATCTTTCCATTTCGTTTTGCATGGAGTCGCAAGGCTTCGCATTTGCGCCGTCATGCTTCACTACATTTATAGACACCGCATGGCAAACGCTTGCAGCGGGACGGTGCCCTTCCTTTATCTGATGCCGGTCCATGACTGGAGTGAAGACTACGCAAGCTTCGTTTCCTCTCCAGTCATCAACCGCATCTCCGTAAGTTTTGGCTTGTCGCTTCGCCCCACCGTTGCGAGGCACCACAAAGAAAGATCTTGCAGGTGCCTCACAATCCCAACCCGATGATGGGGACGTGACAAGGACGAGGATGATGAGCAGTGGTGGCGTCGCTGCATCGCCCGCTCAGTAGCCATGATGCGACCGGGCGGAAAGAAGCGGCAGAGAGGGCGGTAAGATGGGTAATATGGGTAATACCGTGATAGCTTTCCCGTATTACCTGTTCAGAACTTTACCGCCATTTTATCCAGCAGACTCTTGTCAAGCGCATGCTTGTTCAGAAAAATATAGGTGGTGTACATCGCCACGAAGCTCTTGCTGAGATACCAGATGCCATGGTAGTTGCCGTAGTCTCCCCACGAGTTCTTCACCATATAGTATTCCTTGCCGTTCTTGTCCTTCGCCGTACCGAAGATCAGCATCACGTGGTCGTAGGTAGCCTCCCACGTATCGAAATATTTCTGTCTCAATGCCTGTGTCGGCGTCACCTCCGGTGCATCTACACCGAGACTGTCGAGCTTGCTCTTCTGCTGCGCCTTCGGCAGTTTGAGCCAACGTTCCGCGTCGCTCCCCGCAAGTGAGTACGCTTTCTGTTTGTCCAAGGCCAGGCCGATGCCGCTCCGTGAGAAGTTGTCTCCACTCACATCTCCGCCCCATGCCACGCAGTAGCCATGGGCAAGAGCATTGTCGATGACCGCCATCATCCGGTTCAGCGGAATGTTGAAACTCGGACGCGGGCGCCATTTGTAAGGAGCCTCTATCACCATCCATTCATCGAAAGGATGATGGGTGTAACTGGTCACGCTGACATAGTCGTCCCAGTTGAGCCCGAGACTCGCTGCAAACGTCTGCGGGGTAAAGCGCTTGCCCCCATAGCTAAACTCCTTCTGATAAGTGCCGAGATAAGCATCCAGGATTCCTGTCATGCCCTGCCGCCACTGTGTCGTGATGGAAGTCTGCTTGCTGTCAGCATAGTTGTTGACATACGCTTCCAAAGCAGGGAAGAACTCGTTGAAGTTGGCGAGGCTGTCGCCCACCATCGCCCCGGGTCTTGTCATTGCCTCTTCCGGCACGATACCGAAGCGCTTGATGACACTCACCACGTCGTCGCAGGAGCCGCCCTCCGAGAACCGGCTGCTCCCATGCATGCGGATATGGTAGTCGGCACAGTCGAGATAATCCTGATACGCCACGTACATCTCGGCGAGGTCCACCGTCTTGCCGGTCTTGCGCAGAATCTCACTCTCCAAGAAACCGCAGGTGGCATAGTCCCAGCACGTCCCACTTCTGTTCTGATCCTTCACCGACGTTATCGCGTTGGCTTTGATGGTTGTGAATGCCGGTGCTTTGTGCTGGGCAAAGCCCGTCAGTGCTGTCGTTGCAAAAGCGACTGACAATAGCATTTCTTTCAAAAATCTCTTCATGTTTATCAATCTTATGGTCTTATCCCACCCTCAATTTTTCAGCCTTCTCAAGGATCTTTCCTGGTATTTCATTCTCCATTCGCCATGTGATTGTCATCGGACGGTCACCACGGGATGATAAATATTTGACGGGTCCAAGACAATAATAGGACTCTGTCAGGCCATAAGCATCCTTCTTTTGTTCTCTGACGAAAAGCAAAAACTGTTGATGTGTCTGCGCTTGTTCCACATACCGTCTGCCGGCATTGTCGTGGCTGGCAGTATTCTGACTCTGCCATTGGAAAAGGGTTTCACTGATCGCATAATCTTCATACTGTGTACTCGGCGAAAAATCCTTATCACTCTTATTGAGGGTGACCCATAACAGTTCTGTGTTTTCGTCCACCTTATAGATACCACTCTGTGCGCTGAAGCTCTTCTCGGCTGTGACACGTCCGAAGAGAATAAGTTGTTCCTCCCGGGAATAGCAGCCATAGAGTTCGAGGGGTACATCATTGGGCAGACTGCCAATAAGCCGCGTCGCTAAGTCGACATGCACCTTGAGCCAGGACATTATTTCCTTTACCTCTTCTACAAACAGCGGATGGGCGGCGAAGGTGCGGAATCCCTCGTCGATCGTTGAGAATCCCATTTTCCCGATGGGTGCATTGTATAACGCATAGTAGAACATCAACGCCCATTTTGCCGCTTTACCCACATGATCATACTCGAAATTATTCGCTATGAGCCGCTGAATGAAGTTGATATAGCCTATGGAGTTGACATGCAAGAGTTTACTGAGGTTACGCTCGTAAGCCTTTGTATACTTGTCTTCTTCGTAATGTATCTGGTTGGCCAGTTTCATAAAGAGTGACCAGCACTTATTGTTCTTATAGATCTGTCGGATGTCAAGGTCAAACTGCTCCAGAAAATGGCTGAGCGTCAGTTCCCGTCCTGTGTTTGTCTGAAACAATTGCATCTCATTGACGATACGGCGCTGATTGAAAATGGCTGAACGGATATTGTCAAGGATATATCTTTGGGCAATCTTATCCATCGTGATAGCGCACCCACGTGGAAGCATTGGGAATCCTTCTTTTATTTGAGAAGCTAAGGACTTGTCGGAGGGACTGAGCAACGGACGGAGACGGCTCTCAAAGCTATAGTTGTGGTGAGCTTGCAGCACGAAGTCGAGGACCGTAAGACAATCCTTGTCCGGTGCCAAACGAAGACCACGACCGAGCTGTTGAAGGAAAATCGTAAGGCTCTTGGTTGGACGGAGGAAGAGGACCGTGTCTATCTCAGGAATATCAACACCCTCATTGAGAATATCTACCACACAGAGATAGTTTATCTTCCCCGTCTCAAAACGCTCCAACACCCTGCGGCGGCGCTCTTCGGAATCTTGTCCCGTGAGGGTGTCGGCGTGATAGCCTGCCTCCCGAAGTCCTTCGGCCGTTGTTCGCGCATGCTCAATGTTGACACAGAAGCAGAGCGCCCGACAGTTCATCTCGTCAGCGAGGTATTTAGGAATCGTGGCGGTGATGAGATTGAGGCGGTTGCGCGTATTGAGTTTTGCCGCAAGCTCTGTCTCGTCGTAACCAGCAGCTGTCCATCTCACATTCAATAGGTTAGCCGTGTCGTCGCCTATACAGAAATACTGGAACGGGCACAGCAACATGCGGTTGATGGCTTCCGGCAGACGGATCTCCGCGGCTATCCGGTTGTCAAAATCAGGCAGCAGACTCTGTCCGTCGGCACGCTCCGGCGTAGCTGTCAGTCCGAGGAGAACAGAAGGATTGAATTGCTGAAAGAGAATGCGATAACTGTTTGCCGTGCTATGATGAGCCTCATCGACAATGATGTAGTCGTAACAATCATGCCTCATCCTTCTGAACAGCTCCCTATTGCTGTTGAACGTCTGGATAGAGATAAAGAGATGATTCAGGTTGCCCGTCGCTGACGGCTGATATTCTCCCACCCATAATTCTCCGAAAGTAGGATCATTGAGCACGGAACGGAATGTTCGGATACTCTGTTCGAGGATCTCTTTGCGGTGGACGATAAACAAAAGGTTATGGTGACCGGGATGAGCATCATGGAACCGCTTGTAGTCGAAGGCGGCGATGACCGTCTTTCCTGTTCCGGTGGCTGCCACGACAAGGTTGCGGAAGCTGTTATGGACCTCACGGGCAACAGAAAGTTTGTCGAGAATCTCTTTCTGTTCCGGACGAATCATATATCTTGCCAACACAGTGGGGTGCTCACTGTCGTTCTTATGCTGTTCGGCATAAATGGCACGTCGGAAGCGCTCCTCGTCATAGGGTTCAAAGTCATGACGGTTCCAATAGGTATCAAACGTTGCCAAGGCTGCTTTGATGATCTGTGGGTTCTCCTGTGACGTCACACGAATATTCCATTCCAGTCCTGTCATCGCCGACTTTGTCAGATTGGAGGAACCAATATAAGCGGTATGGAGACCACTATTGCGGAGAAAGATGTACGACTTGGCGTGGAGCCTGTCGAGCGTTGTGTCATATGTGACCCGAATGTTTACCTTCTCCGGACTGAGCTCCTTAAGAAATTGCAGGGCTTTGGGCTCCGACGCCGCCATGTAAGAAGTCGTAATAATATGCATACGAGCATTGGGGCGCTCCAAAAAATGACTGAGAGCATCTTTGAAGATTCTCACGCCCGAAAACTTGATGAAAGCAACAATCCAATAGATCTCGTCGGCCGACTGAATGTCGAGATTGATCTCACTCTGCAGAGACAGGTCGTGATTACTGCCTGTAAAAAGGTTACTGACGGTGAACCCCGATTTCGGGCGGAGTATGTTATATGCCTTGATCTGTTGCTCATTCTTACCCGCCCTGGAAATAATCCCGCTGAGCAAGTAATTTTGTACGACCAACAAGTCATCAGCAGTATCACACGACCACTCGTCTTCTATGAAATGCAGGATCTTGTTGATAAAAGCAATTCGCTCTTCAAGACTTTCAAAGAGTTTGTCGTCAGTCAGTAATCGCGAAAGTATTTTAGAAATATAATTTGTCAGCAAGCGTGGAACCTCTGCACTGTCGATGCTCAGCATATTGACGGCATATTGACTCTTATTGAGGGCGTCTAATTTTCTCTTTAGCGCCTCATAGATAAGACTTTCGTATATTCCAGTAGACAATTCCATACTTTGTTGACATTAATATTATTTCTGTTTACTTGCAAAGTTACAAAAAGATATCTTTTTCCTGGGCAAAATGTGGGTGAAAAGAGTTTGAAACTTTGACCTTTATTCATCTTCTGAACTACTTTGTGATTTACATATGCCTGTATACTCCTCCGAGACCATCTCCGCTATGGCAGTTCCTTTGAGGTTGCCCGGCAACGACTTGCGGAGCAATGCCATGTTCTTAGGTATCTCCACACCCACGAGCTCCGCGGCACGCTTGAACTGATAGATATTCTGCATGGCACCCTGCGCGTTCTGCAGGTAGCCTAACATCTTGTTCTCCAAGGAGTGCATCCGGTCCATGGCTAAGAAAACATTGGCTTCCGAAGCGATAATCGCCTGCTGCGTCTTCTCACGCTTCTTGAAGAGCTTCTTCAACATTTCAGTCTGTGTGGTCACCGCCCCCGTCAGGAGCGGGTCTGTCTGCTGTGCGAAGCCGTAGACGGAGCAGGACATGGCCAGCAACAGACATAAGAATTTTCTTTTTATGGTTCTTCGGTTGTTATGGCCAAGGGTTGCATGTTGTTGATACGTATTGGGAAAAAGTAATGCCACGACCTCGCTTTCTTGCGTGGCTGCGGCAAAACTTTTATTCTATCTCTATGAACACTGGCTCGCCCTCGTCGCGGTGGTTGATGGCTTGCATCAGTCGGTAGAAGGTGCGGCGGCTGTCGGTGACGCGGCCCACCTCGGTGTTGCGGCCCACGAGGATGCAACCCTCGGTGTCCTGGGCGGTGTTGCCGCTGTGGATGCGGATGCCCTCGTAATGGGGCACGCCGACGAGCAGGGGCAGCCAACGATGGAAGCGTGGGCTCATCGTCACCACGACCGGATAGCGGCCTTCGGGAATGGCGGTCTTGCCCTTGGTCTTGCGTCCACCGTGGTGGAAGTCGACCCAATGCGGTTCAAGGGTATCACAGAAATAGGTCCACGGGGTGAACACTCCGCGCTCACGGCGGCGGATGCTGAGGCGGCCGATGGTATAGGCAGGTCGCTTCGCGATGCGTTTCAGTTGGAGTTCTATCATGATTAAGACCCTCCCGGCCTCCCTAAAAGGGAGGAGAAAACCCACCATAGAAAGGTAGGAGGGATTTGATTTATTTGTTAAACAATTGAATGGTATTGATGGGTATCGCGGTTGGGACTGTGTCAAAAATCAGATTTTGGCCCAGCCTATCAAAAATTAGGCAGCTACCAGGTTTCGATTTGATAGCTGCCTATTTTTATTGACAGAAGTTTCTTCTTTCTGGAATTTTCCCCAAAGGGGTCATAGGGATGCCAATAATGGGCCAATTAAGGTAGAAAAAGCCTCCATTACGGCCTTAATCTGATCCTTCCCCACATTTTTGATGA
>ERZ791911.1207-NODE-1207-length-12924-cov-3.135519_pt1 | contig 12924 bp, 10 predicted proteins | sample MGYA00510142_ERZ791911 | MGnify/ENA primary metagenome ERZ791911 (study PRJEB30046, sample SAMN00792056) | human gut metagenome | study: EMG produced TPA metagenomics assembly of the A metagenome-wide association study of gut microbiota in type 2... | reverse complement strand
GTGTCACTGGTTCGATTCCGGTTCTAGGCACTTAAAGCTGTTTCGTGATGAAACAGCTTTTTTTGCGTTAAAAACATTTATAAACACATATTAATTTTTTGTAATGGACAAAGGAGGATATTATGTCAAAAGGAAACATTAATTATAAATATTTAAAAAGAAGAAAGTCATGGTTCAGGAGAAATCTGACACTTGTTATATTTATTGCTGTTGTTGTGATTGCTATTGCAGGAGCAGTAACTGCTGGAATTATGTTGTCTCATTATAATAAGGAAAAACAGGATGATAATCATGGGAGTAATGATGAACAGACAGTTGTTTCAACAAAAGAGACAACAGCGGCAAGAGAAGTTGTGTGGATTGATAATAAAGAGCCTGAATCAAAAGAACAAGAATACATTGCACCAGAAGGAGTTTATCTTCCATATTTTATTAAAGTAAACAGAGCTGCTAACTGTGCTACAGTGTATGGGATTGATGAGAATGGAGAATACACTATACCAGTCAAAGCATTTGCAACATCATGTGGAAAAGCAGGCGACGAAACTATTGTGGGTGAGAATTATGTAACATCAGATAAGTACGAATGGGGATATATGGTTGATGGTACTTATGGACGTTATGCATTCAGAATAAGTGGAGGTTATCTGTTCCATTCTGTTCCATATTATTCAATGAATAAGGGTGATCTGGAGGATGGACAGTACAATAAGCTTGGTGATTATGCTTCTCTTGGATGCGTTAGAATGTGCGTTAGGGATGTAAAGTGGATATATGATAACTGTCCATCGGGAACAGGTGTAACTATATACGATGATGCAGTTAATCCTGGACCACTTGGTAAGCCGGATTCTATAAAGATTCCAGAGGACAGTGCATATGCCGGCTGGGATCCTACAGACCCTGACGAGAATAATCCGTGGAATGCTTATAGTGCTAAGATAGAAGGGGCAAAGGACATTCAGACAAAGATTGGTCAGAGTATAGATGTAATGACAGGGGTTACTGCAACTGATACTTGTGGTAATGATATTACTGCAAAGATTGTGACTGTTGGAAGATATACATTTGACCAGACAGGTACTTATAATATTAAGTATGAAGTTACAGATGCAATTGGAAGCCATGATGAAGTAACAGTAAAGCTTATGGTTACAGAATAAGAGATAATGGAGTTGTATTGATGGGAAATATAGATATTCTGGAAAAACTTGAAGAGTATTCAAAAGCTGGTTATGTGCCGATGCATATGCCAGGAGGAAAGCGCAATACTGAATATGCAAGTACTTCAGAACTTGATATTACCGAGATTGACGGATTTGATAATATGCATAATGCGGATGGTATTATTAAAAATGCGTCTGACAGGGCAGCAAAACTGTATGGGGCAGATAAAACACTGATGCTTGTAAATGGAAGTACAGCAGGAATATTATCAGCTATATGCGGTGCAACAAAAAGAAAAGGAAAGATTATCGTTGCAAGAAACTGTCATGTATCTGTGTATAATGCATTGATTATGGCACAGTTAGAGCCTGTATATGTTATACCTGAGGTTGATAATGATACAGGAATATACAGTGGAGTTTCATTGGAACAGATTAGAAAATGTGTTGAAAATAATAGGGATGCACAGGCGGTTATTATAACTTCTCCGACTTATGAAGGTGTTGTGTCAGAGGTAAGGGAGATTGCCAGTTATCTGCATGAAAAAGGAATACCACTTATAGTTGATGAAGCACATGGGGCACATTTTGAATTCAGTGAGGAATTTCCAGAGTCGGCAGTAAAAGCTGGAGCTGACATTGTAATTAACAGTATTCATAAAACATTACCGGCACTTACACAGACTGCACTTCTACATATTTCTGGAAATTATGTAGATTATGATAAAGTGGAAAGATTTTGGAATATATATCAGACAACCAGCCCCTCATATATTCTTATGGCGAGTATTGACAGGTGTATGAGAATTATTGAAGGGCAGGGAGATTATATTTTTAAGAAATATATAAACAGACTTAAGAATTTAAGAGAAAATATTGCAAAACTTAATAATATAAGGTTGATGGATAGTGATGATATTTCTAAGATTATTCTTATATGTAATGATGGAAAGTACCTATATGACAGGTTATTGGATGAATATAAGGTGCAGCTGGAGATGGCATCATTTAAATATGTTATTGCAATGACTTCAGTTGCTGATAAACAGGAGTATTATGACAGATTCTTAGAAGCATTGCAGAAGATTGATGAAAGCTGGGAAACAGGAAAGTATACCAATGATGCTAAAACGGAAAGTAATAAGGATACATCTTGTTATGCTATTAATAATAAACCACAGGTATGTATGTGTCCGGCAGATGCAATTGATTTAATGGATGAAAATGGATATGAAGATTTATCTGTTAATTCACCTGATATATGTGGTAGAATAAGTATGTCATCGGTTCTTATATACCCACCGGGAATGCCTGTTGTTAATGTAGGCGAGCGGATTACCGGTGATGTATGCAGAATTATTAAGAGTGCGATAAATGCCGGGCTGGAAGTACCCGGTCTTAAGGAAGGAAAGATAAGATGCCTGAGATAGCATTTATTATGGGAAAAAGCGCGTCCGGCAAGGATAAGATATATAAAAACCTAATTGAAGATGAAAGTCTGAAGCTTAATACTGTTATATTGTATACAACAAGACCAATGAGAGCCGGGGAGACCGATGGGGTTGAGTATTTTTTTGTAAATGATGAGACAGCTGTTAAGATGCAGGAGAGCGGCAGGATTGTTGAATTGAGAGAATATAATACTGTGTATGGTGTGTGGAAGTATTTTACAGCTGATGACGGACAGATTGACCTTAACAGTGGTAACAGGTATCTGGTTATAGGAACGCTTGAAGCGTATGATAAATTCTGTGAATTCTATGGAAAACAGCATATTATGCCGATATACATTGAAGTAGAAGATGGATTGAGACTCACAAGGGCTATCCACAGAGAACAGAAACAGGATAATCCACACTATGAGGAAATGTGCAGAAGATTTCTTGCAGACAGTGAGGATTTTTCAGAAGAGAATATTGCTAAGGCTGGTATTACAAGAAGGTTTAGCAATAATGGAGAGTTAGAGGATTGCATTAGTGAAGTTAAAAGTGCCATATTAGGAGGTATGTATGGATATTAAGGTTAAAGATATAGCACCGGCTAATCAGACCACTCCGGTTAAAGCACAGGAAAAATCAGATGATAGTTTTAAATTTACACTGATTAGCAATATTGAGGAGAAAGACCTTCAGGAAAAACTGGGAAATATGATGCAGGAAATTACCGAGCAGGGTGAAAAGATTGCAAAGCATATGGATATAAGAGATATGAAGAAGTACAGAGAGCTTGTTAAGGGATTCCTAAATGAAGTTGTAAACCGTTCACACAAGTTTTCAAGAGAGAACTTTCTTGACAGGAGAGGAAGACACAGGGTGTATGGAATTGTTAAGATGGTAGATGAGAATCTTGATAATCTTGCCAGAGAACTGGTAAAAGATGAAAAGGATCATCTTGCAATAGTCGGAGCTATTGATGATATCAGGGGATTGTTATTAGATATTTCAACATAGGAGCAATATGTGTTATAATATTACAGATAAGTAATGAAAAGAGGAATAAGTATGGGTAATTTTTCAGATATATATGGATATGAGACTATTAAAGAACATTTGCAGAGCGCAATATCTATGGGAAAGGTATCTCATGCTTATGTAATCAGCGGAGGACTTGGCTCAGGAAAGAAGCTTATTGCCAGCACATTTGCACAGACACTGCAGTGTGAGGCGGGCGGTGTTGAGCCTTGTGGGGTCTGCCATTCCTGTGTGCAGGCAGCAGGCAGGAACCAGCCGGATATTATCTGGGTTGGACATGAGAAGCCGGGAAGTATTGGTGTTGATGATATAAGAGACCAGCTTGTATCGGATATGCAGATTAAGCCTTACAGCAGTCCTTACAAGATATACATTATTGATGAAGCAGACAAGCTTACTGTTGCAGCACAGAATGCAATGCTTAAGACAATTGAAGAGCCGCCGGCTTATGGAATTGTTATTCTGCTTGCTAATAATCCGGATGTTTTCTTACAGACTATTCTGTCAAGATGCGTTGTGCTTGATCTTAAGCCACTTAAGGATGATGTAGTTATTAAATATCTTAAAGACCACTATGATAATATCGGTGATTATGAGTGTAAATTTGCAGCAAGATTTGCAGCTGGACGAATCGGCAGGGCAATGACTATGGTTGAATCTACTGAGTTTGCAGAGTTAAGACGTGATGTAATGGATGTTATTAAGAATGCTAAGGATATGGATTCGGCTGATATTATGACATCGGTGAAAAGAGTTACCAATTATAAGCTGACTATTGATGATTACCTTGACCTTATGCTTATGTGGTACAGGGATGTACTTATGTTTAAGAGTACGAATGATACTAATCTGCTCATATTTAATGACCAGATGACACTGATAAAGAGTCAGGCACAGACTATGTCATATGAAGGTTTACAGGATATTATTAATTCTATTGACAGGGTTAAGGTGAGACTTCAGGCAAATGTTAATTTTGATCTGGTTATTGAATTGCTTATTATGGCGATTAAGGAAAATTCATAGAATGGAGAGTATAGATGACTAAAGTTGTTGGAGTTAGATTCAGACAGGTTGGAAAGATATATTTTTTTGCACCTGGGAAATATTCAGTTGAAACAGGACAGCATGTTATTGTTGAGACTGCCAGGGGAGTTGAATATGGACAGGTTGTTCTAGGTGAAAGAGAAGTAGAAGATACAGCGGTTATCCAGCCTCTAAAGGCAATTATAAGGGTTGCAACACCAGAAGATGATGAAAGAGAATTAAAAAATAGAGAAAAGGAAAAAGAAGCATTTAAGATATGTCTTGAGAAGATTGCAAAGCATAATCTTGACATGAAGCTTATTAAGGCTGAGTATACATTTGACAATAATAAGGTGTTGTTCTATTTTACTGCTGATGGAAGAATTGATTTCAGAGAGCTTGTTAAGGATCTTGCTGCAGTATTTAAGACAAGAATTGAATTAAGACAGATTGGAGTAAGGGATGAGACTAAGATTCTTGGTGGAATTGGTTCCTGCGGAAGACCTTTATGTTGTGCCACATTTTTACCAGAATTCAATCCGGTATCTATTAAGATGGCTAAGGAGCAGAATCTGTCACTTAATCCAACTAAGATTTCAGGTGTGTGTGGAAGACTTATGTGTTGTTTAAAGAATGAGCAGGATACATATGAGGAATTAAATAGTCATCTGCCTAATGTGGGAGATTCTGTTACTACACCAGATAAACTGGTTGGTGAGGTTTCAAGTGTCAATGTTTTAAGGCAGAGAGTTAAGGTATTAATAACTCATGATAATGACGAAAAGGAACTTAAGGAATATCCGGTTGAGGAGCTTCGTTTTAAGAGAAAAAGAAGATTTGATAAGGTCCGCATTGATGATGATAAGGAACTTAAGGCACTTGAAGAATTAGAAAGAAAAGAAGGAAAAGCCCATATTAGTGATGATTAATGAACGAATTGATGATTTGATGAGAGATGGACTAAAGCTTATACAGAATACAGATATTTTTTGTTTTGGAATGGACGCAGTGCTGTTGTCTACTTATGCCAGGGCAGGGAAGAAGGACAGGGTGCTGGATATGGGTACCGGTAATGGTATTATTCCGGTGCTTATGCAGTCTAAGAATCCAGGTAGCACATATAGTGCTCTTGAGATTCAGGAGGGAAGCGCACAGCTTGCCAGAAGAAATGTGGAGCTTAATCATCTTGAGGACAGAATCAGTGTTGTTAAGGGTGATATTAAGGAAGCTTCCACTATATTTGGGGAAGCTTCTTTTAATGTTGTGACGAGCAATCCGCCATATATGAATGAAAATCACGGTATTGTCAACCCGGACAGTGCCAAGGCAATTGCAAGGCATGAACTTCTGTGTAGTCTTGATGATGTTATAAGGGAAGCAAGCCGTTGTCTTAAATCCAAAGGGAAAATGTATATGGTTCACAGGCCGAACAGACTTGTCGATATATTTGACATTATGAGAAAGTATCATCTTGAGCCGAAGAGAATGAGGCTGGTATACCCTTATGCGAATAAGGCTGCCAATATGGTGCTTATAGAAGCGGTTAAGGGAGGTAATTCCCAGCTTATTGTTGAAGAACCGCTTATTGTATACAAGACGGACGGTACTTACACTGATGCGCTTCTTAAAATGTATGAATAGATAGAGGTTTATTATGGATAATGAAAAAAATGTAAAGAAAGACGGACCGGGAATGCTGTATCTGTGTGCAACACCTATTGGTAATCTTGAGGATATTACTTACAGGGTTTTGCGTGTGCTTTCAGAGGCAGACCTGATTGCAGCAGAGGATACAAGAAACAGTATTAAGCTGCTTAATCATTTTGAAATAAAGACACCTATGACAAGCTATCATGAATTTAATAAGTATGATAAGGCAAAGGTTCTTGTTGATAAAATCTTAGGTGGAATGGATGTGGCTGTAATTACCGATGCTGGAACTCCGGGAATATCGGATCCAGGTGAGGAGCTTGTAAAGCAATGCAGGGCAGCAGGTATCAGGGTTACTTCACTTCCGGGACCGGCAGCATGCATAACAGCGCTCACAATGTCAGGACGTGAGACCAGAAGATTTGCATTTGAAGCATTTTTACCAGCGGATAAGAATGAGAGAAAAGAAGTTCTTGCAGAGTTAGCATGTGAAACAAGGACTATGATTATATATGAAGCACCGCACAGACTTACTAAGACACTTGCGGAACTACAAGATACGCTTGGCGGTGACAGACAGATTACTATATGTAAGGAACTTACCAAGAGATATGAGAATTCGATGGAATTCACGCTTGAATCTGCATGTGAATATTATGAAAATAATGAGCCGAGAGGCGAGTATGTGCTTGTGATTGCCGGAAAGAGCCGTGAGGAGTTAAAGGACGAGGCAAGAAAGCAGTGGGAAGCCATGAGTGTGGCAGAACATGTGCAGATGTATATGTCGCAGGGCATGGATAAGAAAGAAGCCATGAAAGCTGCGGCAAAGGACAGGGGTGTGTCAAAAAGGGATATATACCAGGAGCTTGAAGGGAAAGCGTAAGCAGCTACCGGATAGTGTGCTCTTTGATGATTGCACGTACTGTCTTGAAAAGATAAGGCTTGATAGTATCTATGTCAGCAGGTTCTTTATAAAGAATTGCGCTGTAGCAAGTTGAACTTACAAGCTCAACAATAAGGAAGAGCATTATTTCAGGCTCTTCAAGTGAGATATCCTCAGCGTTAATCATTTCATAATATACATCTTTAAAGTTAATATCATCAGATGCAACCTTAGTTGTGAGAGCTTCCTTGAAGATTCCCCAGCTAAGGTTTTTTGATATAAATGTGAGAAGAGTCTGATTAGAATTCAGCTCATCTACAATATGATTAATTATAAATATTATTTTTTCTTCGAAACCTAACTGTTCGTTCTTTTCTTTAGAAAATTCCTCTAAATCAGCGACGGCATTCTTAAATAATTTACTTGATTCATGTGATATAAGACGGTTTCTTATATCATACTTATCCTTAAAGTACAGATAAAATGTACCTTTAGCAATTCCAGCTTTCTGCGAAATCTCAGCAATAGAAGTCTTCGCAACCCCCTGGGTAGTAAAGAGATTAAATGCAGTATTCAGCAGAGAAGTAAGTTTCTGTTGTTTGTTAGTTTCAAGCTTTCCCATATCAATCACTCACCTTTATATAATACTATTTTATTAGTTAAAATGCGTATATGATGTGGTGTTGTAATTATTAGCAGGTACTTTGGAGCCGCCGGCACTTAACAAGTTGCAGGAACTGCAACGAGTTTAGTGTCCGCTGCGAGCGACAAGTAGCGCAAGCGTGCCTGAAAATAATTACAACACCACATCTTATGTCAACATTATACACCAACTCAATTATAAAATAAATATTAAAAAATGACTTTTGGTCAATTTTCTATTGACTATGTGTTTTGAGGTGCTATAATGTCAACTGAAATTGAAAATGACTGCTGGTCATATTTGTTAAAGACATGAATACATATATGACTAAGGGTTGTTGGCATTTGCATCTTACAGAAAGGCGTGGTTATTTATATGAAAAAGTTTGGAAAAGTTGTTGTTAAGTTAAGAATTCCTATTCTGGTTCTTAGCTTCCTGCTGTTGATTCCATCAGTTCTTGGTTACTTTAATACCAGGGTTAATTACGATATCCTGTATTATCTGCCAAGTGATATCGACACTATGCAGGGACAGGACATTTTGCTTGATGATTTCGGAAAGGGCGCTTATGCAATGGTCGTCGTTGACGGAATGAATAAGTCAAATGTTTCTAAGTTGGTAAAGAAAGTTGAGGGGGTTGACCATGTAGCGTCAGTTATCTCTTATAGTGGAATAGTAGGAGATGATGTTCCTTCAGAAATTCTTCCTGATAAGTTCCGTTCTTATTTTGAAAATGAGGATTCAGGAGCCACATTGTTTGCAATATTCTTTGATGATACAACATCAAGTGACGATACAATGAAGGCTATTCAGGAAGTAAGAGATGTTACGGATAATCAGTGCTATATTGCAGGTATGTCTGCTGTAGTTACAGATACTAAGACAATGGCAGAAAAGGAGACTCCTTTTTATGTACTTGTAGCGGTTGTTCTGGTATGTATTGTACTTGCTATATTTATGGATTCATTCCTTGTACCAGTATTCTTTATGCTAAGTATAGGTATGGCAATTGTGTATAACCTTGGTTCTAATTATTTCTTAGGTGAGGTTTCATACATAACGAAAGCGCTTGCTGCGGTACTTCAGCTTGGTGTAACTCTGGATTATTCTATATTCTTATGGCACAGTTACAAGGAAGCTAAGGAAGAAACTCCAGATGATCATCACGAAGCTATGGCGGTTGCTATTGGGAATACACTAACATCAGTTGTTGGTTCTTCTATAACGACTGTTGCAGGATTCATAGCACTCTGCTTTATGAGCTTTACACTTGGTCTTGACCTTGGTGTTGTTATGGCAAAGGGTGTTGTATTGGGCGTTATTGGTTGTGTTACAATACTTCCTTCCCTTATTCTTACATTTGACAAGGCTCTTGAGAAAACAATGCATAGAGAGATTATGCCGAATTTTGATAAGCCGGCAAGATGGATTGTTAATCATTCATGGATATTCCTTATAATATTCGTTCTGCTTCTTGGTCCGGCAATCTACGGATATAACAATACTAAGGTTTACTATGATTTGTCTGATACACTTCCAGAGAAGCTTAACTGTTCGCAGGCTAACAAGATGCTTGCCGACAACTTTGACGGAACTAATTCTATATATATGATTCTTGCAGACAGTAATCTTTCAGCAGAGGATTCTAATGCAATGATGAATGAGGTAAATGATCTGGACGGAATTTCATTTGCATTAAGTATTGACTCAGCACTCGGTGGAGAAATACCTACGGAAATGCTTCCTGATTCGCTTGTTTCAGAGCTTAAGGGTGATGAATACCAGATTATGATGGTATCAACTAATTACACAATTGCTTCTGATGAAATTAATGACCAGATTAATAAGGTTGATGCAATTGCAAAGAAGTATGATGCTAAATCTATGGTAATTGGAGAAGCTCCTTGTACTAAGGATCTTATCACTATTACTGATAAGGATTTTAAGACAGTTAGTGCAGTTTCAATTGTTGCGATATTCTTTATTATTTTCTTCGTATTGAAGTCAATATCTCTCCCGGTTATTCTGGTTGCTGCTATTGAATTTGCAATATTTGTTAATATGGGTATTCCATATTATACAGGAACAACGATACCATTTATATCTTCGGTAGTAATCGGAACTATTCAGCTTGGTGCGACAGTCGATTATGCAATTCTTATGACTACAAGATATAAGAGAGAAAGAGCCGCTGGTAACTCTAAGAAAGAGGCTATATCAATAGCACTTGGAACATCTATTCCATCTATTATTGTCAGCGCACTTGGTTTCTTCGCAGCAACATTTGGTGTAGGTATGATAGCCAGTGTTGATATGATTGCTTCACTTTGTACACTTATGGCACGAGGCGCAATAATCAGTATGTTTGTTGTTATATTTGTTCTTCCATCACTTTTTGTATTGCTTGATAAGGTGATTATTCATACAAGTTTAGGTTTTAAGCCTAAGAAGAACAGTCAGAATTAAATTAGGAGGATTTATTATGGTAAAGAGGAATTTATTCAGATATAGTTCAGTTTTAATGTGTGTTGTTCTTACTGCGGCAAGTCTTGTTGGCTGCGGTTCTAAGACAGCTGCAACAACAGGAACAGATACAGCTTATGTAACAGAGATGGCAGCAGGCAGTACTGAGGCTGCTATTACACAGGCAATAACTAACGAGCTTGCAGTGTCTAACAAGAGCACACTTGCAACTAACACAAGACAGGAAACTGTTTATGTATTCAATGATGCTTCAGGTAACAAGAATCACATCACTGTCAACGAAAAGATTACAGACGCTAACGGCAATGAGACTCTTAATAAGACTGAGTCAAGTGAAAATGCGCCAGTGACAATGAAGGTTACTTACAAGCTTGATGGAAAGAAAATTAAGCCGGAAGACCTGGCCGGAAAGAGCGGAAAGGTTACAATACATTTTGATTACACTAATAATCAGAAGAAAACTGTAACAATTAATGGTAAGAAGCAGACAGTTGCCGTACCATTTACAATGATTACAGGCATGATGCTTCCAACAGATGTATTCTCAAATGTTGAGGTTACTAATGGTAAGCTTACTAAGGTCGGTGATAATATTGTAGCAGTCGGTATGACAATGCCAGGACTTAAGGATACTATGAATCTTAAGTTTAATGATAAGTCACTTGACCTTGATATTCCTGAGTATTTTGAATTAACAGCAGATGTTAAGGATTTTTCACTTGATATGACTATGTCAGTTGCAACATCTAATCTTCTTTCAGATATGAATGCTGATGATATTACTTTAGATGACTTAAAGAAGACAGTTGCTTCATTAGATGATGCAGCAAACCAGCTTGCAGACGGAACTGTATCTTTACAGGATGGAACACAGCAGTTAAGTGATGCAATTCCAGCACTTACTGATGGTGTTGACCAGTTAAATACAGGTGCTTCTTCTCTTAAGGATGGTATATATGCATACGCAGATGGCGCTGCAAGTGCATATGATGGTTCAGTTTCACTTAATAACAACATGAAGACATATGCTGACGGAATCGGAACTCTTTACAATACTCTTAAGGATAACAATCTTGACAGCAGTGTTGCTTCGGCAGCTAAAGGGGCAAGTGATCTGGCAGCAGGTGCTGTAACACTTGATGCAGGAATTGACAGTGCTTTAGCTGGGGCTGGAGCGCTTGCTACTGGGGCTAATGATTTGACTGGTGGAACAGAACAATTAGCAACAGGTGCAGCAGCATTAGCAGATGGTGCGAATAAAATAGGTAAAACATTAACAGATGGAATGACAGAAGCAAAAGAAAAGTACGATAATGCATATGAAAGCTTTTATCAGTTGGCAGTTGCTGTTATTGGTGGAAAACTTGGATATAATCCTTCAACAATGACTGATGAACAGAAAATAGCAGCTGCTACAGCACTTGCCAATGAGGCTGGTTATGGATTATCAGCTACAGCTGATATTACAAATGAAAATCAGTGCACAAAAGCAGCAGCATTTATAATGCAGAATTATAATGATACAGATATTGCAACAGGTAAAATTGGTATAAGAACAGCAATGGTAAGTGCATTAACTGCTAAATATGCAGCAGCAGATACTGAACACAAATATACATTAGAACAATTAAAAGCAAAGGCAAATAGTGATGCAGACGCAAATCTTGTAGCTATTTCCAGTGGACTTTCACAGGCTTATAAGGCATACGGTCTACTTAATGATACGATGATATCCCTTACAGCTGGCGGAGAGAACAGTTTCTTTAATGGAATTACTAAATTGAATGAAGGAGCAGGTCAGGTTAATACTGGTGCAAATGCCCTTAAAGCAGGAATTGACCAGCTAAGCACAGGTGCAGGACAGTTAAGTGCAGGTTCTAAGCAGCTTAAAGCAGGTCTTGGTACATTAAGCACAGGTCTTAACACACTTAGCACTTCAGTTGGTTCATTCTCAACTTACAAGGAAGGAACTCTCTGCTCAAGCTTATATGCATTAAATCTTAATGCCGGAAAACTCCAGCAGGAAGGAACAGCAGTTCTTCAGAGCGGACTTTCACAGCTTACAGCTAATAATGCTACATTAAAGAGTGGTGCTTCACAGCTTGCAGATGGAACAGCTACATTAAAGGATAGCTCAGGAACACTTGCAGACGGAGTTACACAGTTAAATGAAGGTGCAATCACATTAAAGGATGGAATGGCACAGTTTAACAGTGAAGCAATTGAGCCTATCACAAAGCTTGTAGACTCAGACGCACAGACAGCTGTTGACACAATCAAGGCAGTAGTTAAGGCAGGTCAGGAATACAATTCATTCTTAGACAAGTCAGATGACAAAGCCGGAAGTGTAACATTTGTCTATAAGACAGCAGGCATTACAGCTAATAACTAAGCTTTTTTCTTTCAAACACTTTCATATAAAGATGGAACAGCCACCCGCGGGGAAACCCAAGGGTGGCTGTTTCGCTGTATTATATATGAATAAATGTGAATATTACAAGGCATAATCTATATGAACGGGGATTTCGCAGGAATATGATGATTAACGAATGGGGATTTGCGCAAGAATAGTGTTTACACGAATGGGTATTTGCGTTATAA
>ERZ791911.1181-NODE-1181-length-13230-cov-7.004402_pt1 | contig 13230 bp, 9 predicted proteins | sample MGYA00510142_ERZ791911 | MGnify/ENA primary metagenome ERZ791911 (study PRJEB30046, sample SAMN00792056) | human gut metagenome | study: EMG produced TPA metagenomics assembly of the A metagenome-wide association study of gut microbiota in type 2... | reverse complement strand
AGGGAAGCGCTGATTAAATCGTTGTCTGCTTTTATTCTAGAATTTTTATGCAATGTAAGGAATGGGATGACGCGAATAGCGAGCTATTTAAGGAGTCCCATGACGAAGCAGTGCATAAAAATTCTTATAAAAGCAGACTCTATGAATTAATCAGTACTTCCCTAGACTCAGAGTTTCAATAGAGCTCATGTACCTTTCCCTTCATATCGACATGCAGCCCCGCTCGAAATGACAGGGAGCAGAAAAGCACCGTCCATCATAGCAGCAGGAAACTGTTTGCGAAGGGTTTCCTATCCGACATGAAACGATGGCAAAGCATAGCGGCAGGAAACTGTTTGCGAAAGGTTTCCTATCCGACGTGAAACGATGGCAAAGCATAGCGGTAGGAAACTGTTTGCGAATAGTTTCCCGTCCGACGTGAAACGATTCCGTACCATCGCAACAGGAAACTGTTGGCGAATAGTTTCCCATCCGGCATGGGACAGTAGGGTTTCATCACGACAGGAAACTATTTGCGAAAGGTTTCCTATCCGACATGAAACGATGGCAAAGCATAGCGGCAGGAAACTGTTTGCGAATAGTTTCCCATTCGACGTGAAACGATGGCAAAGCATAGCGGTAGGAAACTATTTGCGTATAGTTTCCTGTCCGGCATGAGACGATGGCGCATCATTGCGACAGGAAACTATGAGCGAAGGGTTTCCCAACCGACATTAGACTGCTGCGTATCACCGCCACAGGAAACTGCTTCCACCGACCTATTTCATCCCTTTCCGTATGGCTTCCAGGCACTCATCCACAATGACCATGTTTTTGGCAATGCCCGCCGGGGTGCGCTGGAAAGCGTAGGCGCGGTCTTCGTCAATGCCCATGCGGTCTGCCGTTTTTTTCACGTCAATGTCGGCGCCGGAGAAGATGAAGGTCCAGCCCATTTCCTTTCCTTTGCTGATGAGCCCATGGATATCCTTCCAGCTGAAGCGGGTACTTGCGTTTTCATAGCCGTCGGTGGTGATGAAGAAAACCACATGGTCCGGGCGGGCATCCTTCGGTTTGTGGGAAAGGAGCTTTTCCATTCTCCGGATACTGAGCCCCACGGCATCCAGCATGGCAGTGCATCCGCCTGCCACATAGTCCTTCATTGTCATCGGCGGCACATGGCTGATATCTTCCCGATCGTAGACCATATCCATAGTCTGGTTGAAAAGAACGACGGTCAGATAACAGGTGCCGGGAAGCTTTTTCTGCTTTTCAATCATGCTGTTGAAACTGCCGATGGTGTCCGATTCAAATCCCGACATGGAACCGCTCCTGTCAATAATGCATACCAGTTCTGTCATTTCCTGCTTCATAATTCTCAGTCCTTTCTGAAATATTTGTATCTCTGAAATTATGATAGCAGGAAAAAAGGCACCGGTGGTCGCCTGGAAAGCGACATTTACCGGTGCCTTGAAAGATGATAGGGCCTGTCCGGCATGGGGCGAAAGTTTCCTATTCGACGTGAAACGATAGCATATCATCGGAGCAGGAAACTGTTGGCAAAAGGTTTCCTATCCGACATGAGGCGATTGCGAAGCATGACGACAGGAAACTGTTGGCGAATAGTTTCCCGTCCGACATGAAACGATGGCGTACCATCGCGACAGGAAACTGTTGGCGAATAGTTTCCCATCCGACATGAAACGATGGCGTACCATCGCCACAGGAAACTATTTGTGAAAGGTTTCCTGTCCGAAATAAAACGATGGCGTATCATTGCGACAGGAAACTGTTGGCGAATAGTTTCCCATCCGGCATGAGGCAGTAGCGTATCATTGCCACAGGGCACAATTCGACCGGAGATTTCTCGACTCCGCTTCGCTCCGCTCGAAATGACAGGGCGGCGTGGTGACGATGGGATTCATAGCGACAGGAAACTGCTCGCAAGAAGTTTCCTGTCCGACATGAGACGGTAGTGCTTCATTGCGACAGGAAACTGTTCGCAGATAGTTTCCCATACGGCATGAGACGATGGCGTATCATCGCGACAGGAAACTGTTCGCGGATAGTTTCCTATACGGCATGAGACGGTGATGCTTCACAGCGGCAGGAAACTATTTGCGAAAGGTTTCCTGTCTGAAATGAAACGATGGCGTATCATTGCGACAAGAAACTGGTTGCTAATGTTTTCCCATCCGTCATGAATCAATAGCATAACCTCTCCCCAATTATTTCTTCAATACTGTCAATGTGTGTCCATTGGTCACGATTTTTCCATTGTTGTGAAGGGTGGTGACGGTGGAGTCGGCGGTGAGGTTCCAGGTGGCTCCTTTTTCGATGGTGAGGTCCACGCCTGCGTCTTTGGACGATCCCTTATCGTTTTCTATCTGCAGGAGGGCGCCTTTCCAGTCGGTGTTTTTGCCAAGGGTCATGGTGAGGTGGGAGATGGAGTCCACCAGTATATTTCCTTCCATTTTCTGGTTTTCTGCAGTGAACACTGCTTTTCCTCCATTGGCTCCTGCCCTGCCCCAGCCACGGGAGGCGCTGTTTCCGGAGACGCGGAGGAAGGCGCCGGCGGGGTCTTCGTTTTTGATTTTCACATTGGACAGGCCGATGGTGCAGGCTGTGTTGGTGACGTAGAAGATGTCGCCTTTATGGGAGAGGAGGCTGCCGCCTTCCATGGAGAAGGAGGAGGTGCCTTCTTCCGCATCGCCGCTCATGGACTGGTAAATCATGATGGTGTGCACGTTTTCTTCCTTGATGGTCTCACTGCCCATGACGCGGGTGTCCGCCATATTTCCTTCAAGGCTGCAGTCCTTCAAATCAATGCTGTTCTTCCCTTCGATGACGGCCCCTTCGGAGCGGAATGCAGAGAGGGCTGCGCCGGTGACGGAAATATCAGCGGTGGAGTAAATGGCGGGGGAGCCATAGCCGGCGGTGCGGAATGTGCCGCCTTTGACCGAAACGGTGCCGCCGCCCCGGTCGGAGCGGATGGCAGCGGAGGAATTGCCGGCGGTGGAAACGATGACGTTTTCTGCTTCGGTCTCAGCGCCGCCGGTGGTCTGGAGGCCACCGGAGTTGTGGCTTTCGGTGGTGATGGTCACGTTCTTTGCGGAAATCTTTGTACCCTTGCCATAGCTGAAAAGGCCGTTGCCGTTGGGAGCAGAGCTGTGGACGGAAGAGTCTTCTATGGTCACCTGGGCGCCATCGGTGGCAAGAAGGGCGGCATTCATGCCGTAGAAATCACCGCCTTCGGTGCTGGAGGAGTTTCCTTCCTGTTTCATGATTTCCACATTTCTCAGGGTAACGGCAGCGCCGGTGATGCGGAGGGCATTTTCATCGTCTCCGGTGGAGCCGAAGACCTGGTCTTCCAGTGTGCCGTTTTCCGTCACATTCCTGGCGGCAGTGCCCTGGGTAATGTGGTCCGGGGGATTGAAGCCGCCGAGCGACGAGGTTATCGGTCCTTCCCCTGCCGGCTTGGGGGGCAGGTTTCCTCCGGAAGGCTGTCCTTGGGAAGAATGATCCGCCGGAACGGCCACTTTGGTAATGGTAAGGTCTTCCGGGCGGTTCTGGAGGTTCCAGGTCATGGCATCGGAAAACCGCTGGGGCAGTACATTTTCCTGTTTTTTATCCGCCGCCTGCACGCTGCCTGCGTAGAGGAGAAGAGCACAGGCAAGGGCTGCTGTTTTTGTATATTTCATGGAGATTCCTCCTTATTTAAAGTAACTAACTATGGGTTGTTTCTATTATAGCACACCGGCGGCTGCATGCAGTTATGCCCGTTTTTTCCGAACTTTTTTCCATTTCTTTAAAATGATTGAATAGGCAGTCTGCATGTATTCAAACTTTTCGAAGAGCTGCCATGGTGGTATACTATTGCATAGAAAAACTTAGATGAAAGGTTGATTATATTGCAAAATCGAAAGAAAGGCCTTCTGGCTGCTCTTGTCTGTTACTGTCTCTGGGGCATCCTCCCGCTGTACTGGAAACTGCTGGAAAGCGCCAGCGCCTATGAAATCCTGGCCCACCGCATTATCTGGTCTCTTCTATTTATGATTATCCTTCTCGCCCTCTTCCGCATGGGCGGCATTTTCCGGGATACCGTGAAGGACCTGATTTCCCATCATTTGAGGGGAGCCCTCATGATTGCCGCCTCCTTCCTCATCACCGCCAACTGGTGCATTTTCATCTGGGCCGTCACCCATGACCATATCGTGGACTCCAGCTTCGGATACTACATCAATCCTCTGGTGAATGTTTTCCTGGGCGTCCTTCTTTTCCATGAGCGGCTGTCAAAGCTGAAATGGCTTTCCATCATCATTGCCCTTGTGGGAATCATCGGCATGTCTTTAGAACTGGGGCGCCTGCCTCTGGTGTCGGTGAGCCTGGCCTTCACCTTCGCCCTCTACGGCGCCGCCAAGAAAAAGCTCCACATTAATCCCTTCGTCAGCATCACCCTGGAAACCCTCCTGGTAATGCCTCTGGCCCTGTGGTATGCCGGCAGCCTGTATCTTTCCGGAGAAGGCCATTTCCTTATGGGAAACGCCGCTATGAACTGGCTCTTCGTCGGTGCCGGCATCGTCACCGCCATCCCGCTGGTTCTTTTCTCCGCCGGAGCCAACAACCTTCCCTTAAACGTGCTGGGCTTCTGCCAGTACCTCTCCCCCAGCCTCTCCCTCCTCCTGGGCATCTTCCTCTACCACGAACCCTTCACCACGGTGCAGCTCGCAGGATTCTCCACCATCTGGATTTCCCTGGTGCTTTTCACCATTTCCGACTTCAGGGAACAGAGGTATATGGCGGGAAAGTGAGACGGTGGGACAGTGGACTAGTGAGCTAGTGAGCTAGTGAGCTAGTGGGCTAGTGGGCTAGTGGGCTAGTGGGCTAGTGGGAGTCACTATCGGCGCGTACCGAGATTCTTCGCCTTCGGCTCAGAATGACGAGCTGGCTGTGGAAAGGACTTTAGTAATCCGTCATGCATCGCTGGAGACACCAGGGACCTTCCCGTAACGTAAGGCTCCTTCCTCAGGAAGGAGCTGGGCGGAGCCCTGAGGAACACCGATAGTTCGTGATAAACGCTATGTGTCACATCAGGCCCTTTCAGGGCCTCGGCCTTTCTTTGAAAGGCCGCTATCATCCGTCGCCTAACGGCGACACCTTCTTCCAGAGGAAGAAGGCTCTGGCTCTCCGTCATGCAGCATTGGTGACACCAGGGGTATTTCCGTAACGTCTTGCGCCCCCTTGAGGGGAAGTGCCGCGGAGCGGCAAAAGGGTGTACGGGGCTACAAGCCGGATTGACACGCCATGCTGACCTGACTGCCAAACGGCAGCCCTTCCCGCCTATCAGTATTTACTCCCCTTTAACTCAAATGTCCCGCGTACCAAGATTCTTCGCTTCGGCTCAGAATGACTGTGTCCGGCGGGAAGCCGACCGCGGACCACTGATAGCGGATATATGCTACAATATAGACAGCTTCAAATCGTGTTCATTGAAGGAGGTCTTGCTTATGTCTAAGATTCTTGTTGTGTCCGGTCATCCCCGTCTTGCCCAGTCTTTGGCCAATCGGACGATTCTGGAAACTTTGAAGGAAAAGGGGCCTGATTTCACCCTGCTTCGTCTGGATGAGGAGGGCTGGGAGCCTCAGGTGGAGAAGGATCAGGCTCTTTTGAAGGATGCGGATGTCATCGTTTTCCAGTTCCCCATTTTCTGGTATTCCTATCCGGCCCTCATGAAGCATTGGGTGGAGGATGTGTTTGCCCATGGGTTCGCCTATGGCACGGCCGGAACGGCGCTGAAGGGCAAGAAGTTCCAGATTTCCTTTACTACCGGTTCTCCGGCCAGCGCTTACAGGGAAGGCGGCCCCAACGGCCATGTGATGGAGGATTTCCTCTTTAATTTCCAGCAGATTGCGGCACTCTGCGGCATGGAGTATGAGGAACCCATTTATACCAATGGCTGTGCCTACATTCCCGGCGTGAGTCCGGAATTTGTGAAGGACCGGGTCGTGAAGGACTGTGAGGCCCATGGTGCCAAGCTGGCGGAAAGGCTGCAGGAACTTTTGAAATAGGACCGTATCGAATCCCTGAAATATAGTACAAGCCGCATGACTGCAGGAGATTTCCCGTCCTAGAGCCGCAATCAAACAAAAACATTTGTCACTTATGACGGCATGCAGCTCTGCTCGAGATGACACGGCAGCCGGCATCCTACAGTCATTTGGAAGATTTTCAAGAAAATTCAGGAGTAACAAAAAGAGGCTGTGAAAAATGTCAATCATTTTTCACAGCCTTTTTTGTTCATGCTCCTTTGGATTCTGCTTCATGCAGGGATGCAGGGGAGCGATGAGTTTCTATCACTTTTTTCGCCTTCACCGATTCCCACAGTTTGTCTGCCATAGGCGCCCACTGTTTCGCATAGGGCATACATTTGGCGCAGAGTTCGTCCGCCGATTCGGGAGCCAGAAGGTCCGTGGATTTGGCGCCGCAGCGTTTGACCATTTCTGCCAGGGCCGGCGGATTTTCCAGCATGGGGCAGGGACGGAGGTGGTTACTGTTGAAGGGCTGTCCTTTGGCGTATTCTTTGAAGAGCGGCTGGGAGAGGCAGGTGAGCAGGTCGTCTTTCTTGATATTGGCGCTGGAGTAATGGATGAATACGCAGGGTTCCACATCGCCGTTGGGGTTGATATGGCAGTAGTTCCTGCCGCCGGCGATGCAGCCGCCGATGTACTGGCCGTCGTTCTGGAAATCGATGGCCATGAAGGGCTTGCCCGTTTCCAGTTCACGGATTTCCCGTACTCTCTTCACCATGTAGGCCCGCTGCTCCCTGGTGGGCAGGAGGTCCAGGGATGCGCCTTTGCCTACAGGCATGTAGTGGAAGTACCAGGTGTACCAGGCGCCTTTGGAAATGAGCATGTCGATGAAATCATCGGATGTGACGGTTTCCAGGTTCTTCCTTGTGTAGCAGATGGATGTGCCGTAGACGATACCGTACTTATGGAGCAGGTCCATGGCGTGCATGACCTTGTCGAAGTGGCCTCTGCCCCGGCGGCTGTCGTTCACTTCCCGCCAGCCTTCGATGGAAATGGAGAAGGACAGGTTTCCTGCCTTACATACTTCTTTACAGAAGTCTTCATCAATAAGGGTGCCGTTTGTGAAGGCGTGGAATTCGCAGTCCGGATGCTCATGGCAGAGTTTCAGGATGTCCGCCTTCCGTACCAGCGGTTCGCCGCCGGTCATCATGTAGAAATGGATGCCCAGCGCCTTTCCCTGGGTGACGATTTTATTCATATCATCGTAGTAAAGGTTCAGCGTATGGCCGTATTCGGCAGCCCAGCAGCCTATGCAGTGGCAGTTGCATGCGCTGGTGGGATCAAAAAGGATGACCCAGGGAATATTGATGCCGTATTTCTCCCTGTTTTCCCAGCGTTTCTTATTTCCATAAAAAGCCGCTTCAAATCCCAGGTCCATGACAGCGGTCTTGATGATGTGGGGATTCAGGGTGTCCAGGGCGCGGTTCAGGTATTTCCACCATTTATGGTTGTTGCAGAGAAGCCAGCGCACCTTTTCAAAGGTGGACCGTTCAAACATGCCGCCATACACTTTTTCAATCATGTAGGACAGACGGATGAGGGACTTTCTTCGCTCTTCTTCGTCTTTGATGGAAATAATGTGGTCTACCAGTCTGCTTACCGCTTCTTTTTGAACAGCATGTGTCAGTTTCATCGTTATTACCTTCTTTGTGAAATACTGAATTCATGGAAATACAGGTTCCTGCCGCTTCCGGCATGTATCCATCGCCGTTCTCACTTCTTTTTCTCCCTTTCCTGTAATAATTATACATCCGTTTAATTCATAATGAAACCCTAATACTTTATTAATGAAATGTTTTAGTTTTTGCCCTCCTGCTATGAAATCATGTCAATCGTTCTCAATATCATTGACAGTCAAAGGGAATGATTCTCAATTATTTCCATCCGGTTCCTCTTCTTATGACTTTTATAGTTTAAGCAGATGATATAAAATCATGGTTAAATAGAAAATCGGGGTATAGAATTTCATAATAACTGCCTATAAAAAGATGGCAGGGTTTGCTATTTCTTTTCCTTTTCAGGGCACAAAAAAGAGCCCCTTTTCAGGAGCTCTTTTTTGATTGGCGGAGATTATTTTGTAATCTTAGCTACAACGCCTGCGCCAACGGTACGGCCGCCTTCGCGGATAGCGAAACGCTGGCCCTCTTCCATAGCGATCGGGGTGATGAGCTTAACGGTCATTTCGACATTATCGCCAGGCATGCACATTTCGGTGCCTTCCGGCAGGGTGATGTCGCCGGTTACGTCGGTGGTTCTGAAGAAGAACTGCGGACGGTAGCCGTTGAAGAACGGGGTATGACGGCCGCCTTCATCTTTGGTCAGTACATAAACCTGAGCGGTGAATTCGGTGTGGGGATGAACGGTGCCCGGTTTAGCAAGAACCTGGCCGCGAACGATGTCCTTACGGTCAATGCCGCGGAGCAGGGTGCCGATGTTGTCGCCTGCCATAGCCTGGTCCAGAGTCTTTCTGAACATTTCTACGCCGGTTACAACGGTTTCGGTCGGTTTATCCTGGAGACCGACGATTTCAGCTGCGTCGCCAACTTTAACGGTGCCGCGTTCTACTCTGCCGGTAGCAACGGTGCCGCGGCCGGTGATGGTGAATACGTCTTCGACAGGCATCAGGAACGGTTTATCGGTATCGCGCTGAGGAGTCGGGATGTATTCGTCAACAGCCTTCATGAGGTCGCGAATCTTCTGTTCATCTTCTTTGTTGCCATTGAGGGCGCCAAGAGCGGAGCCGACGATAATCGGCACTTCATCTCCCGGATAGCCATATTCAGTGAGCAGGTCTCTGATTTCCATTTCAACGAGGTCGATCAGTTCGGGATCATCTACCTGGTCAGCTTTGTTCAGGAATACTACGATAGCCGGAACGCCTACCTGTTTAGCCAGGAGGATGTGTTCACGGGTCTGGGGCATGGGGCCGTCAGCTGCGGATACTACGAGGATAGCGCCATCCATCTGAGCTGCACCGGTAATCATGTTCTTTACATAGTCAGCGTGCCCTGGGCAGTCAACGTGTGCATAGTGACGTTTTTCGGTTTCATATTCAACGGTGGAGGTGTTGATTGTGATACCACGTGCTCTTTCTTCCGGTGCTTTATCAATGGAAGCATAGTCCAGGAAGTTAGCTTTGCCTTCTTCAGCCAGTACCTTGGTGATAGCGGCGGTCAGGGTTGTTTTGCCGTGATCGACGTGGCCGATGGTGCCGATGTTAACATGCGGTTTTGTTCTTTCGTAATGAGCTTTTGCCATTTCTTTCTCTCCTTATACAAAAAAGAATTTGCAAAAATAGATTTGCGCTTTATTTATTATACCTTGAAAGTCAATGGGAAACAAGAAATCCGGCGCAATTCCATATGCATTTTCGGGAAAATAGAAATTTTTCTGCCATCTGCCGAACAGATAACAGTAAAAAGAGCTCTCCAAAGAGAACTCTTTTCTACGGTGTTTGGTGGCGGCTCAGAGATTTGAACTCCGGACACAGCGGGTATGAACCGCTTGCTCTAGCCAACTGAGCTAAGCCGCCATGGAGCTGATAACCAGGATTGAACTGGTGACCTTATCCTTACCAAGGATACGCTCTACCAACTGAGCTATATCAGCACATCTATATATAGGAAATCATTAACATGGTGGCGGGGGCAGGACTTGAACCTGCGACCTTCGGGTTATGAGCCCGACGAGCTACCAACTGCTCCACCCCGCGATATTTGGTGGGCGGAATAGGATTCGAACCTATGAAGGCAAAGCCGGCAGATTTACAGTCTGCTCCCTTTAACCACTCGGGAATCCGCCCATATGGAGCTGGCAATAGGACTTGAACCTACGACCTGCTGATTACAAATCAGCTGCTCTACCAACTGAGCTACGCCAGCACGCAAGTGACGAAATATATTATACACAATTCCATTCATCTTGTCAAGAACTTTTTTCGTTCTCTTTTGCTCACGCAGAGGTTTGTCCTCATCACGTTTATAGATTATAGCATTACGACGCCCCTCTGTCTACCCCTTTTTTACAATTTTTTTGAAAAAAGCCCTGAAAATTTTCCTGCCACGATGCTGTACCATTACCTCATGTCGGACGGGAAACTATTCGCTAATAGTTTCCTGCCGGTATGCTATACAATCGGCTCATGTCGAACAGGAAACCTTTCGCAAACAGTTTCCTGTCGCTATGATACGCAATCGTTCCATGTCGGACAGGAAACTATACGCAAACAGTTTCCTGTCGCTATGATACGCAATCGTTCCATGTCGGACAGGAAACTATACGCAAACAGTTTCCTGCCGCTATGCTGCACAATCGTCTCACGCCGGACAGGAAACTATACGCAAACAGTTTCCTGTCGCTATGATACGCAGTCGTCCCATGCCGAATAGGAAACTATACGCAAACAGTTTCCTGTCACTATGATACGCAGTCGTCCCATGCCGAACAGGAAACGATACGCAAACAGTTTCCTGTCGCTATGATACGCAATCGTTCCATGCCGGACAGGAAACGATACGCAAACAGTTTCCTGTCGCGGTTATACGCAATCGTTCCATGCCGGACAGGAAACTATACGCAAACAGTTTCCTGCCGCGGTTATACGCAATCGTCACATGACGAACAGGAAACCTTTCGCAAACAGTTTCCTGCCGCGGTTATACGCAATCGTCACATGACGAATGAGAAACTTTTCGCAAACAGTTTCCTGCCGCTATGATACGCAATCGTCCCATGTCGAACAGGAAACGATACGCAAACAGTTTCCTGCCGCTATGCTGCACAATCATCTCACGCCGGATAGGAAACTTTTACGCAAACAGTTTCCCGCAGTCATGAATCACATTCGCGTCCCGCCGGACATCCTTATCCCTCCGTGGACTCTTCGCTTCTCTGGGCCAGCGGAGTATCCTCCGTAACGTCGCGGTTTAATACCTTCTTGGCGCCCTTCAGGAATTTGGGGCGGGGAATGAGAACGATGTGTCCACAGCCGCAGCACTTGATCCGCATGTCGCTTCCCAGCTGCAGTACTTCCCATTCCTGGCTGCCGCAGGGATGCTTCTTCTTCATCTGTACAATATCACCGATACGAAACTGGATAAATTTCATTTCTTTTCTCCTTTTTATAGTAATCGAAAAGGAAACACTCACTGTGAACAGGGTTCTTACGTTTAACAGCACCTTCGGCGCTGAGGGTTGACGGCCCCGGGGCCGAGGGTTATGGTATCTCAGCCCTTGGCGGCCATGAGTATAAAGCCCGGGTTGCAGGAATGCCTTCCGCCCCCACTCCCCATTCTGAGCGCAGCGAAGAATCTTGGTACACCCTGACATTGACTCCAACTAGCCCACTAGTCCACCAGCTCACTAGTTCACTAGGGAATCCAGTCAGCAGGAAGGAACCGCCCCTTTCCCAAGATAATTTCCTTACTGCTTTTCCGGCACCATGAGGAAGCGGATGGGCAGGTAGGCGGCGCCGGCGGGGATGAATCGGATGTAGAGGTCCTTTCCCATGTCCCAGGTGCCGCAGGAAATGTAGTCACTTTCCGTACCATTTCCAAACCAGTGCTTTCCCAGCTTGTCATCGGTGCGGTACACCCGGAGGAGGCGGGGATGGGTGCCTATCTGGAAGGTACCCATGTAGACGCCGCCCTGGGCGTTGATATATAGATTATACTTCCCGCTGCCACTGTTATGGAAGGTCACATGGTAGGTGATTCCGTAATCTCCGGTATTTTCTCTTTCCACATGGCTCATTTCATCCCTTCCCTTCTGGAAGGGGAAGGAATTGCCCACGGAAATTTCAGCCGCTCCTTTTGTGAAATCCCAGTTTTCGTTTTCCAGGTAAATGTCTTTGGCAAAGGTGCCCCGCATTTCATGGGTGTCCGGCGGAAGGGGAAGCGCCGTATCCAGGGCTTTCTGCAGATCCTTTGTATCCCCGTCGGGAAGGATGGCGGCACCCAGGGAGACGGGTTTCTTCGTTTCGATTTCCACCATACTGCTCACCAGGTCTTCCTCCGCAATGCCTCCTTCGTCATCGTCGTAGAGAATGGTTTTCTTTCCCGGAAGGAGCTCCAGGGTCTCCGGTTTCTGCTCCTCCCCTACAGCTTCCCTGAAGGACAGGGTGGCGCCGGTGGGTATATAGCTGCTGCTGGCATCCCCTTTCACCCGGCGGGTGACAGTGATGTCCTGCTTTTTATCGGATTTCGCATACACCAGCACCCGGGCGGGGCCGCCGGTTTCGTTCACATGATAATAATAAAGCCTGCCCTCTCCGGGCTTCACGGTGCCTTCATAAAGAATGCCCGGCTGATCGGCATATTCCGGGCAGTCGGAAAAGACAAGGGTGCCCTCCGCCTTCGTCTGGGTGAGGGGCAGGGTAGTATAGGTTTCATCTAAAGGCGAAGCAGCGAAGGCAGTGAAACCGCCTGCCATCATCATGGCTGCCGTCAGGGATTGGATAGATTTTTTGAATAGGGACATTGGTTATGCTTCTTTTCTGTATATTGATTAAAAAGGTTCTTCAGATTAGCCAGCCTTTGGCGGTCGGGTTCACGGACACGCCTTCGGCGTGAGGGTTCTAAGTGTTCAAAGGGGAAGGTTGACGGGGCCGTCGGCCCCGAAGGTTATGGCCGCCTGTCGGCGGCGGGTTGTGTTCGCTTCACTCAGGGGGCGACGGCCCTTTGGGCCGAGGGTTGTGGCAGGCGTCCTTTGCGGACACGCTTTCGGCGTGAGGGTTCTAAGGGTTCAGAGGGTTCTAAGGTTTGACGGCCCTACGGGCCGAGGGTTGTTGTGGGCGCCCTTCAAAAATAAAGGGGCGCCATTATGATATAATCAGACAACCGCCCTGAAGGTCGGTTGTAAAGGTTTTATCATAAGAGGGCGCTTTCATTCTTTATGGCGCCCCACCACCACCCTCTGAACCCTCTGAACCAGCCCGCTTCTAGGGAAGCACTGATTAATTCATAGAGTCTGCTTTTATAAAAATTTTTATGCACTACTTCGTCATGGGATTCCTTAAATAGCTCGCTATTCTCGTCATCCCATTCCTAGCATTGCATAAAAATTTAAGAATAAAAGCAGACAATGATTTAATCAGCGCTTCCCTAGCGGGCCGAGTCGAGTAGACGGAATCAGATTACTCTGTCCGCCCCTCACAGAACCGTACTTG
>ERZ791911.1173-NODE-1173-length-13286-cov-19.463608_pt1 | contig 13286 bp, 9 predicted proteins | sample MGYA00510142_ERZ791911 | MGnify/ENA primary metagenome ERZ791911 (study PRJEB30046, sample SAMN00792056) | human gut metagenome | study: EMG produced TPA metagenomics assembly of the A metagenome-wide association study of gut microbiota in type 2... | reverse complement strand
TCAGATTCATTAAGAAATGTCTCTTGAAGTGTCTTAAATTACGATACCATTATACTGTTGGCTATGAGGCAATTGATTTTACTCAGCTTTTATACATAAAAGCCTTAGCTGACGCAACCGCAAAGCAAAATAGCGGCGAACACACAAATGCATTGGCAATTTCACACTACCCGTTAAAGCAATTTGTTACTGCGTATAATCTTGCTGTTTCCGACACTCCATATGATGAAAAAGGTAACAAAGCGTTTCTCGTTGAAGGAGAACGCCGTGAAGGGGAAGGATGCTCATATATGGATATCGGTGTGTTTGATTTATATAAAAGCATCGGTGTTAAGACAATCCTATGCGGTCATGAGCACACAAACGATTATGTTGTTAATTACTCGGATATGACGATGGTCTATGGTGTAAAAACCGGATATTTTTCATCCCATGACGAAGCTGTACAAGGCGGCACACTGATTACTATTGACAAAGATAGTAACGCAAATATAAAGCAAATATACATACAGTGAGGAAGCTTTCTTAAAATAGTAAAAAGGAGAATTATGATGAGTAAAATGAAACGTTGGCAAAAAGTTGTTGCTGTATTTCTTGTTATAGTATTATTTTTGGGCAGTGTTGCGCTATATCTGCTTTGCCCGAGAACAACCGTGAAAGAGGTTGACAACTGGCTCGGTGAGGAAAGCTTTGATATTCAAAGCATTAAAACAATAGATAAAACAAAAGATGATTTTACGATTTTAGCAATAACCGATATACAGTTTGACAATCCTTTTTATTCCAAAAACGATGTTAAAACCGCTATAAAAAATATGATAGACAAAACAAATCCAGATTTGATTGTGACCGGCGGTGACAATTTTGCCGGTATATTCAATCATTTTCATGTAAAGGCATTTACAAAAATGATGGATGAATTCGGTGTGCCGTGGGCACCGATTTTCGGCAATCACGAATATGACTTTCACAGCGATTTGTATTATCTGTCAGAGCAAATGCTGAAAAGCGAAAATATCATTTTTGATGTCGGTCCGACGAACATTGACGGCTTCAGCAATTATTTAATTAACATTATGGACGGCGACAGTATTTTTTATTCCTTGGTTATGATGGACAGCAATGCCGAAGTATTCAGATATGACGGCAGAGGGAATAGACTGTTTGCATACTATGACGGCATCAGACCTTCACAGATTGAATGGTATGAGGATAATATCAACGGCTTAGCAAAGAGCGAAGGCAGAACAGTAGATACCATTTTATTTTCGCATACTGCATTGCCGCAATTTAAGGACGCCTATTATGCAATAAAAAACAATACACCTTTGGATGGAGTTTCGGTGAAATATAATTATGGAAATATGGTTGAGGAATTGGGCGGATGCAGATATGAATACGGTATGTATGAAAAAATGGCTGAGCTGGGAAGCACAAAGTATCATTTCTTCGGTCATGATCACAGCAATAATACATCATTAAATTACAATGGTATTGATATGACCTATATTCAAAACACGGGTCATAACAAGGGTGACCAAATCGGCGGCACGCTGATAAAAATTGATTCGAATAAAAATATTACACATGAAATTGTTATGGGCAACATCTGATGAATTAAAATTAAAATGCGATACACAGCCTTAGAATTATAAAATGGCATGGTGAAAGGTGAAACTTATGAATGAATTTATGAGAGATTTTATCAAAAGAAATCTTCCGCAGTTTATTGATAATTTTGATGTTATTATTACCAATGAAAAAGAGGAAAAATACAAAGTCACAGCAAAGGACGCTGTTGTTACTGTCGAAGCGAGCAACTATATTTGTGCATGTAACGGTATTTATGAATATCTTAAAGAATATTGCAATGTTCAGTATTCTTGGTGCGGAACATTTAGTTTTGACTTGAAAGAACTGAAAATGTTTGACGGTGTTTTTGAAAAAAACATAGACCAACATTTCAGAGTTTATTTGAATTACTGTACATTGGATTACTCAATGTGTTGGTGGGATTTTGCAAGGTGGGAAAAAGAGATTGACTTTATGGCAATGAACGGTATAAATATGCCCCTTACTCCTATCGGCAGCGAAGCTGTCTGGTATGAAACCTTGCAAGAGTTCAATTTCACAAAAGAAGAAGCACTCGGTTTCATTTCAGGTCCTGCCTTTTGGGCTTGGCAGCTAATGACAAATATCGACAGCTATATCCCTCCAAAAAGTGAAGAATATGTTTATAACAGACTTGAGCTTGGCAAAAAAATAATTGAAAGATGTGTCGAGTTCGGTATGCAACCGATTCAGCAGGGCTTTTCCGGACACGTTCCGACTCTGCTTAAAGAAAAATACCCCAATGCCACTATTCTTATGCAAAAAGGCTGGTGCCTTTATCCAAAAACGGCACAGCTTGACCCATTAGACAAACTCTTCTTGGATTTCGGTAGAGTGTTTTTGGAAAAAACGGAAAAACTTATCGGGAACTATCATTATATCGCCTGTGACCCGTTCCACGAGGGAACGCCTCCAAAAAATACAAAAGAATATTTCCATGAGGTAGGTCAGGTTATCAATAAGCTTTATAAGGATTTTGATGAAAAATCCGTTTGGGTAATGATGGCTTGGACTATGCACGAAGAGATTGTAAACGCCGTGCCGAAAGACAGAATTTTGCTTCTTGACCTCAATTCCGAGCGTGCAGTACTGAATCCGAATGTTTCAGGTTATGATGTTGTTTCGGGTATGCTTCATAATTTCGGCGGTAAGAACGCAATGCAGGGCAAGCTTAGAAAGCATTGCGAAAATAAATATTTGACTTCAAAAGAAAAAGGCGCCAATGTTGTCGGAAGCGGTATGTTTATGGAGGGTATTGACCAAAACCCTGTAATTTACGATTTGCAGTTTGAACTGCTTACCGCCCAGCATAAAATAGATATTGACAAATGGCTTGATAAATATATAACCAGAAGATACGGAAAATATAATGAAAAAATCCGTCAAGCTTGGGATATTTTGCTCAAAACCTGTTACAAGGATGACGGTTACGAGGAAAACGAGGTCGGTTCAACTCTTGCCGCCCGTCCTCAACTTATGCCAAAGAGAACGGGACCGTGTTGTATTTCAGAAGTTTATTACGATACAAAAGAATTTGAAAAAGCTGTGGACTTGTTTATCAGTGTCGCTGATGAGTTTGAAAACTCAAGAGGTTATCAGTATGACTTGTGTGATATGGTAAGGCAGTGTTTCAGCAACAGATTTTACGACAATCAAAAGCAATTTTCAAAATGTTTTAAGCTTTTGCAAAGAAAGAAGTGTGAGACGATTGCTCAAACCCAGCTTGAGCTTCTCCTCGATATGGACAGCTTTATTTCGTGCAGAAGCGAAATGACTTTGGCAAAATGGATTTGTGATGCACACAATCTTGCTAAAAATGAAGAAGAAAAAAAGTATTTTGATTTCAATGCACGCACCCTTATTACGCTTTGGGGTGATATAAACGGCAGTACATCTGCTCTTTACGATTATTCATGGCGTGAGTGGAGCGGTCTTATTAAAGAATACTACTATAAGCGGTGGGAAATGTTTTATGATTATGCTCTCGGCTGTCTGAAAAACCACAAGCTTTATGTATACAAAAACGGAAACGACTATGCACAAAGGGAAAAGTATATGTCATTTCCGTTTGGGAAAAAACTTGGCGAGTTTGAACTTGAATGGGGAAAAACTTACAGCGAGTATGAATATCCGAAAAACAGAAATGTTGTTCCGGAAGCAAAATATTATTGCGAAAAATGGAACTTTTGATTTAAGTTTTATCGCTTTAGTGAAAGGGAAAATATGAACACAAAGCAATTGTATTTTAATAAAACAATTAAAAATTGGGATGAGGCAATCCCTTTAGGAAATGGCGATTTAGGCTGTCTTATATGGAATAAATCCAATAAGCTTCGCTTTAGTATTGACAAGGCCGGAATATGGGATTGCTCTAATCCGCCGAAAAATCAGCCTGATTTTAATTACAGCAATTTAAAACAGCTTGTCAAAAACGGAGAAGAAAAAATAATAAATCAAAAATATGACGATTGCTACTACAATACCACTCCGACCAAACTGCCCACAGGCAAAATCATTATTGATTTGGGCGTAAGACAGAATGTCATCTCAAAGCTTGATATGCAAACTGCCGAAGCCGAATTGCGCGTTGGCGGAATTAAAATAAACAGCTTTGTGCATGCCGAAGAGGATTTCGGTTTGATTCAAATTTCAAAGCCGAATGTTAAAATCTCTGCTGAAAATCCGAAATTCGGAAAACATAAACGCCGTTTTTTTGTCAAAGCGTTCAAAGGTACTGTACAGTCCTTAAAAAATCTGGTCTATCCCAAGGCAACTGTTGTTAAAAAGAAGGTAAACGGCATTTGTATTCAATATTTTGTACAGCCTACAAATGAAAGCTTTTACGGTATCGTTACCGCAAGTAAATCATATAACGGAACAACCTTAATCGCATACACGGTGGGTATTTCCCAAAACAATGATTTTGTTGACAAATGCGTGGATAAGGTTATTACAGCTTTGAATACAGGATATGAAAATGCATTTGAACAGCATAAGGCGTGGTGGGAGCAGTATTGGAGCAAGTCAAGTATAACTCTGCCTGATAAGTTTATGGAAAGGCAATATAACTTCAATACATATCTGCTGGCAGGCTGCAGCAGAAAAGGAAAGTTCCCGATGCCCCTGCAAGGTGTATGGACCGCCGATAATAACGGATTGCCTCCATGGAAGGGCGATTATCATCACGATTTGAATACGCAGATGTCCTATACAAGCTATTTGAAAGCCAACCGTATTGACGAGGGAGAAAGTTTTATTGATTATTTGCTAAATACCGCCGAGCAAGGCAGAGCGTTTGCTGAAGAATTTTACGGCGTAAAAGGCTTGTGTTTGCCGTCTGTTATGGATATTGAGGGCAATGCTTTAGGCGGTTGGTGTCAATATGCATTATCACCTACGAATCAGCTTTGGTTATGCTGTATTATGGCACGGCATTATTTTTATACAGGAAAAGAAGATTATTTAAGAGAAAAAATTTACCCCTATATGACAGAGGTCGGCGAATTCTTGCTGAATATGCTGCATAAGGAAAACGGCTTTTACAAGCTGGAGCTTTCCACTTCGCCTGAAATTCATGATAACAGAATGTCCGCATGGCTTACGCCGAACAGTAACTACGATTTAGCGCTTATGAAAGCGTTTTGCATTAATATGATTAAAACAAGCAATGCTTTGGGCAAAACAGATGCTGCTGAAAAATGGACAAAGATATTATCGGATTTTGAGCCGCTTGCCGTGAATGAAAACAATGTGCTGATGTTAAGTACTGACGAAAGTCCTTATGAATCGCACAGACATCATTCGCACTGTATGTCGATATATCCGCTACGTACGATGGAGTATGATACAGCGAAGCATAAAAAAATCATTGACAGCACGATTGCGAATTTAGAACATTTCGGTATTAAAAACTGGGTAGGCTATTCTCTCGGCTGGATGGCACAGTTATACGCCGTGCAGGGTAACGGCGACAAAGCATTCGGTATGCTTGACAGCTTTTTCAGATATTTTTGCACGGATAACGGATTTCATTCTAACGGTGATTACAGATTCAAAACAAGCTGTACCCAAAGATGCAGACTTTTTACGCTTGAAGCGAATTTCCTTGCCATGGACGCAATTCAGGAAATGCTGCTTTACTCCGAAAACAATTTTATCAAAGTACTTCCCGCTATTCCTGTGGCTTGGAAAGATGTTGCGTTTGAAAACCTGCGTGCTTACGGCGGCTTGCTTGTCTCTCTCAAGCTTTGTAACGGAAAAATAACATATCTTAAATTCACTGCGGAAAAAGACATTCATTTTACTTTGGAGGAACCGAAATACGAATGTGATTTTGCTTTAAGTAAAGAGATAGAATTGAAGCAGGGTGAAACGGTGTGTATGCATCAAAACTCCAAAAATTCGGTTTGTAATTTGTGAATGCGTTAATAGTATAAATATAATTTATAAAAATTGTTATTGGAGGTTAATAACTTATGACGGACATAAAAGGAAAACTTTCAGCCGGCAAAAATTATCTTAAGAATTATTGGTCTGAGCCGGCGCCTAACAATTATCTATCTGTCAAGGAAAAGGTTGCTTACGGCGGTGCGCAAATAGGTACATTTATATTTTCAACCGTAGTTGCTTATATGACTTTTACACCGAACTGGTTCTGCGGTGCAATTGTAGGTATTGATTATGCGGATTTTGCAAAGATAACTATATTTACATCCATAATGAACTACTTCTTCATGTTCTTATCTCCGTTTTCAATACTCATATTTGAAAATCACGGCATTTTGGAGAAAAAAACAAAAATTACAGCAAATTTAGCTTTTATTTCTGAACTTATTGTTGGTATATGTCTTTACTTTGCACCTATAGATTTATTGGAAAATGTGCCGCAATTCGGTATGGTAGCATTGCCCCAGATTCTAGCTAACTTGCTTGTTCTCAATGCAATCACCAATTATGTAACTTGGTTTGTTAGAAGAAAGTGGTGTGCCAAGCACGGAAGAATGAAACCGATTATAATTGCGTTCGGTATACCTGCGGCAGTACTTATGTCTGTCATTCCTTTTATTGATTTCAACTCTATGCAGTATGCACACCAAGTAGTGGTTTTACATTTTCTGTTTTCATTATTGGCAGTATTTACAGCTCAGTTTTGTAATATTCAGGGTTTGGTTCAATTTATTTCTCCAAACAGTGAAGAACGGCAAACAATGTATTCGATTGTACCTATAATAACCGGTCTTGTGCCATCTGTAATCGGCATGTTTTTTCCTGTGTTGATTGGTACAACAGGCGGATTTACCGAGTTACTTACATATAAAATATTTGTACCTATTTTTGCGGTAATAGGCGTTGCTGTAACAATATTTTGTATGCTTCAGGTTAAAGAACGTATTATTGAAAAGCCAAATGATAACAAGCAAAAGGTCCATTTCTTTAAAGGTGTAAAAAATGTTTTAAAGAATCCTCATTTATGGATAATTAATTTTTCTAATTTATTCGGTATTTGGACTGCTTTGTTCGGTCAGATATTGCAATGGTGGTTTGTCTACAGCATAAGACTTGAAAGTTGGTTTGGCGTTGCAAGTAATGTAATTGTTTTATCTATGACCGCCGGCAATTTACTTACGCCGTTTTTAATAAAGAAATTTGAAAAGGGTACAATTCTTGTTTGGGCACGAATTTTTTCTCTTTTATGCGTTGGATTGATGTATTGGGCAATTAATATGAGTAGCATAACTGTAGGCCTTGTTGTATTCATGGTTGCAGCTTTGCTTAAAAATTTATTTTCTCCGATAGAAACCGGACTTTTGGCAGGTGTTACTTCCGATGCCTTGGATTATCATCAATGGAAATACGGAGAAAGAGCAGATAATATGATCAGCATTTTCGGTATGCTGTTAGCACCTGTTACAATGCTTTTGAATCTTATTTTACCACAGATATTAGGCAATATCGGATTTTCGTCAGACTGGGATTTGTTATATAATCCGCAGGTTATTACCGGTGTATTTAACGTTTATGTTATTTTAACTTCGATAGGCATTTTGTGTTCGACAGTACCGTTCTTTTTTTATAAACTGACAAAAGAGCAGCACGCACAGTGTATTAAAGAAATGCAGGAGAGAGTTGGAGAGGTAAGCTTTCATGCCGGAGAAGAAGCTCCTGAAACTGTTGAAAATTAAAAAAATGAAGTAAGGGTTGGTGATTTAAGTGAAAAAAAGAATTTCTGTTTTTCTGTGTGTTATGCTTCTTATGAGTTTGTTGGGGCTGACCGGCTGCAACAGTGATTCAAATATATTTGATTATGAGGTTATGGATGACGGTATCCATATTACCGGCTACGCAGATCAAACATCCAGGGAAGAACTGATTGTTCCTGATGAAATAGACGGAAAAAAAGTTGTTGCCATAGACGATACCGGAATTTGCAACACGAGATATGTAAAGAAATTGGTTATTGGTAAAAATGTAAACTCAATCGGTACAAGAGCTATTATCAATAACTCGAATCTGGAAGTAATTGAGGTGGCCCGGGGCAATACTTCTTTTAAGGTCGTAAACGGAACATTGCTAACTATGGACGGCAAAGAATTGGTATGCAATCCAATTAAAAACGATGTTCAAGAGCATATCAAGGTCGATGATGTAAGTAAAAAAGAAATAAAAGAGTATTTTGATGAAGAATATGTAATTCCTGAAGGCGTTGAAATTATCCGTGATTATGCATTTTATCATAATCAAATAAAAAGTGTTGTTTTTGCGAATAGTGTTGAAAGGGTTGGCCAATATGCCTTTCTCAGAGTTGGTTATTTAAGCCAAGTAAAACTGTCAGCTAATCTAAAATTTATAGGTAAAGATGCCTTTTCTAAAAATCCCGGATTAACCGAACTTGTAATTTATGAGCAAATTGAAGAAATAGAGGAAAGAGCTTTTCACGATTGTAATCAATTGCGTAGTTTGTCGATTAAGAAGAACAAGACGGATATTGTTTTGGGTGAAAAATGGTATCCGACTGATTTAGGAAAAAATCTTAAGGGATTAGTTATAGAATATGATGATACAAAAGATGTGTTTTAACAAATACTTTAAAACATTTGAAAATCAAATAGGCGATTGATATTCTTTTCTAATAATTACAATAAATGTCTTGTTATGTGAAAGCAAGGCATTTATTAGCTTTATTAATTGTTTTTAGAAAGTGATGTGATTAAATTGAATTTTAACGATATGTCCAATAAGATTGTTCCGAATAACAGACAACTTAATATTCTTGAAATGGGATATTATAACTTTATCCATTTCGGGCTGAATACATATACCGGAAAGGAATGGGGTGACGGTAATGTTGATCCCAAAAATTTCAAATTGAAACAGCTGGATACCGACAAATGGGTACAGGATTTAATGTCTACCGGCAGTAAAGGCGTAATCATTACGGCAAAGCATCACGACGGATTTTGCCTTTTTAATTCAAAATATACGGATTATTGCATCAGAAATACGCCTTACAAAAGCGGACAGGGTGATGTTGTAAAAGAACTCAGCGAATCCTGTAAGAAATTCGGTTTTAAGCTCGGCATATATTTATCGCCCTGGGACAGGCACGAAGCAACCTACGGAACAGAGGCGTATAACGATTATTTTTGCAATCAACTTGAAGAACTGTGCACAAATTACGGCGATATTTTCTGCTTTTGGTTTGACGGTGCCTGCGGGGAGGGAAAAAACGGCAAAAAACAGCGTTATGATTGGGAACGGTATTATGCAACCATTCATAAATATCAGCCCAATGCTGCCCTTTCAAACTGCGGCCCCGATATTCGGTGGATAGGGAACGAAAGCGGCAAAGCAAGAAAAGCCGAATGGAGTGTCGTGCCTAAAAGACTTCAGGTCTACGACGAGGTAATGCGGCAGTCACAGCAGGAGGAAGGCGCATTTAGAATGCTTTACCAAATAGACCATACCGATAAACGACTGGGCGACAGAGACTTGATTTCAGAAAATGAGCCGCTTTGCTACTGGCCGAGTGAAATGGATGTTCCGATTACCTATGTAGGATGGTTTTATCACAAATACTTTGAAATGTTTATGACACGCTCTGTTAAAAATCTGATGGAGTGTTACTATACCTCTGTAGGAAACAATGCAACTCTGCTTGTGAACATTCCGCCGAACAAAAAAGGAGATTTGCCTAAAAAGTTTATCAAACGGTTGCAAACTGTAAGAAGGCGTATTGAAAATGATTTTGCCAAAAGGGTTGATTGCAGGCAAAATCAGATTGACGAGTATACATATGAATTGAGCTTTAACACAAGCTGTATTCAAAAAGCAATTTTGCGTGAAGATATTACGCAAAGTCAGAGGGTTGAGGAATTCGAGATTATTGCTAATGGCGTTACGGTATTCAAAGGTGAAACCATAGGCTATAAAAAAATATGCTTTTTCAATTCTGTAAAAACCAATAAGATTATTGTAAAAATCACACAGAGCAGAAATGCACCTGTTTTACTTGAAACCGGATTATATAAATAAACTATGTTAGGAGACAATTGACTTATGAAGAAAAAAACCAAAACTGTTATTTCTCTTTTAATCATTATACCTGTAATCATTGGTCTTTCTGTAGGGACTTACATTGCAGGAATTTATAAAAATTTGGAAGGCAAGCCATCACAATTAGTGTGGAACGAAAACGATAAATATAATATAGACAAGGATGCGTACATATTGACTGTTGATAAAAAATCAGATTTTAAGATTTTAAATCTTACCGATTTACAGTTGTCCGAAGGTATGTCTCAGAAGAGAATCAATCGCACTTATAAACTTGTACGTCAACTTATACAAGAAACAAATCCAAGTATAGTAACCTTTACCGGAGATAATACATGGTTGAAAAATTCAAAAAAAGCTGTAAAAAGATTTGTGAAAGAAATTGATGAAATATGCATAGAATTTGATGTTCCGTGGGCACCGATATTAGGAAATCATGATGCCGAATCTGATGTTGACGGCAATTGGATATTTGATGAGTATTTACAGGCTCAAAATATTATTTTCAATTATAAAGAAAATGTAAATCGCAGTAAGGATTTGGCTAAAGGTCCAATAAATATTTCCGGCGTAGGTAATTATGTTATTAATGTTAAATCCGCAATTGACGATGAAATATTTCATTCGATGATTATGATGGATACACATTCTCTCGGTAGCTATTCTACGATTGATTCTGTAAATATAGGCAGTGAAAAAATTAATTTGACCGGCTTAAATGAGTCGGAGAAATTAAAATTGAATGGATGGATTACAAAAGATGGCTACATTTTTGCACCGTCAGAAGATGTAAATAATAATGAATATACTGTTGTCGGAACAGGCTATGACTATATTAAAAAAAATCAAATACATTGGTATGAATATATGGTAAAAGGACTTGCCCAATATAATGGCACACCGGTAGAAAGTACGCTGTTTATTCATATTCCTCTGCCGGAATATAATATGGCAGCAAAAATATATGAGCCTATTAATGATGGCTTTACAAAAGATGAGAATGGGAATTTCGGTATGCTGAGAGAGCCTATTTGTTCACCGTATTATAATAGCGGTATGTTTGAAAAAATTGTTGAACTGAATAGTACCAAAAATGTCATTTGTGGTCATGAACATAAAAATAATTTTTCGGTTTTGTACCGAGGAGTTAGATTAACTTATGCAACGAAAACCGGTGATGGTCATGACTGGGTTGAAGACGGAAGCGTTTGCGGCGGAACTGTTTTGGAGTTTGATGAAACCGAAAAGTTGACCGTAAGTCCAATTTATATGAATTATGATATGTTGAACAATTGATAAACAAGGACCGGGATTATAGACCTTTTAATATAGGCCGGGTTTTTAAGCTATGAAAAAACAAACTCTTTCAAAAAATAAAGAAATAATTTTAATAACATTACAGGTTTTAATTATCGTTCTGTCCGGAATACTTGTTCGAGATGAATTTTACAGAATTATAATATCAGCCGCCGGAATTGCTTTTAACTTTTTGGTTTGCTCAGGAAAACGCTTTGGATTTGTTGTAGGTATGCTATATGCCGTATCATATGGCATTATGTCATATTTTGATGAAATTTATGCATCCTGTGTTTTTATGCTGTTGATACAGTTCCCATCGGCGATTATCAGTTTTATAACATGGAATAAGCAGGAAGATAACTCCGTAAAAATGCAACGGGTGTCAAGTCTCAAAAGGATTTATATTGCCTTAGCGTTTATATTTTCTTTTATTATCGCCTATATGCTCCTAAAGTATGTAGATGGCAGTGGTGCTGTTTTTGATGCATTCTTTTTCTCTGCAAGCTTCATTTCCTGCATTTTACTTGCCATTAAGAAAAAAGAGGCATATTTTGTCATTCTGCTTTCCGGATTGGCGGGTACTGTACTGTGGAGTTATCAGTTTTTGAAAAACGGTACCGGCTTGTCAGTTCTCTTACTGAATTTTTTTGTGTTATTAAACTCAGTAAGAGGGCTTATCGGTAATATTAAACCCCCAATATTAAAGCAATAATGTGTTTAAAAATTTCATAACAACTCCTCATAATTTAATATTTCATCCTCACATTATATTTGAACAGATTATGTTATCATAAAATCATAACTTTATATATGATTAAAGGGACATTTATTTACTATATCTGTTTCTTGACTATTATAAAACGAATTTGATTCATCATATATGTTTTGTCCATCTGTTGTCAATATTTTATATGAACCTTCAAGGAAAACAGTATTACCAAAACGGTCTATTGAATAAAAATCATTTTCTTCAAAAGTGAATATAAACTCTTTTGTAACACCCTTTGGAATGAATTTTCTCTTGCACTTAATTAACGATTTAGTAGGAAGTTCGTAATTTGTTTTTGGATAGATTATATAAATCTGAACCACCTCATCGGAATCAAATTCGCTGGAGTTTTTAATTAAGCAAGATAATTGCTTCTCTTTTGAATTGTAATCGATTTTTAACAAATCGAATTTTGTATAAGTCTTTCCGTAGCCGAAAGGATACTGCACATTACCCTTAAAATATCTGTATGTTCTGTTTCGCATGGAATAATCGCAAAAATCAGGTAAATCATCAACCGAGTTGTAAAATGTAATCGGTAATTTACCGCTTGGAGAGCACTTTCCGAAAAGTATGTTTGCAATAGCCTCTCCGCCTTGTGCTCCCGGATACCAGCATTGCAAGATAGCGTTTACTCTGTTTTTATATTTTCTAAAATCTATACAGCCACCTGAAAAGTTAAGCAAAATTATCTTTTTGCCTGTATCGAGCAATTCCTCAATATATTCTTGTTGATTAAGCGGTAGTTCTATTGTTTCACGGTCACCCTGTTCACCGATATTGCCGCCTCCTCCTGCAAGAGCGCCACCGGCTTCTTCGCCCTCTATCGAGGAGTCAAGCCCTGTGCACATAATGATAATATCCGATTCTGTTGCTGATTTTAATGCTGTTTCCTTGTCATGTTTTGTGCTTTGATTATAAAGATGTATGCCTCTTATAAATTCAGTATCAATGTTATATTGTAAAATAGCTTCGGTAACCATAACAAAATGCGACGGATTATAGTGGTTCAGTTGTCAAGACAAAAATCTAAGCTTTTTATAATGAACTGATA
>ERZ791911.1172-NODE-1172-length-13307-cov-4.591760_pt1 | contig 13307 bp, 9 predicted proteins | sample MGYA00510142_ERZ791911 | MGnify/ENA primary metagenome ERZ791911 (study PRJEB30046, sample SAMN00792056) | human gut metagenome | study: EMG produced TPA metagenomics assembly of the A metagenome-wide association study of gut microbiota in type 2... | reverse complement strand
GAGCAAAAGGTCCAGGGGCACGCCCCTGGTCAGGGTCAAGGGGTGAAACCCATTGCAGGGTCTAGGGACAGAGTCCCTAGCGGAGTTTGAGGCAGAGCCTCAATAGGCGTAAGCCGATTAAGCGGTGCAGAGGTGAAAAGAAGAAATACAAACTAAATCACTAAACAAATAAGTATCGAAGAATAAGACCTGCACCGCTTTTGTTGTTTCCTGCACAACGTAAAATCCGCAAAGAGCGAAGCGATTTTGCGGCACGGCAAAGTAGCGTCCCCTACATGGTTTGTGAAAACATAAATAATGTGTGGATATCGCAGGAATGTATGGGCAAACAAGAAACAGGCGACCAGCGGTCGCCTCTACAAAAAATTTATCGCCGACAGGCGATACCATAATTCCTCATTCCTCACTCCTCATTCTACAAACGCCGCTTTCTTCATAAAAAATCTCTTGCAATTTAAGCGATACTGTGTTATACTAACAAGGTATGTTTAAAAATGTAATGAAATATGGAGGAATAATTTTGGGTAAGCTTGAAGATGAGATCAAACGCCGCCGTACTTTTGCGATAATTTCCCACCCTGACGCAGGTAAAACAACTCTTACGGAAAAATTTCTGCTCTATGGTGGTGCGATAGCTCAGGCAGGTGCTGTAAAAGGTAAAAAGAACTCCCGCCATGCTGTTTCAGACTGGATGGAAATAGAAAAACAAAGAGGTATCTCTGTAACTTCTTCTGTTATGCAGTTTCAGTATAAAAATTATTGTATAAATATCCTGGATACTCCTGGACATCAGGACTTCTCTGAGGATACCTACCGTACTCTTATGGCTGCAGACTCAGCCGTAATGGTAATAGACGCTTCAAAGGGTGTGGAAAATCAGACCAGAAAGCTTTTCAAGGTCTGCGTTATGCGCCATATCCCTATATTTACTTTCGTAAATAAAATGGATCGTGAGTCCAGAAATCCTTTCGATCTTATGGAGCAGATAGAGTCTGAGCTTGGTATCCAGACCTATCCTGTGAACTGGCCTATCGGCTCAGGCAAAGAGTTTAAGGGCGTTTATGACAGAGATAAAAAGCATATAATCTCTTTTGAGGCAAGCGGTGGACAGCATCAGGTTGCAGCTACAGAAGTTGACCTCTCCGACCCGTCACTTGACAGCCTTATCGGCGAGGATCTCCACTCAACTCTCTGCGATGATATCGAGCTTCTCGATGGCGCAAGCTATGAGTTTGATATCGAAAAGGTGAGAAAGGGTGAGCTTTCGCCTGTGTTCTTTGGTTCTGCTCTTACAAACTTCGGCGTTGAGCCGTTTTTGGAAAACTTCCTCGAAATGACAACTTCTCCTACTCCGAGAAATTCTTCTGCCGGTATCATAGATCCGTTCGAACCTGAGTTCTCGGCTTTCGTATTCAAGATACAAGCTAATATGAACAAGGCTCACCGTGACCGTATCACTTTCCTGCGTATCTGCTCAGGCAAGTTCGATAAGGATATGGAAGTTCTCCACGTTCAGGGCAATAAAAAGCTCAGACTTTCTCAGCCTCAGCAGATAATGGCTCAGGAAAGAGAGATAATCGACGAAGCCTATGCAGGAGATATAATCGGTGTGTTTGACCCAGGTATCTTCGCTATCGGTGATACGATCTGCTCGCCAAAGAAAAAGTTCGAGTTCGAGTCTATCCCGACCTTTGCACCTGAGCATTTTATGAGAGTCCGTCAGAAGGATACCCTCAAGAGAAAGCAGTTCGTAAAGGGTACAACACAGATCGCACAAGAGGGTGCGATACAGATCTTCCACGAGCCTGACAGCGGTATGGAAGAAGTTATCGTGGGCGTTGTGGGCGTTCTTCAGCTTGAAGTTTTTGAATACAGAATGAAAAATGAGTACAACGTTGACCTCTTCAAAGAGGGTCTGCCTTATTCTTATATCCGCTGGATAGATAACAAGGATATCGACCCTAAGACATTGAAGCTTTCAAGTGACACAAAGCTTGTCAAGGACTTCCGTGACAACTATCTGCTTCTTTTCACAAGCGAGTGGAATATCCGCTGGGCGCTTGAAAGAAACGAGGGTCTTGAGCTTTCAGAATTTAACAGAGGCGACCTGCAATAATACAATATTGCTAAATACCCTTTCCTAAAAAGTGATAAACTGACCAAAGTGTGTGCTTTGGTCAGTTTTTTTCTTGACTTTTTATTTGATATATGTTATATATTAAGTAGATATATGTATGAAATATTAAGTAGGTATATGTATGAAAACTATTTTTGTGGGGTGATATGTATGATAAAAAAGATAAGTGCGGCGGCAATTGCGGTCATTATGTCAGCGAGCATGATGTTCACTACAGCTTCGGCAGACGCTTCCTATGTTCTTGATAAGGACGCAGGAGAAGACTTCGTCAATTTCATAGACGGCAAGCTGCCTGATATTTTAAAGAGTATGGACAGCGTTGCAGACGGCGATAAGATCTACTTCGACTATGGCTCATGGTTCATGGATCTGGATTATGACGGTGTGCCTGAGTTTATAATAGGCGGTGAAATGGCTGACGGCGACAGACATTATTCTATTCTTACCAAGGACGGCAAGGAGATAAAGATAGATGACACTGTTGCAAACGGACAGTATTTTCCGGGATTTATGGGCTTTGATTATATGCCTTACAGAGATCTTTATACAGGGGAGGTATCATATTTTTCAAGTAACGATAAGATAAAAACTATGACCTTTGACCCTGAAAAAGGCGTTACTGAAAAGGAACTTTGCTCGGAAGAATACGATTTGGAAACTGACAGCATTGTTTACAAAACAGACGGCAAAGAGGTCAGCGAGAGCGAGTATTATAACTATAAGTCCACCCTCAGCAGATTTATCCCTCTTGAAGTGGAAAATACAGAGCTGACATCAGATGAAACTGCAAAGGCTGACGCTGATAAGCTTCTGGAAATGTATAACGAGTATAACTGCGTTGTCATGACGGCGGAGAACAAAAAGGACGATATGATAAGCGTAATAGTCGAGGTGTTCGATCTTCTTAAAGAGATAATGGCTGACGCTCCTTATGAAATTGCTAGTGATGTTGATTGGAGCTATAACAGTTGGTTTGAGGATTTAAACTTTGACGGCGTTCCTGACTTTGTTATCGGCGGTATTGCAGACCTCTTGGATGAAGGTACTGCTTTAAGGCTTTATGACGTTATCGGTATGGGCAATGCAGGCTTTTTGGCGGAAACCAATGTGTCGAACGACCATGGCGACGGTGAGAAAGGCTTCGGCTTCAAGCCTTATGTAAACAAGCAGACTGGCGAAAAAACATACCTCTTAGAGGATAGATATACAGAGGACGGCAAGGAGCATTACGCAGTGAGAAAGCTTTTTGGCTGTCTTGGTGAATGTCTCACCGCTGATATCTGCACCGCAGAATATGACAGCAAAAAAGGCGTGACTTCATACACCATCGAGGGAAAGGAAGCCACATCAGAGGAGTTTCAGGCGTATCTTGCAAAGCTTAACAGCGACTATGATGAGCTTTCTGTAACAATAAGCACCATGGGCGAAAACAAAGTCCCTAATGATGAAGGCACCCTTGCAGAGTCATATGACGATTATAAGCTTGGTGACGCTGTGGGCGGAGCAAACTTTACATATGAAGAAAAGAAGAACACTTCAAATAATATCTCTATCCCTGACAAAACAGCAGGCTCTCAGGCTTCAAAGAATTATAATACCGATTCGTCAACAAATCCGTCAACAGGTGCGGCGGCAGGCGTTACAGCCGCAATAATAGCCGCTGGAGCAGGTTTGGCGATATGTGCAAAGCGTAAAAAGAAATAGTCTTTTCAGCCTAATATATGCAGAGGTGAACAGCGTTCACCCGTATATTGGCATATTATCTGTGTGCTGAATATTTTATCACCGTACCCTCTCGTGGTGCGGTGATTTTTTTGCATAAGCCGTCCTTTGTCCGCATAACTTGTACAAAGGACAAAAACTAGGAGGGCGGATATATGTTCAGAAGATTGCAGAATATTTTGTGCTGTGTGGTGATAGCAGGCTTTGCGGCAGTGTGCTGGTATGGCAAAAACAACGGCGAAGCCGTCATGACAGGTGGGGCGGTGAAAACGACCATGGATAAGCCTGTGGTGGTCATCGACCCAGGTCACGGTGGTATGGACGGAGGCTGTGTATCCGTTGACGGCACGCCTGAAAAGGGGATAAACCTTGCGGTGGCGGAAAGCCTCCGTGACGGTCTGAAGCTTCTCGGCTATGATGTTGTTTGCACCCGTGAAAGCGATATCTCTATTTATGACAAAGGCACAGAGGGGCTTGGGGAGCAGAAAAAGTCCGATATGAAAAACCGCCTTGCCATATTCTCGAAATATTCCGAGGGCATATCAGTTTCTATACACCAAAATCAGTTTACCGACAGCCGCTACAGCGGTGCGCAGATGTTCTATTCTAAAGACAATGCCGAGGGTGAAAAGCTTGCGGGAGTGATGCAAAAGCAGTTCGTTTCCCTTTTACAGCCTGACAATACCAGAGAAACTAAGCCGGTAGGCGACGAGCTTTATCTACTTAATAATACCAAAAATCCTGCGGTTATGATAGAGTGCGGTTTTCTTTCAAACCCTGAGGAGGCTCAGAAATTGGAGAATGAGGACTATCAGCGTCAGGTGGCGTTTACAGTGCTGACAGGTATCAGCGAATACAGGCTAATGCAGAAATAGTCCATTGGTGCGGCGGCAGTGAGAAAACACTGTCCGTCGTTTTTTGTTTGTAAAACGTCACATAAATTGCTTGACTTTTAAAAGGGGATATTGTATAATATAATAGTGTATTTATAACATAGTATATTTTTTAACTTTTTCCTGCCATAAATTCTGGCAGGAGAATAAATAAAGGTGGATTGAAACATGGGATTATTTGATAAAATATTCGGCAACTATTCTAAAAAAGAGCTTGCCAAGATCGAGCCTATAAAGAATAAGGTACTCGAGCTTGAAAGTAAGTATGCCGATATGTCTGACGAGGAGCTGGGCGGACAGACTGCCATTCTGAGGGGCAGGCTGGACGAGCTTTCAACTCTTGATGACGTTCTTCCTGACGCTCTTGCGGTTTGCCGTGAAGCTGCGTTCAGAGTGCTTGGCAAAAAGCCTTACCCTGTTCAGATAATCGGTGCTATCGTTCTTCATCAGGGACGTATCGCCGAAATGAAAACAGGTGAAGGTAAAACTCTCGTTGCCTGTCTGGCGGCTTATGCTAACTCCCTTACAGGAAAGGGCGTTCACGTTGTAACAGTAAACGACTATCTTGCTAAGTTCCAGTCTGAGGAAATGGGCAAGGTGTTCCACTTCCTGAACACTTCTATCGGCGTTGTGCTTACAGGCATGAATAAGGAGCAGAAGAGGGAAGCTTATAACGCTGATATTACATATGGTACAAATAACGAGTTCGGATTTGATTATCTCCGTGACAACATGGTTATCTATAAGAAAGATAAGGTTCAGAGAGAGCACGCTTTCGCTATCGTGGACGAGGTGGACTCTATCCTCATAGACGAAGCAAGAACTCCGCTTATCATTTCAGGTCAGGGCGACAAGTCAACAAAGCTTTATTCACTTGCCGACAGATTTGCAAAGACCCTGAAGCCTGTTACAGTTGTTGAAATGGACGATAAGGCAGATAACGACCTTCTGGACGGCGACTATATCATCGACGAAAAGGCTAAGACCGCAACTCTTACAAAGAGCGGTGTTAAGAAAGCAGAAAAGGCGTTCAACGTTATAAACCTTATGGACGCTGATAATATGACCCTTGCCCACCACATCAATCAGGCTATCAAGGCAAACGGCGTTATGAAAAAGGATATCGACTACGTTGTTAAGGACGGAGAAGTTCTTATCGTAGACGAGTTCACAGGCCGTATCATGCAGGGCAGACGTTTCAATGACGGTCTGCATCAGGCTATCGAAGCAAAAGAGGGCGTTGAGATAGCAAGAGAGTCAAAGACTATCGCTACTATCACATATCAGAATTACTTCCGTCTGTATGGCAAGCTGTCAGGTATGACAGGTACTGCTCTTACTGAGGAGGACGAGTTCAGAGAGATCTATAAGCTTGACGTTATCGAGATACCGACAAACAAGCCTGTTATCAGAGTTGACCACCCTGACGTTGTTTTCAAAACGGAAAAGGGCAAATTCAATGCCGTTATCGAGCAGGTGATAGAGTGCCACAAAAAGGGACAGCCTGTCCTCGTTGGTACTGTTTCCGTTGAGAAGTCAGAGTATCTTTCAAGACTGCTGAAAAATAAGGGCATCAAGCATGAAGTGCTTAACGCCAAGCACCATGACCGTGAGGCTATGATAGTTGCACAGGCAGGTAAATACGGTGCTGTTACTATCGCTACCAACATGGCAGGACGTGGTACTGATATCATGCTTGGCGGTAATGCTGAGTATAAGTCCCTTGCAGACCTCCAGAAAATGGGCTATTCTGAGGAAGTCGCTGTCGAGGCAGCAGGTTTCTCAAATACTCAGGACGAGGAAGTTCTGGCTGCAAGAGCAGAGTATAAGAAGCTCTATGCAAAGTATTCAGAAGAGGTAAAGGAGCTTGCAGAAAAGGTTAGAGAAGCAGGCGGACTTTATATCATCGGTACAGAAAGACACGAGTCAAGACGTATCGACAATCAGCTCAGAGGACGTTCAGGTCGTCAGGGCGACCCGGGCGAAAGCACATTCTTCCTCTCACTTGAAGACGACCTTATGAGAATTTTCGGCGGCGAGAGGATAACAGCCATGATGGACACTCTCAAAGTTGACGAGAATACTCCAATACAGTCAAAAATGCTCACAGGTGTTATTGAGTCCTCACAGAAGAAGATAGAGGGCAGAAACTTCAACATCAGAAAGAATGTCCTTAACTACGACGACGTTATGAACACACAGCGTGAGATAATCTATAAGCAAAGACAGCAGGTGCTTGACGGAGAAGATCTCCATGACAACATTCTCGGCATGATAAAGGAGTTCGTTGAGGATTCTGTAAATATGTATATCACTGACGAGGACGTTCAGGATAACTGGAACCTGCAGGGTCTTAAGGACAGACTTATGGGCATAATTACAGTTGAGGACGACTTCAACTACACCCCACAGGAGCTTGACGAGATATCAAAGCAGGATATAATCGACTTGCTTGAAGACAGAGCTTTGAAGATATACGCAAAGCGTGAGGAAGACCTTGGTCAGGAACTTCTTCATGAGATAGAGAGAGTCGTTTTGCTTAAAGTTGTCGATACAAAGTGGATGGCACATATCGACGATATGGACGAGCTGAAAAAGGGTATCGGTCTTCGTTCATACGGTCAGAAGAACCCAGTAGTCGAGTATCGTATGGAAGGTATGGATATGTTCGACGATATGGTAGCATCTATCCGTGAAGATACTGTAAGAATGTTGTTCACCATTCAGGTAAGGAAGAACAGCGCCGCTCCAAAGAGAGAGGACGTTCTCAAGCCGGGCGAGCATCATAACATGACCATAAGAAAGGCTAAGAAGCCGGGCAGGAACGATCTTTGCCCATGCGGAAGCGGCAAGAAGTATAAGAACTGCTGCGGTGCCGGAAACGGTGTACAGGCTGACGAAGCCGAGCAGGCAGAGAATAGCTCTGACAGTTCTGAGGAATAAAAACAATATGCAGGACGGTGAAAACAGCCGTCCTGTTTTGGATATAAGAATAATAGGAGTGTAGTGAAATGTCAACAGCATTTAAAAGCGCAGATATACTTCTGCCTAAGAACGCCGATATGTCAAAATGGGCAGTAGTTGCCTGCGACCAGTATACCTCTGAGCCTGAGTATTGGGCTGACGTGGAAAAGATAACAGAGGGTGCAAAAAGCGCACTTAACCTTATCCTGCCTGAGGTCTATCTGGAGGACGATAACGTTGATGAAAGAATAGCCGGCATACATAAGAATATGGACAGCTATATCAGCGAGGGCGTTTTTGAAGAGTATAAGGACGCTATGATATACGTTGAAAGAACACAGTCTGACGGAAAGGTCAGAGCAGGCATCGTTGGCGCTATCGACCTTGAAGAGTATGACTACCGCAAAGGCTCGAAGTCTGCCGTAAGAGCAACAGAAGCCACAGTTGTGGAGAGAATACCGCCTAGAATAAAGGTAAGACGTGGCGCACCTGTTGAGCTGCCGCATATCATGATACTCGTTGACGATACAGAAAAAAGCGTTGTTGAGCCGCTTGAAGCCCACAAGGGAGAAATGAAAAAGCTCTATGACTTTGACCTTATGAAAAAGGGTGGTCATATCGCAGGCTATCTTATTGAAAAGCCTATGCAGGAAAAGATAATAGCCGCACTTGAAAAGCTTGGTGATATCGACGCTTTCAATACAAAGTATGGTCTTAAGGAAACTTCACCGCTCGTTTACGCTATGGGTGACGGCAACCATTCTCTCGCTACTGCAAAGGAATTTTACGAGGAGCAGAAGAGAGAAAACCCTGATAAGGACATGAGCAATGCACTTTGCAGATATGCCCTTGTGGAGATAGTGAATCTCCATTCGCCTGCACTTGAATTTGAAGCTATCCATAGAATAGTTACAGACGTTGATACAAAGGCTCTTATGAGCGAAATGACAGCGGCTCTGGAGCTTTCTGAGGAAAAGTCAGAGCAGGCAATAGTTGTCTGCGACAATGGCGAGGAAAAGACTCTCTATATACATAAGCCGACTTCAAAGCTCACTGTTGGCTCATTGCAGAATTTCCTTGACAGCTATATCAAGGAAAAGGGCGGCAAGGTGGACTATATCCACGGCGCAGAGGTCATAAGAGAGCTTTCCGCAAAGGAAAATTCCATAGGCTTTATGCTCCCTGACATGGGCAAGGAAGAGCTTTTCCCGACTGTTATCGTTGACGGTGCACTGCCAAGAAAAACGTTCTCCATGGGTCATGCCGAGGATAAGAGATTTTATGTTGAGGCAAGGAAAATATTGAAATAGAAACATTAAAGAAATGTTGAAATAGAAAAATCGTAGACAATATATTTTAAAAGGAGTTTTTACGATGATAATTGAAGAAGTCAAAAAGGAACTTACAGGACATATCATTCCCTTCTGGAATAAGCTGAGAGATGATGAGAACGGTGGATTTTACGGCTTTATGAGCTATGACCTCAAACTGGATAAGCAGGCTGATAAGGGCGTTATCCTCCACGCAAGAATACTTTGGTTCTATTCAAAAGCGTATATCACTCTGGGCGATAAGACACTTCTTGACAACGCACGCCACGCTTACGAGTTTATCAAAAACCACTGCATCGACTATGAGTACGGCGGAGTTTATTGGATGATGAACTATAAGGGCGAGCCTGCCGACACTATGAAGCATACATACAACATCGCATTTGCTATCTATGCATTGTCATGCTACTATAACGCAAGCGGAGATAAGGAAGCTCTTGAGCTTGCATATAAGCTTTTCCACGACATCGAGAACAACACTCTCGATGAGTACGGCTACAGAGAAGCTTTTGACAGACAGTGGAACTTGGTATCAAATGACGCTCTTTCTGAGAATGGCTTGCAGGCTGATAAGACAATGAACGCTATCCTCCACCTTATCGAAGCTTATACCGAGCTTTATAAGGCAGACCACAACGAGGAAGTTGCTAAAAGGCTTAAATTCCAGCTTGGTCAGATGAGAGATATTGTTTATACTCCTGAAACAAACGCTCTGAAAGTTTTCTTTGACACAAAGTTCGACCTTGTGGGAGATATCCATTCATTTGGTCACGATATCGAAGCAACATGGCTCATGGATCTTGCCTGCGATACTCTTGGGGACGAGGAGCTTAAAAAGCAGTTTGCTGAAATGGATCTTAAGATCTCTCATAATATCCAGAACATCGCTTTGGATAACGGCGCACTGAACAACGAGCGTGAGAACGATAAGATAGACAAGAAGCGTGTATGGTGGGTAGAGGCAGAGTCTGTTGTTGGCTTCATCAACGCTTATCAGCACAGCGGAGAAAAGAAGTTCCTTGAAAGTGCAAGAAGTGTGTGGGAGTATATCAAGGCTGAGATGATCGACAAGAGAGAAGGCTCAGAGTGGTATTCCGAGGTTTCCTATGACCATAAACCGCACGATTGGAAAGAGATAGTCGGCCCATGGAAATGCCCTTATCATAACGGCAGAATGTGCATGGAGGTCATCAACAGAGGCGTGGACTTCTGATGTTCAGGTATGAAACACACCTGCATACCGCCGAGGGAAGCGGCTGTGCCTCTGCAAGCGGAGCAGAGCAGGCAAGGCGTTATAAAGCATCGGGCTATGACGGGATCATCGTCACCGATCACTTTTTCAACGGCAACTGTGCTGTTACCAACTTTGACAGTTGGGAGGACAGAGTGAACAAGTTCTGCAAGGGCTATGAGAATGCCAAAGAAGTGGGTGACAAGATAGGTCTGAAAGTCTTTTTCGGTCTGGAGTATTCCTACTTTGGTGCAGACCTTTTGACATATGGTATCGGCAAGGACTTCCTCCTTGTTAACGATAACCTTAGCGACATAAGCTTCTATCAGTTTGCCGACAGAGTGCATAAAGCAGGGGGCGTGCTAGTCCATGCCCACCCTTTTCGTGAAGCGGATTGGTATATCCATGAAATAAAGCTCCTGCCGAAATGGATAGACGGCGTTGAGGTCTATAACAGCGGAAACAGCAAAGAGGTCTATAATCAGCGTGCAAAATGGTATGCCGAGCAGTTCGGCTTTGCACAGACGGGCGGTACGGATAATCACCACCTGTGGGTGGAGGACAGCCGTATCAGCGGTGTTGCAACTGACGAGCCTATCAATTCCATAGAAGATTACATAGAATTTCTCCGTGACGGAAAGCTTACCCCGATAATTCCGGAAAAGCCGGCTGAAACATAAATAAAAACTTCAATGACGTTTTTTCGCCATTGAAGTTTTTTTACTATGAAATTTTGCTTTCATTTACCGAAACATCGTCGGAATAAGATTCCGATTCAGCGGCAGAATCGTCGGGAACACGAATGTAAGTATCAACGGCGACGAATGTGTTTTCATCAACATACTTAAACGGGCTGTCAAAAGCTTCTTTATATTTTTCGTGCTGTAAATTGTTTCCGATTGTAAATTCAATTAGTATCTGATCTCTTGCTTCGTGATAGGTTTTAATAGTATATGTTCTGGTTTCAGACCACATTTTTATCGTATCCTGCTTTGCGGTCTCGTCATAAAACGTAAACAGCTTATTGCAAAGATATTCCGAATCTCCGCTGTATTTCAGAGTGTTGTTTTCTCCTATTATAAAATAATCTTTGCTTATATCTCCGTTTGGATAATATTTTCCCATATTCAGCATTGGTTCCTGATAGGTATCGTCATGGGGACAGCTGTAGTTAAAGGTATTTATCCCGCTTTCATCATCTTCAGGTTCATCAGAAGAAACTATGTTCTTTATGCCAAAATACCAAAAGCAAAATATAAAAGCGACGGCAATAACTACCCATATTATTATGCCAACGTGTTTAGCTTTCATAGTTGTACCCCCATATAATTTTCAGATTAAATACTCTATGTTTAAATTATACAGTTTGTAATCATAAATGTCAATGTGCAATATGAATAACAAAAAACAAATTTTGTATATATAGTCACATTTCAACAGAACTTTGTGCGTTTATCTAATTTTATTATTCCTATTGACAAATCCACATTAATGAGCTAAAATATAAATGTTATTATTTTATATGGTGAGAAAGGAAAACCAAAATATGAAAATCAAAAAACTACTTGCGGCAGTGCTTTCCCTTGCAATGGGCGTATCAATGATGACAGCCTGTGGCAGTTCGGACAGCTCCTCAAAGGCTGAAAACGATTCTTCAGCTACAGAAAATACTCAGAAGCATACCAATGACCCTATGACAGTGACCACTGCAAAAGACCTTGTGGCACAGATGAAAGTGGGCTGGAATCTGGGCAATACCATGGACGCCACAGGCGGCTCAGGTCTTGACGCTGAAACCTCATGGGGAAATGTGGAAACCACAAAATTGATGATAGACCAGGTCAAGGACGCAGGCTTCAACGTGTTCAGACTTCCTGTTTCATGGGGTACTCACATGGACGAGAACTATACAGTTGACGAAGCATGGATGAACAGAGTTCAGGAAATAGTTGATTACGGTATCGACAACGGAATGTTCGTTATCCTCAACACCCACCACGAGGAGTGGTATATGCCTAAGAAAGACCGTGCCGATAAGGATATAGAGCAGCTCAAAGCCCTCTGGAAACAGATATGCGACAGATTTCAGGGCTATGACGAGCACCTCATTTTCGAGGGCGTGAACGAGCCTAGACTTAGAGGCGAGGGCAACGAGTGGATAGGCGACGCTGAGTCAAGAGAAGTCGTAAATCAGTACGCAAAGGCATTCGTTGAAACTGTTCGTGCTTCCGGTGGAAACAACCCTAACAGATGTATAATGGTAACGCCATATGCTGCTTCATCATCAAAACAAAACATGGAAGCTTTGGAAGTTCCACAGGGCGACGATAAGATAATAGTTTCTATCCATGCTTATCTTCCATATTCATTTGCACTTGATACCGCAGGCACAGACCAGTATACAAGTATCGACTCTTCTATCACAACACTCTTTACCGATATCAATGAAGTGTTCCTCAGCAAGGGAATACCTGTAATAATCGGTGAGTTTGGCTCTGTAAACAAGGATAATACAGAAGCAAGAGTTCAGTGCGTAAAGGGTTATCTCAGCACCGCAAAGCAGTATGGCGTACCATGCTGTTGGTGGGATAACGGCACAAGAATAGGAAACGGTGAGAACTTCGGACTTCTCAACAGATCCGAGGGTGGCTGGTATTTCCCTGAAATAATCGACGCTATCAAGGAAACAGTAAATAGCTAAAAAAATCAAGGACGGAAGCGATTCCGTCCTTTTTTTGTGCGCAAATTATGTGCAATTTTTGTGGGGCGAATTGATATCTTGCGAGCGGTGGGCAATCTTGCGGTAAACGGGCGAACGCTGTTCGCCCCTACAAAAATTTATATTATTATCGTTTTTTATCAATACATTTATGTAGGGGAGCGGCGCAATTTTTTTGTGTAGGGGACGGCGCCCTCGACGTCCCGCCACTCTCGTTCGTTTCAATCACAAACTGTTTTGTTCATTAAACGCCACAAAAAGGCGCTGTAAAAAAACGCGCAATAAAAAAAGACTGCAACCACCCTTAAAA
>ERZ791911.1166-NODE-1166-length-13338-cov-9.462094_pt1 | contig 13338 bp, 7 predicted proteins | sample MGYA00510142_ERZ791911 | MGnify/ENA primary metagenome ERZ791911 (study PRJEB30046, sample SAMN00792056) | human gut metagenome | study: EMG produced TPA metagenomics assembly of the A metagenome-wide association study of gut microbiota in type 2... | reverse complement strand
AGAGCGGAAAACGAGACTCGAACTCGCGACCCCAACCTTGGCAAGGTTGTGCTCTACCAACTGAGCTATTTCCGCATTAGTGGTATTTCGGAGTGCAAATATAAACGGTTTTTTTTATTCCTCAAAATTTTTGCCCGGAAATTTACGAGACAAAAATCAAAAAAACTGTCATACAACCCTTCAGAACCGGTTTTTAATGCTAAATCCGACTATCTGACAACAGAAAGCTATTCCGCCACCACTCCCCAGCCGCCGCCTAACGCCTTATAGAGCTGCACCAAAGCGAGGTGTTCGTCCCGTACGGCGTTGCTCAAACCGATCTGGGCATCGAAATACCGGCGCTGGGCATCCAGCACGTCGATATAATTGATACTGCCGCCCCGGTACTGCAAATTGGCCAGTTCGACGTATTTGCGGGCAGCATCGCGCAGAGCGACCTTCAACGCGGCCGTTTTGCGGACGTTACGGTAAGTGACTACCGCATCGTTGGCTTCCTTGAAAACCTCCAGCACCTTCTTCTCGTACCCCAGCCGGGCTACGTCGTATGCCGCCAATGCCGCACGATATTTGGCCTGCTTGCGTCCGAAGCCGAAGACCGGAGCGGCGATCGCAGCGGCCACATACGAGAACGGGGAGCGAAAGAAACCCTGCAACGCATCGTTCTCCCAACCGCCTACCAGATTGAAGGTCAGCCGGGGAAAACGATCTGCATAGGCCATCCCCGCCGAAGCCATCGCCGAACGCAACTGTTGTTCGGAAGCCCGTACGTCGGGACGCCGCTGCAACAGTCCCGAAGGCAGACCGACAGGCAGACTGTCCGGAAACTCGGCTTCGATATTCATTTGACCGCGCAACACCTCCCAGTCAGGAGATTTTCCCATAAGCAATGCAATACTGTTTTCCATAATTTCGATCCTGCTCTCCAGATCCGGAATCAGGGTCGCCGTCGAAGCGTATTCCACTTTGGCCTGCTGGTAAACGGTTTCGGAGGTAAGACCGCCCTCGAACCGCAACTGCGCCTGCTGCACACCCTCGCTGCGCGTTCGGAGCGTACGACGCACGATGGAAAGCTCGTTATCCAAAGCCATCAACTGAAAATAGGCCGTCGCAACTTCCGCGACGAGAGTCATACGCATCGCACGCCAATCCTCGACCGAAGAGAGATACTCCGCCCCGCCCTTGCGCTTGGCCCAGCGCAGGTTTCCCCAAAGGTCCAGCTCCCAACTGACGGAGAGCTTGGCACTGAACTCCGGATCACGGCTCGACTCCTCGTCGGCATAATCGTTCGTTTCGTAATCAGCCAGCCCTTTGGCCGAAAAATTCGGCAAACGCTCGGCCTTGCTTATCCGATACAACTGCCGCATCTGCTCCACACGAGCCGCCGCCGCAAGCATATCCTTGTTATTTTCCAAGGTCAGCTCGATGACCCGGCGCAACGTCGAATCCCCGTAAAACTGCCACCAGCTCAGATCGGCGATGGTCAGCGAATCGGTATAGCCCGAAGCGATCTGCCCGGGCATCTCCACCTCGGGGGCCTGACAGTGCCGCACAGCCGAACAGGAAGAGAATCCGACGGTCAGTGCAGCCAAAATGACAAATATCGCAACTCGTTTCATCGTTTCTTCAGTTTTGCTTTAATCCGGTAAATCCACACGAAGAAGAAGGGCACGAAGACGATGCCGACAGAGATAGCTACCAGCATACCGAAAAAGACGCCCGTACCGATACCCTGACGGCTCGCCGACCCCGGACCCGATGCGAACACCAGCGGCAGCAGGCCGAGGATGAACGCCAGCGAGGTCATCACGATCGGGCGGAAACGCAGGTGTGCGGCCTTGAGTGCCGCCGACACCACGTCGCGGCCTTTTTCCACCTCCTCCTTGGCAAACTCTACGATCAAAATGGCATTCTTGGCCACCAGACCTACGAGCATCACCAGGCCGATCTGAAAATAGATGTTGTTTTCCAAACCGCAAACCCAGATACCCAGATAGGCACCGATTCCGGCTACGGGCAGCGAGAGAATGACCGCGACGGGCACCGACCAGCTCTCGTACTGGGCGGCGAGGAAGAGGAAGACGAACAGGAAAGCCAGCGCCAGCACAAGACCCGTCTGTCCACTCACATGCTTCTCCTGGTAAGAAAGGCCGCTCCACTCGACGCCCACCGACGCAGGCAATTTCTCACGCACGATATTTTCCAGCTCGTCCATCGCCTGTCCCGAACTGTATCCGTGAGCCGCTTCGCCCGTGATGGTCGCAGCGTTGAACATATTGAAACGCTTGATCGTACCGGCACCCGTCGTATAGTGCGTTGTACCGAGCGACGTGACGGGAATCATCGCCCCGTCGGCACCCCGTACGAAGAAGAGGTTCAGGTTGTCGCGGTAAGCCCGATAAGGCGCGTCGGCCTGAATATATACACGGTATATACGGTTGAACATATTGAAGTCATTGACGTAGATCGAACCCGTGAACGCTTTCATCGTAGAGAAGATGTCGGACATCGAAACCCCGACCAACTGCGCTTTGTCGCGGTCCACGTCGAAATAAAGCTGCGGAATATCGGCTTGCATCGAAGAGGCCAGCCCCGTAAACTCGGGCCGCTGCTCGGCATAGTGCATCAACGTATCCACCGCCCGCTGCAGATCGGCATAGCCGGCATCCCCGCGAGCTTCGAGCACCATTTCGAAACCGCCCGAGGTTCCCAGACCGGGAATGACGGCAGGCGTCGAAAGATAGACCTTGCTTTCGGGATAACGCGACAACTCGTCGCGCACACGTTTCATCACTTCGCTGATATCCTCCGATTCCCGCTCCTTCCAGGACTTGAGGATCACTGTCAGTTGGCTGCGGGCCTGGTTGCTGCCCACACGAGGACTCGAACCCGTCACGTTGAGTACATACTCCACATCGGGATCCTGCATCAGAAAGGCCATCGCCCGGTCGGTCACCGTACGCGTACGCTCGATGGTCGCCCCTTCCGGAAGTTCCAGTTCGACGGTGAAATACCCCTGATCCTCCTGCGGCATGAAACTCTCGGGCACGAGTTTATTCATCAACCAGATACCGATGAGTACCACGCCGAAGGCGGCGAACATACGGCGCGAATGGGCGAGCGCCCGGCCGATCATACGGCCGTAGAGCTTATTGCCTTTCGCAAGACCGAAATTGATATACCGGAAAAACCGTTTCTTCCGGCCGCCTCTGTCGGGCTTCAACAGGTAGGCGCACATCACGGGGCTGAGCGTCAGCGCCACGACCGTAGAGATGATTACCGATACGGCGATCGTAATGGTAAACTGGCGATAGAGCTGCCCCGTAATGCCCGAAAGGAAGCTCACCGGGACGAACACGGCGCACAGCACCAGCGACATGGCGATCAACGCTCCGCTCAGGCTCCGCATTGCCTTCTTGGTCGCTTCGTAGGGCGAAAGCCCCTCCTCGTTCATGATGCGATCGACGTTTTCGACCACGACGATCGCGTCATCGACCACGATACCGATGGCAAGAATCAGACCCAGCAGGGTCAGCATATTGAGCGAGAAGCCGAACACGAGCATCACGCCGAAGGTACCGATGAGCGAGATCGGCACGGCCACGATCGGAATGAGCGTCGCCCGCCAGCTCTGCAACGAAAGGAATACCACCAGAATCACCAGCAGCAACGCTTCGAAAAGCGTCTGATAGACGTGATGGATCGATTCGGAAATGTAGGTAGTCATATCGAAAGGAATCTCGTAAGAGATACCCTCCGGAAAATTGCGGCTGATCTCCTCCATCTGGGCCTTCACCGCCTCGGCCACCTCCATTGCATTGGCTCCCGGAAGCATCTTGATCTCCAGCACGGCGGCATTACCGCCGTTGATACCGCTTTCGGTATTGTAGGACGACGCTTCGAGCGAAATGCGCGCCACGTCTTTCAGGCGGATGATCGAACCGTCGGGATTGGCCCGGATGACGATATCTTCGAACTGGCTGACCGACGACAAACGTCCCTGCGCCGTAATGGGGATCGTCACGTCGAGGCCCGTCATCGGAGCCTGCCCCAGCACGCCGGCCGCCGACTCGCGGTTCTGATCCTTCAACGCGGATTGCAGATCCTTGACCGTCAGCCCCAGGTCGGCCAGCTTGTCGGGCTGCACCCAGATCTGCATGGCGTAGTAGCGGCTGCCGACGTTCGAAATACTGCCCACGCCGGGAATACGGCGCAGCAGGTCCAGCACGTTGAGCGTGGCGTAATTACTCAAATATATTTCGTCGAACTTGGGGTCGGACGAGAGCAGCGTGATGGTCATCAGTTTGCTGGCGGCCTGTTTCTCGACCGAAATACCGTTCTGCACCACCTCGGCCGGCAGGCGTGCCTCGGCCTTCTTCAGGCGGTTCTGGACATCCACGGCCGCCAGATCGGGATCGACCGAAATATCGAAGGTGACGGTCGCGGAGAAACCGCCCGAGTTGGAGCTCGACGACTCCATATAGATCATGCCGGGCGTACCGTTCAGCTCCTGCTCGATGGGGGTAGCAACGGCCTGTGTCACGGTCTGCGCGTCGGCACCGGGATAGGACGCCGAAACACGCACCACAGGCGGTACGATCTGCGGATACTGATCGACGGGCAGCAGCGCGAGGCCGATGGCGCCGACGATGACGATGATGATGGAAAGTACCGTGGAAAAGACCGGCCGGTCGATGAAAAAGTCGGCTTTCATGGGCTACTCCTCCTCTGGATTCGCCTCCTCTTCACGAGGAGCCACGGGTTCGACCTTCATGCCGTGCGTCAGCTTGTGATAGCCTTCGACGACGATATTTTCATACGAGGCAAGTCCTCGTTCGACGATGAAGTTATTGCCCGTTTCCGGACCCGTTTCCACGAAACGCTTCTCCACGATGCTGTCCCGGCGCACGACGAAGACATAGGCGCCGCCCTTCTCGATAATCAGGGCCTTCTTGGGAACCACGACCGCCCGTTCGAGCACGTCGAGCAGCAGTTTGACCTTAGTGAACTGTCCGGGGAGCAGGATATGGTCGGGATTGGGCATCTCGGCCCGCACGGAGAAGGTACCCGTCTGGGGATCGACCTGCGGATCGGCGAAATCGACCAGTCCCCGATAGGGATACTGCGCCCCGTCGGCCAACGTGACCGTAATATAGGGGTCCCACTTGCGGGTCGAATCCTTATGGCCCAGATTGACGTTACGGGCCTTGCTACGCAGGTAATCCAGCGCGGTCATACTGAAATCGACCCGCACCGTATCGCTCTTTACCACGGTGGCCAGCAGCGACTTGCCGCCAGGACCGACGAGCGTACCGATATCGGCGTTCCGCTCGGAAATGTAACCCGAAATGGGCGACTGCACGGTCGTGTAGCCGAGTATCATTTCAGCCTGCGTAAGGTCGGCTTCGCTCACCACCACGTCCGCCACAGCGCTCTCGTAGGAGGCGATGGCGTTATCCAGGTCGAGCTGACTGGCGGCATTCTGCTCATACAGCGGACGAATACGGTTCAGGTCGCGCTCGGCCTTCAGAGCCTGGGCCCGGGCTTTGTTCAACTGCGCCTTGGCCTTGTTCGCACGGGCGCGATAGACCGTCGGGTCGATGATGAAAAGCGTCTGGCCCTTCTTGATATAGGTTCCCTCGGCAAAGAGCATCTTCTCCAGATAACCTTCGACGCGGGCCCGGATCTCGACGAATTGCTGGGCCCGGATACGGCCCACGTACTCGCCATAGATGCTGACATCTTCGACCTGCACCGGTTCGACGGCCACCACCGGCAGTGCGGCGGCCTGCGGCCGGGGACGCAGCAACACGACGAGCAGAACGACCAGCACCACGACGGCACAGCCGATGAAGATCCAGTGCTTACGAGTCAGTTTCACCCGAATACGAGGTGTTTTGGCCGCTATTTTTTTCAGTTTCTCCAAATTCAACTCTTTCAGATTCGGTTTCATTTCATAAGTAGTTTTTATCCATAAAAGGGTTAAAGGACTTTACCCAAACCCCGCGCCAATCCTGTTCTATCCGGATAAGCGAATCATACACAATATAATACGCCTGCAACAGACGAGGCCGATCCTGTGGCGTGAATCTACAAAATGTAGAATTATTCCACACCGGAGCCTACCGGCTGTGGCGTAAAAACCCCCGGTGCCCGATAATCGCCGCCAGGCGCCCCGGATGCAGGGATTTGCCCGCAACGATAAGGGTGACGGCCAACAGGATCAAGCCGATACCCGCAGCAAGCCGCGCAGTGAACAATTCACCGAAGATAGTCACGCCGATCACCACTGCCGTCAGCGGCTCCAAAGCCCCCATAACAGCGGTCGGAGTAGAACCGATGGCATGCACGGCAACGGTCATCAACACCAGCGAAACGACCGTAGGAATCAGAGCCAGCATCGCCGCCCCCCCCCACATCGAGGGTGTCGAGAGAAGCTGCAAAGGCTGGTCGGGACAACACAGCGAATACAACACGATCGCAGCCACGCCGAACAACAGCACGTAAAACGTAAGCTTCACCGACGACATATTCAACGAAGCACGGTTGACCACCACGATATAGAGCGCATACGAGAGCGACGAAGCCATGACCAGCACAACGCCCGCAGTATTGAGTACCGCACCGCCCTCACCCCGGTACAGCAACGCGATTCCGCACAGAGCCAGGGAAATGGAGAGGACCGTGACCAGCGAAATTCGCTCCCTGAAGAAAATCGCCATGATGACGGCCACCATGACCGGATAGACGAAAAGAAGGGTGGAGGCGATCCCCGCATCCATATAGTGAAAACTCATGAACAACGTGAGCGACGATACGGCGAACATCACTCCCAGCAATCCCAGCACGGAGAACTCCCGGCGCGTAATGCGCAGCGAAGTTTTCTGCACCAACAACAGGGCTGCCAGCAGTACGGCGGCAAGCGCATAGCGGTAAAACAGCACGGAATTGGTGTTTATTCCCGCCCGGTAGAGTGACAAAGCACCGAGGGGATTCATCCCGTAACTCACGGCGGCAACGATGCCGCAAAGGGTTCCTTTCGATTTCTCGCTCATGGATCGACAATTTCAACCGGCCGCAAAAATACGAAATAATTCGGCCGTTCGGTAAAGATAGCGCTTATAAATCGACCTCGGAAAAGGGAACGAGATGCGGTAATTCGTCCGGAAAGGTTAAAATATCGGCCGGGTTTCGTATCTTTGTGCCACTGTTTCCGATAACCCTCCGGAACCGCCCGGTTCCTTCGGAGCGATCCGGAACAATACGGTTTTACGGAAAATGCCTTTCGGGGCCAAATACATATCGAAATGAAAAAGTTACTTCTGATCTTTCTGCTGATCGCCGCCTGGAGTGTGCAGGCCCGCGAAGTATATCCGCTCTGCGACGACTGGCTCTTCTCGTTCCGCTACGAAAACAGCAGCGACAACGCCCGCTGTGTCACGCTGCCGCACACCTGGAACCTCGATGCACTGGCCGGGACGATCCCATACCTGCGCACGACCGCCGACTATCAGCGCAAACTCTACGTACCGCAGACCTGGACCGGAAAGCGGCTCTTCCTGAAATTCTACGGCGTGGAGAGCGTCGCCCACCTCTTCGTAAACGGAACTTACGTCGGCGAGCACCGGGGCGGAACGACCGCTTTCGTCTTCGAAATCACCGACCGGGTGAAATACGGCAGCGAAAACCTGCTTCGCGTAGCCGTGAGCAACGCCATTACGGGCGACGTGCTGCCGCTCTCGTCCATCCACAACATCTACGGCGGCATCAGCCGGGAGGTAGAACTCATCGTCACCGACCCCACCGCCGTATCGCCTCTGTATCTGGGCTCGTCGGGAGTCCTGATCCACCCTCGGGCCGTATCGACCGAACGGGCCGAAGCCGAGGCCGAAATCCACCTCATCTCGAAAGGCGACAACTTCTGCCGCGTGACCCTCGAAGCGTTCGATCCGGACGGAATTCAGGCCGCAGCCAAAACGATAAAGGCCAAACTCGACGGCAAACCCGTCGTCATCCCCTTCACGGTCGAAAATCCCCGACTGTGGGACCTCGATCACCCCAACCTCTATCGAATGCGGGTATCCGTCGAGAGCGACACCTCGCGCGATGAGATCGAAATCGCCACGGGCTTCCGCAACATCCGCGTCACACCCGAAGAGGGTTTCCGCCTCAATGACTCGCTCGTTCGGGTTCACGGCGTAACGCTCTACTACGACCGTCCGGGCACGGGTAGCGCTATGGAGGCGGAGGACTATGCCGAAGATTTCGCTTTCATACGCGAGTTGGGAGCCAATGCCCTGCGCTCGCCCGCAGGACCGCACGCCCCCTGTCTGTACGACCTCTGCGACCGCACAGGCGTACTGGTCTGGATCGACTTGCCGCTGATCCGGGCACCTTTCCTCAGCGACGTTTCCTATTATCCGAACCCGCAACTCGAGGCGAACGGTCGCCAGCAACTGCGCGAAATCATCGCCCAGCATATCAACCGGCCGTCAGTGGTCATCTGGGGACTCTTCGACTGCCTCTGGCAACGGGGCGAAAACCCCGTGCCCTATGTGCGGACACTGAACGAACTGGCAAAAAAAATGGACCGCAGCCGCCCGACGGCGGCCACCAGCAACCAGGACGGAGAACTGAACCAGATCACCGACCTGATCGTATGGGCGCAGAACATCGGCTGGGACAAAGGCCGCACGGAAGACCTCGAAATCTGGCTCGGCCAGCTTCGGTCGGGGTGGAACCAGCTCCGTTCGGGCATCTGCTACGGTGAAGCGGGGCAGATCGAACAACAAGGCGATCCGGCTCGCCGACGCCGCTCGAACAGCCTGCTCTGGCAGCCGGAAGGACGGCAGACCCGTTTTCATGAAGATTACACGAAATACCTGGCACAAGACACGCTGCTGTGGGGAACCTGGATCAACACCCTGTTCGACTACGGCTCGGCCCGCCGTCCGCAGGGCGTGGAGGCTACGGGGCTCGTCACGCTGGACCGACGACGCCGCAAGGACGCTTTCCATCTTTACAAGGCTTTGTGGAACAACACCGAACCTACGCTCCACATCGCCGGACGCCGGGAGGATGAGCGTAACGGCGACTTGCAGACCGTAACCGTCTATTCTTCGGCCGGAGAGCCGGTCGTAACCCTCTCGGGCGACACGCTCGCGGTCGAGCAATACGCACCGTGCATCTACCGCTGCGACTCGGTACGGCTCAACGGCCGGATGAAGATAGAAGCGAAAGCCGGGGATTTATACGACGAAACGTTCCTTACCGGAAACTGCGCCTTAGTAGCTCCGCCGCGTCGGGACCCTCAGCAAACAGCAGGTCTGCGACTGACAAATTAGGCGCGAAAGGCAGCCGGTCGGAAAAGACCTGGAAATAGGACTCGGCATGAAACGCCGGGTCCTCTTTTTGTTTGGGCCTCAGATCGAGGTCGCCGGGAGCGGCTTCGACGTATTGCTCCGAAATACGGGGGCGGTTCTGCACATTCAGTTTTTGAAGCAGCACCTCCGTCAGTTCGAGGTCGTAATCGACCAGAAAATCGTATTCCCGCCGATAGAAAGGCTCGAACGAGGAGCGGTAGTGATCGAAATAGGGCGATCCCCGGTAAGCCGACACCAACGAAATCCAATGCTGGTGCTGCCACCGCTTCGAATAGTCGAGCCGCACATCCCGCATCGGCGTACGGGGACGGTTGGCATGCCGCACGTGCACCGTGAGGTCCATCACGCCGCCCGAAGCGAGAATTTGCGCCCGATTGCGCTCCGAACGCTTGACAAAATGTTCCCCGAGGTCGATGACGCAATCGTCGCACAGCAGGTGTGCGAAATATTCGACCGACCCCAAATAGGCTGCAGGCAGAATCGTCATGGTCGTTCCGGTTGATTTTCAGGATCGGCCCAATCGCCGTTGGCCTTGATGAGCGCCACGAGCCGATCGAGCGCCTCCTCCTGAGGGATGTTCTTCTCCACCACCGTGCGCCCCTTGTAAAGGGTGATACGCCCCGGAGCGGCGCCCACGTAGCCGTAATCGGCGTCGGCCATCTCGCCGGGTCCGTTTACGATACAACCCATCACGCCGATTTTCAAATTTTTAAGGTGCGAGGTTCGGGCACGGATCGCCGCGAGCGTTCCCTCTATATCGTAAAGCGTACGACCGCAGCTCGGGCAGGCGATGTATTCGGTGCGGGACATCCGCACGCGGGCCGCCTGCAGGATCATCAGCTCGATCTCCGCGATCTCCTTTTCCGAAAGGTGCGGCGCGTCGATCCGAATGCCGTCCGCCAACCCGTCCAGAAAGAGCGGCCCCAGATCGGCGGCGGCTTTGACGGCGACGGCTTCGACCGTCGGATCCTCGTAACGGCGGCACACCGCGACGGGTTCGTCCACCCGGTCGAGGCTCAGGATCGCGGCCCGCAGCTCGGCCGTAGGATTCTCGGTCAGGGCTTCGATCACCCGCCAGTCGGCAGGCAACTCGGAGTGAATCAAGGGAGTTTGTATATCGCTCCGCCGACAATATCGCGTCGGCGTATAGCGCTCCGGGTATTTGACGGAGAACACCCCGCTGCGGCGGGCAAAATGATCGACCAAAAGCTGCGCCACGGGGATCTCGTTCTCGGGCGCTTCGGTCAGCGAAACGCGGATCGTGTCGCCGATACCGTCCGCCAAAAGCGCTCCGATACCGACAGCGCTCTTGATGCGTCCTTCGATCCCGTTTCCCGCTTCGGTGACGCCCAGGTGGAGCGGATAATCCATCCCCTCCCGCTCCATCGCTTCCGCCAGAAGCCGGTAGGCGGCCACCATGACCCGCGTATTGCTCGACTTCATCGACACCACGACCTGATCGAACGCCTTTTCGCGGCAGACGCGCAGGAACTCCATCGCCGAGGCCACCATCCCTTCGGGGGTATCGCCCCACTCGTCGAAAACGCGCTTCGAGAGCGAACCGTGATTCACGCCGATGCGGATCGCCACGCCGCGCTCCCGGCATCGGTCGATGAGGGCTTCGAACTCCCCGTGCGATGAGTTATAATTTCCGGGGTTGATGCGCACCTTGTCCACGTATTTCGCAGCGATCGCAGCCACTTCGGGCACGAAATGGATGTCCGCCACGACGGCGGCATCGCATCCCTCCTCCCGCAAACGGCGGACGATCCGCTCCAAATTCTCTCCCTCCCGACGCCCCTGGGCCGTCAGCCGGACGATAGGACCTCCGGCCCGGAAGATGCGTTCGATCTGCCGAATACAGGCTTCGGTATCCTTGGTGTCGGTATTGGTCATCGACTGCACGGCGATCGGGCGGTCACCTCCGATCACAACCCGTCCGATGCGGACTTCACGGCTCGGGCGGCGCTCATACTTGGTCAAATTCATGTCCTGCCAGAATTTATTACCACAAAGGTAGTGAAAATGAAGGCAGGATAAAACAGACATTCGCGTTTTATCCTGCACAAACCGGAATGGCGACCGTTCGGCGGCGCCGCGCTATCGGGCAGTCATATTCTCCAACTCCTTGAGGATGTAGTAGCGGTTCAGGGATACGGGAGCCTTCTTTTCGTCCAGATAACGGTAAATGGCCGTAATGCCGCAGGCGAGCCGGACCGTCGCGTCCCGATCGGGCGAAGCGGCCGCGAAATCGAACAGCAGCTCGGCGAATTTTTCCAGGTTCTCGTCGCTGAAGCCATACTCGCGGGTCAGCACGCCGATAAAGTCCTCCCGGGCCAGCAGAGTGTCGATATCCAGATCGAGCGCCTCCGCCAACTCCGTCCGGGCGGTTTCGCAAACGGCCTCTCCCGCCCCGCTTCTCCGCAGGATGCCCGCCTTCTGCAAAAGGGCTTCGATGAGTTTGCCGATCTTGTCGATCTCCCGCAGGATGTAATCTTCCATAACTCCTCCTTATTTGCCGAAAGGTACTGAAAAATCTTCGGAAATATCCGTCCCTGCGGACAAAATCGGGCAAAATATCCGATCGACAAAAGTTCGATACTCTGCTACGAATCCTTTTCCGCCCTGTTCGGGTCGCCGAACACTTACTTTTCATTATCTTTGTAGAAGATAGGATGCACCTCGGAAAAACGGGAACAAGTTCCCGTTTTCTCTCGGCTTTCGCTATCTTTGCGAAAAGCAGCACCGGCAAAGACAGGCGGTTCTCGAATAAATCCGATACGGCCTCGGGTTTACCGTCCCTGCTGAAGACGACGCTTCGGCGACGTTCGATTAAATTTGGCGCTGCTCTCGGCTTGCACTATCTTTGTCAGGCAAACAACGTATGGCGAACTATCTCGACAACGACATCAAATTCGTCGCGGGCGTAGGCGAGGCGCGGGCCCGGCTGCTGGAAAAGGAGCTGGGCATCCGCACGCTGGGCGATATGCTCTGCCACTATCCGTTCCGCTACATCGACCGTACGAGGATCTACCGCATCGACCAGATCGCGGAAGGGGATTCCGCACTCATCCAGTTCCGGGGGCGCATCACAGGCGTCAGCTATGCCGGAGCGGGGCGCAAACGACGTTTCACGGCCGTCGTGAACGACGGCAGCGGCGTGGCCGAACTGGTCTGGTTCCAGGGAATCAAATGGATCGAAAAACGGATCGAAGTGGGGCGCGAATACCTGATTTTCGGCCGCCCATCCTTCTTCAAGGGCGAACTGTCGGTGGTACATCCCGAAATCGAAACCATCGAGAAAGCCTTTTCCCGCAAGGCCGAAAGCGGTCTGCAAGGCATTTACTCCTCGACCGAGCGGCTTTCGAGCGTCCTCGGCACCAAAGGCATCTACACGATCGTCTGCAACCTCTGGCCGATGGTGCGGGACCATATCCGCGAAACGCTGCCCGACCGAATGCGGATCCAGTACGGTCTGCTGTCGCTGCGCGATGCGCTCTACAACATCCATTTTCCGCAATCGCCCGAACTGCTGCGGCAGGCACAATACCGGCTGAAGTTCGAAGAGCTACTCGGCATTCAACTGGGTATCCAATCGCGCCGCACGGCCCGCCTGTCGAAAAACAACGGATTCCTCTTCCCCAAAGTGGGAGGCGTATTCAATACCTTCTTCAACACCAGGCTGCCGTTCCCGCTGACCGGGGCGCAGAAGCGCGTGGTCAAGGAGATCCGGCAGGACACGATCTCCGGCTACCAGATGAACCGCCTGCTGCAAGGCGACGTGGGCAGCGGCAAGACCCTCGTCGCGTTGATGTCCATGCTGTTGGCCGTCGATAACGGCTTCCAGGCCTGCATGATGGCTCCGACCGAAATCCTTGCGCGCCAGCACTACGCCACCTTCCGGAGGATGCTCGAAGGAATGGACGTGCGGGTGGCGATCCTTACCGGAGCATCCAAA